>OIZV01000126.1_pt1 | contig 50386 bp, 43 predicted proteins | sample 1588681 | NCBI WGS metagenome assembly OIZV01 (sample SAMN03283281) | human gut metagenome | biome: human-associated habitat; material: feces | host: Homo sapiens | place: Peru | collected 2012 | reverse complement strand
TTATGACAGTATCTGAAAAACGATTCGGTTGTGGATAAAACTGCGGAAACTCAAGGACAAAAATCCATTGCTATTTTTCCCAATTAAGCATATACTAACTATACATAAACTAATTATACAATTACTAATTGTGCGATTAGCAATTTATATAAATGGTTGGAGAACGATATGTTTGTTGGAAGGGAAAAGGAACTGCAAAAACTGAACGAATTATATCAGAGTGATCAATTTGAGTTCGTCGTATTTTATGGCCGCAGACGTGTGGGAAAAACGACTTTGATCCGTGAATTTATGCAGGAGAAAAAAGGCATCTATTACATGGCAGTGGAAGGTGCGAAAAAAGAAAATTTAAGCGGACTGTCAGAGGCATTTGCCACGCAGGAGGAGCAGGCGATCTCCAACATGATGTTTCGGGATTATGAGGCACTGTTAGGACATATTGATGACCTTGCCAGACGGGACAAGCGTGTTGTGGTTGCGATAGATGAGTACCCATATCTGGCAGCTTCTTATCCTGCAATTTCATCTATGATACAAAAGCATATTGATGAGTGCTGGAAAGACAGTAAACTTTTCCTGATATTATGCGGTTCGTCGATGAGTTTTATGGAAGAGCAGGTGCTTGGGTATAAAAGTCCGTTATATGGACGTCGTACGGCGCAGTTTAAGATCCGGCCATTTCATTTTTGGGAAGCAAAACAGATGCTAAAAAGTTTTACTCATGAGGAACAGGCGTTGCTTTATGGCGTTACAGGCGGCATACCGGAGTATTTGTATCGTATTAATTCAGAAAAAAGTGTAGATGAAAATATAGAGCAGCTGTTTTTTGAGGAAAGTGGCAGATTGTTCGAAGAGCCGGTCAATCTGATGAAACAGGAATTAAAAGATCCCATGACGTATCATTCCATTATTGCAGCTATTGCTTCCGGCGCAAGCAGAATGAATGAAATTGCAACAAAAACAGGGATTGAGACAAGTGGATGCAGTAATCAGATATCATCTTTGATCGCATTAGGAATCGTAAAAAAAGAGGTGCCGATTACAGAGCCGGTTAACAGCCGGAAAACATTGTACTGTCTCGCTGACAGTATGTACCTGTTCTGGTATCGGTTTGTCAGACCGAACACCAGCAGTATTATGCGTGGAGTTGGAAAGCAGGTATATAAGACGAGAGTACGCCCGCAGCTGAATGATTTTATGGGGACTGTTTTTGAAACAATATGCCAGCAATATCTGTTTTTGCCGGATGTTTATGAAAAACTGCCATTTATGGTTGGAGAATGTGGTCGCTGGTGGGGGACGAACAAGAAGGAGAAGAGACAGGAAGAGATCGATATTATGGCAGTTGCCGACGAAAAAGCTCTGTTTGCAGAATGTAAATGGAGAAATGAAAAGGTTGATACAAGTGTAATTGATACCCTGATCTCCCGGGGAGAACTGTTTTCTTATCATGAAAAATATTATTATATTTTTTCAAAATCAGGATTTCAGAAATCTGCGATAGAGTATGCAGCAAAAAAGGAAAACATAAAACTGCTTTCCTTTGAAGATCTGCAAACGCCCTAAAGCTCCCCCATATACCGCTCCAGCCACTCTTCCGTTACCCCTTTTGCAATCTGATGATACAATTTCATCTGCATGGGGATCAGCTTCTGATACGGAGAAGTCTCATAATCGGTTACCTGAACGGTAACCGTTTTTTCTAATTCCTGGTAAAAGGAAAAAGAAACCGTAAAACCACGCAGCTTTGCAAAATACAGCGTCTCATACAGATAGGTGTGCAGGAAATACAGTTTGATCTCCTCATAGTATTCTGCAAAGAAAGGTGTCTGCTTCATGAAGTTCCATACGGCAAGCTGCACCGTTGCGTGCATCCGCAGGGTTTCTTCCTGCTTCATATCGTTTCGCATCGTTCCGGCATCGTTCTGCCTGTAATAATAGAAAATGTCATTTGTGATGACAATCTTTTTTGCGTAAAACAGCAGAGGATAGACAAAAAGAGGCTCTTCGTAGATGACATGTTCTGCATAGGCAACATTTGCTTCTTTTAGTAAAGCATGGCGATAGAGTTTGTTCCAGCATCCGTAGGTGACTTTTTCAGCCATCAGAAGCCGGGCGCGTTCCTCATGGGAGTGGATCTCGATGATTTCCGGTGTGATCGTTCTTCCGGAAGAAACTGTACCGAGCCGGTCTGTATAAAATTCATATTCAAACTGTACCAGGTCTGCATTTTCATTTTTCGCATAGCGATAGGCTTCTTCCAGAAAATTCTCAGCGACAAAATCATCTGCATCCACAAAGGCAATGTATTCTCCGGTTGCATATTGCAGCGCAATGTTTCTGGCACCACCCTGTCTCATATTTTCTTCCAGCTTTAAAATCAGAATATTTTCCGGGAATGCTTTTTCAAATTCCTGCAGCATCTGCCAGGTGGCACCACCGTCTGTAGAGGCATCGTCTACAAAAATTAATTCAAGCTGTGCAATGCCGATGGACTGCTGTACGAGTGACATAAAACATTTGGGCAGCCATTTGGTTGCGTTGAAACAAGGGATAATGACACTTACTTTTTTCATTCTTAAAAACTCTCCTGAAGTAATGTTACGATCTGGTTCAGGCGGGAATTGGACTGTGCCATGATGGCCTCGCCTGCCTGTGCCAGTATATTTGTTCTGGAATTGTTCACCATTTCCGCTGCCATATCGGTGTCGCGGAGTCTTGATTCGGCGTTCTGGACATTTTCACCTGTATTTTCTACGGTGGAATGTGCGGATTCCAGACGATTCTGATAAGCACCAAAGAGGGAACGCTGTTCCGATACGATGGCAAGTGCATCGGCAGTGGAAGCGATCGCAGCTTCGGCATCATCATGGGTCAGCGTATTTGTCTGCTTTAAACCAAGGTTATCAAGCCGCAGAGATTTATATGCGATAGACATATGGTCATATGCAACATCACTGGTCTGGATCTTAATATTGAGCTTGGACTCGTAGATGGGTTTGTCTAAGGTAATGGTATTGACAAAGGTTCCGTAGTTGGTGGCGCGTCCCAGACCTGTTGCGGAAATGTCAACACCTGTGACATCGTTCAACAAATCTTTGATGTCGTCTAAGGTTGTGGTTGGCTTTGCATCAAGATACATGGTTAAACTTCCGATAGAAGTGTATGTCTGACCGCCAACGGTATATCCCGGAATACTGCTGATCGGGATAGTGACACCGATGGTACCGCCATTCTGTGTGTTGTTTAGAGCATAATTCAGGGAATCTGGATTGCATAATGCGTCATTTACAGAGGTTGGTGTACCATTGTTATTCGGAATCTGGTGATTGCTATAATAGGGTTGATGGTACGTGTTGTAATTCCACCAATACCGGGAGCCGGGATTGGTGGGGTCTGGCGGGTTGTTTGGTTCGGAGGTTGTACCATGGTAGTAGGTGGAGCTGGATTGTCCGTTGCCGGAAAATGTGCCACTGGTGGTTGCCTGTGCATTTGGATTGGTCGCGTTTTGTCCCATGGTAAAATCCATTTTCCAGTTGCCGGCATCATTCCAGTTGCTGTTGGAAAATGGGTTTTTAAAATTGTCCGGGTCGGAGACATCCGGTTCCATGAAAACTGTATCGGTCTGACCAAAAACAAATTTCCGGTCGGATGCAAGCTGTGCAGGATAGTTGATCTGCGATTCAAAATAGAGGGTAACTCCGTTTTTTGTGTAGGAAGACTGGTATGTGCCGCCATTATCTGTAGAAAGTCTGGCATTGGTATTTGCAACCACACCGAAGCTCATCGATGTTCCGTTGATGGAGTCGATGACATCCTGCCTGGATGCAACATCAGAAATATTGTATTTTAAATGGAAATTGATGCCGGAGTTTGCCAGAGCAGGATATGTTGCCGTATCCAGATATTTCCCAATTTCAAAATCGAGCGACTGTCCGGCCATATCATCTGATGGCCAGGGCATGGTCGTCGTGCTGTAGGTATTCCCGTCAAAGGCGGTCCAGGAAACCGTAACACCATTTTCATCAGCGGCAATATGATAAGAATGATTGCCTGGCTGCAGCCATTTGTTGGCTTCAGAGATGGAATACTGCTGATTTGTATTCCGGTAAGGGGAAGTAACGGCAGGAACTTTATCTATACCGATCTGAACTTTGTCATTGCCGTTGGTATCCCAGATCTTTTTTGTATTAAATTCAGTTGTTTCGAAAACACGGTTGATCTCTGTTTTTAAATCCTGTACTTCGTTATCGATGGCAAGCCGGTCGGCGGCAGTGTTGGTATCATTGGCTGCCTGAATACTAAGTTCATTGAGCCGGTGCATCATGGACTGCACTTCGGCGAGGGCACCATCAGCTACCTGAACGTAGCTTAAGCCATCATCGATATTCTGTGATGCCTTGTCAAGACCTCGGATCTGTTTGCGCATTTTTTCAGAAATGCTGAGTCCGGCTGCATCGTCAGCAGCACGGTTGATCCGGTAGCCGCTGGAAAGCTTTTCGGCGGAACGTGATCTGTCTGTGCCGGTGATCTTATATTGTCTTGCCGCATTTTGGGAAAGGACGGTTTCGGTACCCAGGTTCATACTGTGCCTTCTTTCTGCTGATCTTTTATCTTATCGTAAAAACATATTATAATATATATCGGTACAAAGAGCAAAAAAATGAGGAGGCACACCGCACCGATTTATGTTACAATAAAACGATTGAAACGGTCAGGAGGTATTTCCATGAAGAAAACCATCATCTATTTTACCGGCGTATACGATACGCTTGATTTATTTACAGATGAATTGCGGATGGCATTTGAGGAGATTGGCTATCAGTCGTTTGTCTATGATGCCATGATGCAGGAGGTGAGCAAGGAGGCATTGCTTGCACTTTTGTTTGGAGAACAGGAAATACCAGTGGAAAATATTGACCTGTCAAAGCGATTTTCCGTGGTAACTTTTAACAATTTGGGATATAATTTAGCGCTTTTAGATGGAACAAACATCTGGGAGAAGTGCAATATCCCATATTTAAATATTTTAATGGACCATCCGTTTCATTATGAGAAACCGCTGCGCAATGCACCGGATACTTCGATCGTGCTTGGTACAGACCGCAATCATGTGGCATATATCAGACGTTTTTTTCGGAATATCCGTCAGGCAGATTTTCTGCCACATGCCGGTGTGGAGCTTCACTGTAAGCATAAACCACTCGCAGAGCGCGGGATTGACGTGCTGTATGCGGGTGCACTGCCAATCTATACGGTGGCAAGGATGATCCCGGATTTTACCTCTATCCCGGAAGTAGACGGGGAAGAACTTGCAAAAAATGTGCTGGATGAGCTGGTGCGTCATCCGGAGAAGACGACGGAATGTGCGATCGAGGAGTACATAAAGAGTGTGAGAAATGATATTGCAGAGGAACGGATCCATGAGATTGTGGTAAAAATGCGCTTTTTGGATTCCTATGCAACTTCCTTTTTCCGGGAGCAGACCGTGCGGATGCTGGTAGAAAGCGGTATCACGGTAACAGCATATGGCACAGGCTGGGATCAGTGCGAATGGAGTGACAATCCACATCTGAAATATGGCGGAAAGGTGCTGGCACCGCAGATCCTGCCACTGATGAATGACAGCAAGATCGTGCTCAACACGATGACGTGGTTTAAAGCAGGGGCACATGACCGCATTTTTAACGGCATGCTTGCAGAAAGTGCGGTGGTTACCGATGATTCCACCTATTTGCGGAGAACATTTACCGATGGAAAAGAACTGGCAATGTTTTCTCTGAAAGAGATACAGAGCCTGCCGGATCGGGTGTTTGCGCTGTTCGGGGATCTTGCATCCACACAGCAGATGGCAGATTGTGGATATCTTGCCGCGAGAGCTGACCACACGTGGAAAAATCGTGTAGAATACCTGTTAGAATGTCATTATATTGATTGAAAAAGTGGAAAACCGTTATTTTCTGGAAATATTCTATAATATTTTTACAACTTCGGTCGAAATAAAGAGAAAGAGTTTTTATATCAGATAATTTATGCAGCAATAGTTGCCCCACATATACAAGGTTGTATTTGTTTTCATGGAAGAAAGGAGGGGGAATCATGGCAGCGATAGATAGCGCATACAACTATTATCTAAGCACATATGGCAGTCTGGCATCGTCACGTTACGACACACATAAAAAGAGCCAGCTTCGAGCCGTCTACAACAGTATTGTTAAAACGAATAAAGATGCCCCTCTCTATAAGATCAGGGATGATGGGGAAGTTAAAAAGTTTGCAATCGATATCAAAGAGCATACACGCTCAATCCAGAATGTAATTGCGTCTCTTTCTGATGAGGGAGATGCAGGCAGTGCATTTCACAGAAAAATTGCCCAGTCAACCGATGAGAACAGTGTCAGTGCAGAGTACATTGGCGAGGATCAGGATGTAGATGATACCTTACATTTTGATGTCAAGGTCATGCACCTTGCAACACCACAGGTCAATGAGGGAAATTACCTTGATGGGGATCGCAGGGATTTCAGGCCGGGCGTTTACAGTTTTGACCTGAATACAGAGTTAAGTTCGTATGAATTTCAGTTTACAGTTGGGGAGAAGAGCAGTAACAGAGATGTGCAGGAAAAGGTGGTCCGGCTGATCAATTCTTCAGGGATTGGATTAAAGGCATCTTTGGCACAGAACGAACAGGGGAAGACGGCAGTACACATCGAATCTAAGCAGACAGGTGTTGGGGAAGATCAGCAGTATCTTTTTGAAATTTTACCTTCACCGGATTCTGCATCCATAAAAGCGATGAAAACGCTTGGCATCGATCAGGTGGCAGAAAAGCCGCAGAATTCCGCATTCCTGTTAAACGGAAAGGAACATTCGTCTTTTTCCAATACGTTTACGGTAAATAATGATTTTGAACTGACCTTGAAGAAACCAAGTGCACAGGATCAGATCGCAAGGATCGGCTTCAAAACGAATGCCGATGCTGTTGCAGATAATGTGCAGTCACTGGTCAATGTCTACAATAATATGATACAACTGGGTCACAGTTATTCCAGTGAGCAGGAATCAGATAAACTGCTTCGTGATATGAAAAAAATAACCAGACCGTACCGCAATGAATTGGAAGCAATCGGACTTTCGGTAGAGTCAGACGGCAAGATCGACATAGACCGCAGCCTTTTGACTGATGCGGTGACCGCAGCGGATTCGTCTGAATGTTTTTCTGTATTAAATGAGTTTAAGGATGACTTAAACCAGACCGCACAGAAAGCATCGATTGATCCGATGAACTATGTCAGCAAGATTTTGGTGGCATATAAGAATCCGGTACACAACTTTGCAACACCATACATCACATCCATCTACTCCGGGATGATGCTGGATCGCACGTGTTAAAAAATGCTGCGCATGGGTTTGGGTTATAGAATGTTTTTTGATACTTTCCTGATGAAAACAAATCTCATTCTTAGACTCGAAAAATTTGGAATTTTTACGCAATCGCTTCTGAAAAATAGAATCAGACCTGTCTTTTTAACGAAAGGACAGCCCGCACGAATGTCTGCCGGATAGCATACAACGATTTAGAGGACTTTCGTGTTGCACTTACATGGTCGCTCACACAAAACGTAGCCGCCAGCGAGGACTGTTTGAAAAATCTCCTGCCATCTTTACAATAGCAGGAGATTTTGAGTTCCGGAGCAAGGCTTTCTATCGTCTGTGTGAGCGACCTTTTAGTGCAGCCAGAAAGTCCTCGCTTGTTGTATGCAGCCGACAGACAGTCGCACGTATGCTGTTCTTTCGAAAAAAGACAGGTCACATTCTTCCAGAAACGCTTTTTAAAATTCTCGGATTTTTCTCGAAATCATAATGAGATTTATTTCTCAGGAAAGTGTTATAAATGACCTGATGAAGTCAAATGATACACATCAGAATATTTAAGGGCGACCATCCTTTGAGGAATAATAAAATGGCAGGTATTTCTCAATCAGATCAAAAGGTGCAGGACCGATCGTAAGCAGTGCACGGTGAAAGTCTGTATCACAGTAATTCGTTTGAAACATTTCTTTTGCAGTATTCTGCAATTCTAAAAATTCAAGATATCCCACATAATATTTTAAATAGTTTGCAGGTTCGGAAATAATGTACTGATAGAGTTCCTGTATCGTTTTGACATCGGAGATGCCATAGCTCTTCCAGAACTTAATGGTATCGGCAAGATCCCAGCCCTCATAATGGATGCCGATGTCCGTAGAGGCATAAAGGCTTAAGAGGGCAGACTGATTGTAAGCTATCCACTGTGCCGCATCGGAAGGAAGCGTGGCATATTGGTACGAGAGCATTTCAACATAGGTTGCCCATCCTTCGATATATCCGGGATAGTTTAACAGAAACCGGATCGGTGGAAGCCCTGCCTCGTAGGACATAACAGTCTGGTAGAGATGTCCGGGAAATCCTTCGTGGGCAAGCGTGGTAAAATAGCGCATTGTATGAGAGGGTGTTTTTCCATTGATAAAAATAGAGTTCTGCTCATAATCGTCTAGCGGAGCCGTGATATAAAAGGCGGGAGCCATATAGTCCTGCATACATTCTTCAATCGGGCTGACGGTGTAGGTGGTTTTTGGCGGGGCGGGAAACTGTGCCAGCATGTTCTGTTGCAGGCTGTCTAAGATCGCCTGCGGGTCGGTATCCGGAATGGAATAGTTTTCGCAGATTTCCGGAATGGAAGGATTGGCATCGGTTAAGGCGATCGCTGCCTTTAAATCGAGAAGCCTCTGGTTGTCAATCTTGGTTTCAACATCCTTAATGCGGTCTGAACAGCCGGTGTTGTGATAAAAGAGAGTTTCATAATAGGCTTTCCCATTGTCAAAATAACAGAGACCTTTGTCATTTTTGCCACTGCCTTTTAAAGCAGACAAAACGGCAGAAAGCTTTTCATAGGCAGGAAAGATGACCTCTTTAACCAATGTTTCATTTTCTTTTTTATATTGTTCCCGCTGGGTTTCCGTTAAAGAGGCGAGTGCATCTACCTTATGGTCAAAAGTCAGGATCAGATAGTGGTTTTCTTTGTCGGAAACAAAATCCTTACACTGGGCGATGACTTTATCGCATGCCGCATCTGACATAAAAAGCCCGGCATCCGCTTTTCCCTTTTCAAAGGAGGCGATCGATTTAAAGTAAGACCCGGTTAAGGAGATCAGCTCTAAGTAATCCTTTACATCCTGCTCGCTGTGAAAACGATATTCTTCGTAAAGCACCGGAAGCTGTGACTGAATACCGGAAGCAGGGTTTAAATATTCTTCGTAGAGATAGAAGGAAGAACCTGAAAGCTGATGCGTGAGGGAATCCATAAGAACATCATAGGTAAGCTGCTCTTGTTTTGTCAGTGAGCCATAATCAAACTGCTTTAGGGCGTTTAACGTATTTTCAAGGCTGGCATTTGTTTCGTTTACAGCGCGATCTGAGATCTCGCCCAGGGTAATGGGTGCATTGGAAATGCCGTAGGAACTGGGATCTGACAGGGTAAAGTGAAGGTTGATGGTATTGGATGACACTTCTGAGACAAAGAGTTCCTCACAGAATTCGGAAAAAGAAGCAGCTGGCCGGTTGGCTGATGAAATGTCCGGTTTTGCAGAAGTACAGCCGGTCAGGAGAAAAGGGATCAGTGTGAAAATACATAAGAAGGCAGAAAGAACACGTTTTTTTATGGAAGGCGATAACTGTTTCAAAATAAAATTACCTCGTTTTGGCGGTGCGCGATAAAACTGCGGCATTATCAGAATATATCTATGCGCAGGAAAAGACATTTATGTAAGCGGATGGGAGGAAAGAAAAAAAGAAACCGACATAAGATAGATAAAAACGGGAAGAAGCAGGAAAACATGAATTATCTATGGGCATTTATGATCCTGATCGGTGTCGTATTTGCTGCATTTACCGGAAAACTCCCGGAGGTGACAGAGGCGGCACTGGATTCAGCAAAGGAGGCGGTAACGCTCTGTATCACGATGACAGGCGTTATGGCATTCTGGGTGGGACTTATGAAAATCGCGGAAAAAGCCGGCATCATTGCAGGGTTAGCAGGAAAGATGAAACCAGTACTGCGTTTCTTTTTTCCACAGATCCCATCGGAGCACCCGGCAAATGAGTATATTGCCACCAATATGATCGCCAATGTCTTCGGATTGGGATGGGCGGCAACACCTGCCGGACTAAAGGCGATGGAGAGCCTGGAGGAATTGGAGGAAACGAGAAGAAAGGAGAAAAAACGTGGGAAAACAAAGGCAGTGCCAAGGGGCGTTGCAAATAAGGAAATGTGTACATTTCTGATTTTAAACATATCGTCTCTACAGCTGATCCCGGTCAATATTATTGCGTATCGCAGCCAGTATGGCAGTGTAAATCCGGCCGAAATTGTTGGACCTGCGATCGTTGCGACTGTCATTAGCACCATTTTTGCCGCTTTTTTCTGTAAATTTATGGAAAAACATTGATGAATTGTGAAAAATTTCTTATAATTAAATAGAGAAAAGATTAGGGGAAATACAACAGGAAAGATTGGTGAGAACATGACGTATAAAAAGATCCTCATCGTTGATGATCTCCGGTTGAACCGGATCACGTTTGCGGAAATCTTAAAAGACAATTATGAAGCCATTGAGGCAGTGGATGGAAAAGAAGCGTTGGAGCTTTTAGAGCAGTATCGGGAAGACATCGCGGCGATTATCCTGGATCTGATCATGCCGGTCATGGATGGTTATGAATTTCTGGAAGAGTTTCGTAAGAATCCGGCAAATGCAAATATTCCGGTTATTGTGTCGACCACACAGAGTGATACCGAAAATGAAGAACGTTGCCTGAAACTGGGAGCATGGGATTTCATATCTAAAACGTTTCACAAAGAAATTATCCGGTTTCGCATCAATAATGCGATCAGCCGCAGTAAACAGCACCTGTTAGAATTCGATTCCCTTACCGGTATCTATAACAGACAGATGTTCTACCAGAAAACGCATGAAATGCTGATGAAGTACCCGGAAAAGACCTTTGCATTTATCCGGTTTGATGTGGAACGTTTTAAAATGATCAATTCCTTCTATGGTGTGGCAGAGGGGGATAGATTACTCAAATATATTGCAAAGATACTGCGTGAAACGATGCAGGATCGTGACCTGTGCCATTTCGGACGGATCAATGCGGATGTATTTGGAATGTGCGCGGAAGTCACCGGGGAAGCGGATACACTTTTCATAGCAAGACATATCCATGAAAAGATGAAAGAATACCAGGGGCTGAACTGCTATCTGGAAACCTGTGCGGGCTGTTACATCATAGAGGATAAAGAGATGGCTGTCACGAACATCTACGATAAAGCAACCGCAGCAGCGAAAAAGTGCAAGGGCAAATATATGGAGCACGAGGCATTCTATACCGAAGAAATGGGCGAAGAGGTAGAGCGTGAACAGGAGATTGTAAATGAGATGGATCGCGCTCTGGCAGAAGAACAGTTCGTTGTCTATTTTCAGCCCAAATATGAACTGGAAAATTATCAGCCGAGCGGAGCGGAGGCACTGGTGCGTTGGAGAAAGCCGGACGGAACGATGGTTTCTCCGGGGGCATTTATCCCGGTATTCGAGAAAAATGGGTTTATTATCAAGCTGGACTATTATGTGTGGGAAAAGGTCTGCCAGTTTATTGCAAAGGAATTGAAAGCGGGCAGGGAGCCGGAGCCGATCTCCGTTAATGTTTCAAGAGTGAATCTATATAACCCGAAGTTTTTGGAGTCGCTGGTCAATCTGGTGGAGAAATACCGGATCCCGCCAAGATATCTTTATCTGGAACTGACTGAGAGTGTCTTTTCCGATGTGGAGACCGTGATCCTGCGAACGGTGGAATCACTGCACAAAGTAGGCTTTACGATTTTAATGGATGATTTCGGCAGTGGGTATTCCTCTCTTAATGTATTAAAAGATGTTGACTTGGATGTCTTAAAGATCGATATGAAATTCATGTCAAAGGGAAAGGATGATAAACGTGCCGCAAAGATCATTGCGGCAGTCATCCGGATGGCAGAATCGCTTGAGATGCCGGTTATCGCCGAGGGTGTCGAGGAAGAGCAGCAGGTAGAAATGTTAAAATCACTGGGGTGTGACTACATACAGGGATATTATTTTTCCAGGCCGGTCCCGATGGAAGAATACGAAAAACTGATCCATCAGGAATAATTTCAGACAAAATGACATAGGATAAAGTAACAGAGGTGCCGGGGGATTGCATGGGGCTGCTGATGTTTTTGTCGGAGATGGTGATACCGCTCCTTATCTTTTGCATCGTCGGTTATGGATTGCTTTGCGGCCATAACATATACGAGGAATTTTTAGAGGGTGCAAAGGATGGCATAAAGACTGTGGCTGGAATTATGCCGACTCTGATCGGACTGATGGTTGCGGTTGGGATTTTAAGAGCATCCGGTTTCCTGACATTTCTGACTGATTTTCTTGGTGTATTTACGGAAAGGCTGGGATTTCCCTCCGAACTTCTGCCGATCACCTGTGTGAAAATGTTTTCGTCCTCTGCGGCAACCGGACTGCTGTTAGATATTTATAAGGAATATGGAACAGATTCGCTGCCTGGCAGGATGGCATCGATCATGATGAGCAGCACGGAAACCATTTTTTACACGATGTCCGTCTACTTTATGAGTGTGAAGGTAAAAAAGAGCCGTTACACGCTTGCCGGGGCGCTGATCGCTACCCTTGCGGGGACGATCGCAAGCATCATTCTGGCGAAGCAGATGTAGATTTGACAATTTAAAAGGAAAGTCATATAATAACAGATGGAAAAGATAGCGCGGGATGGAGCAGTCTGGAAGCTCGTCGGGCTCATAACCCGAAGGTCATAGGTTCAAATCCTGTCCCCGCTACTCAAGACTTATAGAGGATATTCCTTTATAAGTCTTTATGCCTAGATAGCTCAGTTGGTAGAGCAGAGGACTGAAAATCCTCGTGTCACTGGTTCGATTCCGGTTCTAGGCATTTTTTATTGCATATTGTATTTGAAACGCAGCATCGGAGGCTATAATTTAAGCCTTTTGATGCTATTTTTTTGCGTGTAATCATGCTATAATAGCCGTATATGCGTAGAAAGAGATGAATGGAGTTTTTAGTGATATGGAAGAAAAGGAATTAAAGGATACCACAGAGAACACAGGGAAGCCAGGCAAAAAAGTAAAGTGGTTTATTCCCATTGCAGTAGTCTGTGTACTGATAGCAGGAGCCTATGTTGGAATTGCAATGTATTATAGATCACATTTTCTGCCGAATAGTTCAGTGAATGGGATCGAGAGCAGAAATATGGATGCACAGAGCGTGGCAAGGCAGATTGCTGCCCAGATCAGCCGTTATTCACTTGAAGTGACGGGAAGAGACTATAACACGGGGAAATCGGGTGCTGTTCTTGGAACGATCAGACCGGAAGAGATCGGCTTATCTTATGTTGACTGTCTGGAGGCTGTGCAGGAGCTGCTTCAGGCGCAGAATGAGTGGCTTTGGCCCGCCGCCTATGCGGGAGAGCAAAAATCTTATTCGCTGGAACAGGGCGTAGAGTTTGACGAGGAACTGCTCAGAACGGTCGTGACAGGCTGGGACGCATGTCGGAAGGGAAATATGACGGCTCCGACAGACGCTTATATCAGCGAATACAATGACGAGAAAAAGGGTTATGAGATCATTCCCGAAACGCAGGGGAACGAACTCGACATCGACAGAGTAATCGAATGTATAGAAAGTGAAATTTATGCACAGAATACTACTGTGGATCTTGAACAGATGGAGTGCTACAAAGAGGCAAAAATAAAGCAGACGGATAAGAAGCTGACAGAGGCTGTCGACACGGTGAACACATGGCTCGGAACCGTGATTACATACGATTGGAACGACAACGAGGTTGTTCTGGATGTGGAGACATTGAAAGATTGGATCACGATGGAACAGGGAAAGCCGGTTCTCGACGAAGAGGCTGTTGAAGCATTCGTGAAGCAACAGGCAAGGCAGTATGACACCTATGGCAAAAAGAAGAATTTTGTTACGGTGCATGGTGTGGAAATGACACTTGGCAGCCCGAACTACGGATGGAAGACGGATACGGAGACAGAGGCAGCGGAGCTTATGGAGCTTATCTATCAGGGCAGTCAGGCAGAAAAGGAGCCGGCATACAGCATCCGTGCAAAGAAGAAGGGCAGCAATGACATCGGCGACTCGTACATCGAGGCAGATCTGACGCATCAGCATGTCTATGTACATAAGGATGGGGAGATCGTTTTTGAGACGGATTGCGTTTCCGGAAGAATGAATTCCACACCGGGCTGCGTCACACCGCCGGGAATTTTCGGACTGACCTACAAGACGACCAATGCAGTATTGCGCGGAGCAGATTATGAGACTCCCGTAACCTACTGGATGCCGTTTTACGGAAATTACGGTATGCATGATGCAACATGGCGTTCCCATTTTGGTGGAACGATCTATCAGGAGCATGGCTCGCACGGATGTATTAATCTTCCGCTGGCATCTGCCGCAACGATCTATGAGTATGTTTCAACCGGCTTCCCGGTAATCTGCTATTACTATGAGAAGGATCCGTTGGAGACAGCCCCGGCAGAGGGACAGACACTGACGGAGGAAGAGCTTTTGCAGGAGCACGAGCCGACCATAGACCAGAATCAGGAGAATGCTGAAACTGCAGGGCAGGAAGGACAATAATGGGGGAACACAGAGTCCGCTCAAGACGTCAGGCGGAGAGGTGGAAAAAGGAATTGAACCGCTACAGACATTTTCAGCGCTTTATCAGAGAAAATGCGCCTGACATACTGGCTTCAAGAAATTTTCATAAGAACAAACAATTTATCCAGCATGGAAATATAACAGTCAGCGACCATGTACTGAGTGTGGCGCGCTGTAGTCTGGCGCTGACAGATATGTTTCATATTTCCTGTAATAAAAGGGAGCTGATCCGTGGGGCGCTTCTCCATGATTATTTCCTGTATGACTGGCATAAGCCGGACAAGGTGCATCCGCACAAGCTGCATGGCTTTTACCACCCGGGGACGGCACTCCGAAATGCGTCGCGGGAATATAAGCTGACTCCGCGGGAGCGTGATATTATAATAAAGCATATGTGGCCGCTCACCGTAGTGCCGCCGATGTGCAGAGAGGCATGGATTGTCACAACAGCGGATAAGTGGTGCTCGCTGCTGGAGACATTGCACATGCATAAGGGACACGGCGCAATTCTGCAGAAGTTGAGGAAGGACTAAGTTGGAACATTTACTGGAAAAACTCACACAGTATAGTGAAAGCGGGATTTATCCGTGCCATATGCCGGGACACAAACGTAAGGTGTGGGGGGAGCTGCCCGCCCAGCTTTACCGGCTCGACATTACGGAAATAGACGGATTTGACAATCTGCATCAGCCGGAGGGCATATTAAAGGAGCTGCAGGAACAGGCAGCAGCGTGTTGCGGCGCGGAGGAAAGCTATTATCTTGTCAACGGAAGCACGGGCGGCATCCTAAGCGCGGTCAGCGCGGCACTCCCGGTCAGTGGACATATCCTGATGGCGAGGAACTGCCACAAATCGGCATACCATGCAGCTTATCTCAGAAATTTACGCACATCTTATCTTTATCCGAAAATGCTGGAGGACTATGACATATTCGATATGGTCAGTCCGGAACAGATCGAAGAGGCGCTGGATAAGGAGCCGGATATTCAGGCAGTATTGCTTGTATCGCCAACCTACGAAGGAAGAATCAGCAACATCAGACATATTTCAGAAATCGTTCATGCAAGGGGCATTCCGCTGATCGTGGATGAAGCACACGGAGCACATCTGGGATGGAGCGATGCGGTTCATGAGAACAGTTGCAGGCAGGGTGCCGATCTGGTCATCCAGAGCGTACATAAAACGCTTCCGGCGTTGACCCAGACAGCATTGTTGCATGTGAATGGTACCATAGTGGACAGGGAGCGGCTGAGACGTTTTCTGCATATTTATCAGTCCAGCAGCCCATCTTATCTCTTAATGGCAAGTATTGACAATGCCTTGCAATATATGGAGCGGGACGGGAAAAAGGCACTCGATATATTTTGTTCGAGGTATGCCGCGATGTGTGAAAAGCTGGGAGCTTGCAAGGCATTGAAATTCCTTCCGGCGGATCGGCAGCGGCAGGATATAGGAAAATTACTGATCTCGGTGAAGAATACGGCTATCACAGGCAGGCAGTTATATGATATACTTTTAAAGAGATACCGGATTCAGACGGAGATGGCAGCGGAGACCTTTGTGCTCGCCATGTTTACGGTGAATGACGGTCAGGAAGGCTACGACAGAATGACAGCCGCACTGCTGGAGATTGACAAGGAATTAATTCAGATGCAGCAGGCGGAGATTGTTCCGGTTCCGGCGCAGGATCGGATTGTGCCGCCGGTCAGTGAAATGACCCTGACGGAGGCGTGGGACAGACCACGGGAGGAAGTCCGGCTTGAACAGAGCGTCGAGCGGGTCGTGGGAGAATTTATTAATTTATATCCACCCGGAGTTCCGCTGCTTGTGCCGGGGGAGAGGATGTCCGGGGAGCTGAACCGGAAAATTCATACATGGATCAGAAAAGGTATGGATGTACAAGGGGTGCGAAGCTGTCAGGACGGATACATGATTCAGGTATTAACGGAAACAGAGTATAAATAAAAGAAAGAGGGAAAGAAAAATGAGAAAAACAAAAATTATCTGCACCATTGGACCGGCAAGTGAATCGGAGGAGCGTCTTCGTGAATTGATGCTGGCGGGCATGAATGTGGCAAGGTTTAACTTTTCACATGGTACACATGAGGAGCAGAAGGCAAAATATGAACGTGTTTTAAAGGTTCGCAAGGAGCTTGGGCTGCCGGTTGCGACTATGCTGGATACAAAGGGACCGGAAATCCGTCTGCGGGATTTTGAGGGCGGTAAGGTAGAGCTTAGGGCTGGGGAGACGTTTACCCTGACGACAGAGGAAATTATGGGAACGGCACAGAGAGCGACCATTTCCTATAAGAACCTTAAAAATGATATTTCGGTGGGAACCACTCTTCTGATTGACGATGGACTGATCGAGCTGGAGGTGGAGAAAATCAGCGGAGAGGACATTATCTGCCGTGTCATCAACGGGGGCTTCGTATCGAATCATAAGGGTGTAAATGTACCGGGTGCGATCCTCTCCATGCCTTATATCAGCGACGCGGATATGGAGGATATTCTGTTCGGCATCAAGGAGGGCTATGAGCTTATCGCTGCATCCTTTGTGCGGAGCAAGGAAGACATTTACGAGCTCAGAAAGATTCTTCAGGAGCATGGAAGCGACATGAAGATTATTGCCAAGATTGAGAATATGCAGGGAATCGAGAATCTGGAGGAGATTCTGGAGGCTTCGGACGGCGTTATGGTTGCCCGCGGCGATATGGGCGTGGAGATTCCGATGGAGGAAGTGCCTGTGCTCCAGAAGAAGATGATCAAGATGGCGAATGCGCAGGGCAAGCACGTTATCACCGCGACACAGATGCTGGAATCCATGATTAATCATCCCAGACCGACGAGAGCGGAAGCGACGGATATTGCGAATGCAATCTACGACGGAACGACTGCAATCATGCTTTCGGGAGAGAGCGCTGCCGGAAAATATCCGGTAGAAGCAGTAAAAACTATGGCGAGAATCGCAGAATCTGCCGAAAAAGATATTGATTACCGTTCCAGAATGCGCAGAAACGACGAGGGCGATAAGAGCGAGATCACAAATGCGATTGCATATGCGACCTGTTCTGCGGCAATGGATCTGAATGCAGCAGCAATCATTACGGTTACGATGTCCGGTTACACGGCAGAGGCGATTTCCAGATTCAAGCCGAGCTGCCCGATTATCGGCTGTGCGGTTAATGAGCGTGTCTGCGACCAGCTGAATCTGCTCTGGGGTGTTAATCCGCTGTTAATCAAGAAAGAGGAGAGCTCAGAGGAACTGTTTGCCGATGCCGTGATCGCTGCAAAGGAAGCAGGCTATGTGCATACCGGAGATATCGTTGTTATTACGGCGGGAGTTCCGCTCGGTATCACAGGAACAACAAACATGATTCATGTAGTTGAGGTAGAATAATACCATGGGAAAGATCATATGCCTGATGGGAAAAAGCTCCACCGGGAAGGATACGATATTTAAAAGGCTGCTTGCGGATCAAACGCTTAGGCTTCAGACGATCGTATCCTATACGACAAGGCCGATCCGGGATGGGGAATGCGAGGGTGTCGAGTATTTCTTCACGGATGAGGCGGGCTTTGCGCGCTGGAAGGAGCAGGGACGGATCATCGAGGCGCGTGAATATCATACCTTTTATGGGCTGTGGCGCTATTTCACGGCAGATGACGGTCAGATCACCGAGACAGGCAATTATATCATGATCGGTACGCTCGAGGCGTACCGCAGCCTTAAGGAATACTTCGGGGCGGAGAGGATACTTCCGGTCATGATAGAGCTGGATGACGGGTTGCGATTACAGCGGGCATTGGACAGAGAGCGAAGACAGGAGAAACCGAAGTATGAGGAGATGTGCCGCAGATTTCTGGCGGACAGCACGGATTTCTCCGAGGAAAAGATAAGCGAAGCAGGCGTTAGCAGACGCTTTGTCAACGAGAATCTGGAGCAGTGTCTGGAGGAAATTAGGGAATACATAATGGAATCCGTGAACTGAGAGAGGAGGGCAGCATATGGACATTAAGGTCAATCAGGTCAGTCAGGCAATGCCTGTCGAACAGACGCAGAACACGCAGCCGACAGACGGCACCTTTAAGTTTATGCTTGCCAGTCATATCGAGGAGGCGGAGCTCCAGGCAAGGCTGCAGAACCTGATGGAAGAGATCACCATGGAGGGTGAGAAGCTGGCAAAACGGCGAGATGTGAAGGACATGAGACATTACCGCGGGCTGGTCAAGGAATTTCTGAATGAAGTGGTGACGCGGTCTCACTCCTTCTCACGCGAGAATTTTCTGGACAGAAGGGGAAGGCACAGGGTTTACGGTATCATCCGGCTTGTGGACGAGAATCTGGATCAGCTGGCGCAGGAGCTCATGAAGGACGAGAAGGATAATCTTGCGATACTGAATAAAATCGGTGAGATCAGAGGATTGCTGTTGGACATTTTTACCTGAGCAGGATTTACATAGGATTCGTGTGGAAAGTACACAGAAATGAGGGAGTATGGCTGACTTTCGGGACATTATAGGACAAGAGCAGATGAAGGAACACCTGCAGAATGCGGTCGGGGCGGGAAAGGTTTCCCATGCGTACATCATCAACGGTGAGAAATCCTCCGGCAAGGAGTTCATTGCGCGGATCTTTGCTATGACGCTGCAATGTGAAAAGAAGGGGACGGAGCCGTGTCAGGAATGTCATTCCTGCAAGCAGGCGCTGTCGGACAACCATCCCGATATTATTCATGTGACACATGAAAAGCCGAATACCATCAGTGTCGATGACATCCGTGCGCAGATCAATAACGATGTGGGCATCAAGCCCTACAGCGGTCCCTATAAGATTTATATTGTCAACGAGGCGGAGAAGATGACACCGCAGGCGCAGAACGCGATTCTGAAAACCCTGGAGGAACCGCCTGCCTATGCGGTTATTCTGCTGCTGACAACGAATGTAAATTCTCTTCTGCCGACCATTCTCAGCCGCTGCGTCATCCTGAATATGAAGCCGGTGGCAGATGAGCTTGTCAAGAAATATCTGATGGAGCAGCTTCATGTCCCGGATTATAAGGCGGAGGTCTGTGTCGCTTTTGCAAGGGGAAATATCGGCAAGGCGAAGGCGCTGGCATCAAGCGAGGACTTTGAAAATGTGAAGTCTGAGGCTTTGTCTTTGCTGAAATACATAAAGGACATGGAGCTGAACGAGATCATCGCGGCGATTAGGAAGATCACGGAATATAAGCTTGAGATCAACGATTACCTTGATATTTTTGCCATCTGGTACCGGGATGTCCTGCTTTTCAAGGCAACGAATGACGTCAATCACCTTGTCTTCCGGGAGGAGATACAGACGCTCCGCAGAACGGCGCAGCGCAGCAGCTATGAGGGGATCGAGACGATCATTGAAGCACTGGATACAGCGAAAAAGCGTCTGGATGCCAACGTGAACTTTGACCTTACCATGGAGCTTCTGATGCTGACAATACAGGAGAACGGGTAAACAGACAAGGATTAACAGTAGCATTTTTGGCGGGCTTATGTTAAAATAGCAGTTGTGGTGTCGCTTGTACACTACGGCTGCTATTTTGTTACTGCGAAGTTTTTTCGCATATTTTTGTAAGGCGCATGGCGCCGGTGAGGTGGATAGATGACGAAAGTAATTGGTGTAAGATTTCGGACAGCGGGAAAGATTTATTTCTTTGACCCTTTGAATTTTGAAATAAAGCGGGGAGACCATGTCATTGTCGAGACCGCGAGAGGAATCGAATTTGGAACGGTAATGACCGGTGTTACAGAGGTTGAGGACGAGAAGGTGATCCAGCCTCTTAAGCCTGTGATAAGGATTGCAAACGAAAGGGATATCGAGCAGGAGGCAAACAACAAGCTCAAGGAGAAGGATGCCTTCAGGATCTGTCTCGAGAAGATCCGCAAGCATGAGCTGGAGATGAAGCTCATCGATGCGGAATATACCTTTGACAACAACAAGGTTCTCTTTTATTTTACAGCGGACGGACGTATCGATTTCAGAGAGCTGGTAAAGGATCTGGCGGGTGTATTCAAGACAAGAATCGAGCTGCGGCAGATCGGGGTCCGGGATGAAACAAAGATCGTCGGCGGAATCGGTATCTGCGGACGGCCTCTCTGCTGTCACAGCTATCTGGCGGATTTTGTGCCGGTGTCAATCAAGATGGCGAAGGAGCAGAATCTGTCCCTGAATCCGACAAAGATTTCCGGTGTGTGCGGCAGACTGATGTGCTGTCTGAAAAATGAGGAGGAGACTTACGAGGAATTAAACCGTAAGCTGCCCGGAATCGGAGATTATGTGACCACGGAGGACGGTCTGAAGGGCGAGGTGCAGAGCGTTAATGTTCTGCGTCAGCTTGTCAAGGTCGTTGTCGAAGAGGGTGACGAAAAGGAGATCAAGGAGTACCCGGTGGAGCAGCTTCAGTTCCGCCGCAGACATGGTAAGAAGGACAAGGTTGATCTGTCCAGAGAGGAAATGCAGGAACTCGAGAAGCTCGAGGAAGAAGAGCTGCAGGAGACTACTGAGGCGGCAGAGCAGCCGGAAGCCGGACAGCGTCAGAATAACCGAAACCGGGGACGTCAGGGCGGTGAGCAGCGCCCGAACCGCCAGAATAACGAGAGACGCTATGAGAACGGAGACGGCAATGCGCAGGGGAACCGTCAGGAGGGCGAGCAGCGTCGCGAGAACAGGAACCGTCAGAACGGCGAGCAGCGCCGCGACAACAGAAACCGCCAGAACGGTGAGCAGCGTCAGAACCGTCAGAATAACGAGAGACGCTATGAGAACGGCGACAGCAGTGCGCAGGGAAACCGCCCGAACCGCCAGGATAACGAGAGACGTTATGAGAACGGCGACGGCAATGCACAGGGGAACCGTCAGGAAGGCGAACAGCGCCGCGAGAACAGGAACCGTCAGAACTATCACAGAAACCGACACAATCGTCAGAGACCGGGAAATCAGGAAGGACAAGCAAGACACAATGACAATCAGTCTGAAGGATAATGAGAGAGTGGATGATCTGCAGCGGAACGGTTACCACATCATCCAGAATCCCGAGAAATTCTGTTTTGGCATGGATGCCGTCCTGCTTACCGGATTTGCGCACGCAGGGGAAAATGACCGGCTGCTGGATCTCGGAACGGGGACGGGCATCATTCCGCTTCTGATGGAGGCGAAATATCACTGCGCACATCTGACCGGGCTTGAAATCCAGCCGGAGAGCGCAGACATGGCAGCGAGGAGTGTTGCGCTGAATCGTCTGACAGACAAAATTGATATTGTAACAGGAGACATCAAGGAAGCAGACACATATTTCCCGTCTGCTTCCTTTGATTGTGTCACATGTAATCCGCCGTATATGATCGGGCAGCACGGCATTGCGAACCCGGATGCACCGAAGGCAATCGCCCGCCACGAGATCCTGTGTACCTTTGGGGATGTGGCGAGACAGACAGCAAAGCTGCTGAAGCCGGGTGGGCATTTCTTTCTGGTACACCGTCCGTTCCGGCTGGCAGAGCTGATGGGAACATTGATGCAGTATAAGCTGGAACCGAAGAGGATGCAGCTGGTGTATCCCTATGTGGACAAGGAGCCCAATATGGTTCTGCTGGAGGCGGTGCGGGGAGGAAAGCCACGCATGACGGTGGAGAAACCACTGATCGTATTTGAAAAGCCGGGTGTCTATATGTCGGAGATCAGTGACTTATACGGATTTTAAAACAGGAGGTGACGTTAGTGTCAGGTACTTTGTTTTTATGTGCGACACCGATCGGGAACCTGCAGGACATGACACCGAGAGTGGTCGAGACGCTCCAGACGGTTGACGTTATCGCTGCGGAGGACACGAGGAACAGCATCAAGCTCTTAAACCATTTTGACATTCATACCCCGATGACCAGTTATCACGAGTATAACAAGGTTGAGAAAGCGAGACAGCTGATCTCGCAGCTACAGTCGGGACAGAATATTGCGTTGATTACGGATGCAGGAACTCCGGCAATATCCGATCCCGGAGAGGTACTCGTACAGATGTGCCATGAAAATAACATTCGTGTCACATCTCTGCCGGGACCCGCTGCATGTATTACAGCGCTGACACTCTCGGGCTTATCCACGAGACGGTTCTGCTTTGAAGGGTTTCTTCCGGCAGATAAGAAGGAAAAGAAGCAGATACTGGAGGAGCTGACGACGGAGAGCCGTACAATGATCCTGTACGAGGCGCCGCATCACCTGATCCGCACACTGGAGGAGCTGCATGACGCGCTCGGCGAGCGGCGGATCACGATATGCCGGGAGCTCACGAAAAAGTTTGAGACTGTGATGCCGACCACGCTGGAAAGTGCGCTGGCATTCTATGAGAAAGAAGAGCCGAGAGGCGAATATGTGCTGGTGCTTGAGGGCAAGAGCCATGAGGAGAAGCGCCGCGAGGAGATCGCGTCATGGGAGAGCATGTCGATCGAAGAGCATATGGCTTACTACGAGGAGCAGGGAATGGATCACAAGACGGCGATGAAGCAGGTTGCCAAGGATCGCGGCGTCGGCAAGCGCGACATCTATGCACATCTGAACAAAGCCGCGGATGACGGGGAAGAATGAAGGGCGAATGGAGGCGAGAAGATGGCAGCATCGAATTGTGACGCATGTGTCAACTATGTGTACGACGAGGACTATGAGTGCTATTGCTGCTTGGTGAATCTGGATGAGGACGAGATGTATCGTTTCCTCTCGGGCACACAGCGCGAATGTCCCTATTTCCGGCTGGATGATGAATATGCCGTGGTGCGGCATCAGATTTAGAAGAACAGAGGTCAAAGTAACGAAGGATGAAATACGTTCGACAGATTGCAATAATTATGTCAGTTTCTTTTGTGGCGGAGCTTATGGAGTTTCTGATTCCACTGCCGATCGCTGCCAGCGTCTATGGGCTGGTGCTGATGCTGATCGGACTGGTGACAAAGCTTATTCCGATCGAGAAGGTTGAGGGTGCGGCGGATTTTCTCGTTGAGATCATGCCGGTATTGTTTGTACCGCCGACGGTCAGTCTCATCACGAATGTGGAGGCACTGGCGGATATGCTTGTACCCTTGTGCATTGCCTGTCTGGTGACGACGGTGTTTATCATGGTAGTCACAGGACGTGTGGCGCAGGGCATCATGCGGCACGACAGGAAAAAGCAGGGTGAGCCTGGTTTACAGGAGGAGAGCCATGAATGAGATACTTACCGGATCGGTATTCTTTGGGGTGTGCCTGACGCTGATCTGTTATGAGATCGGCTTGTGGATTAAGAAAAAGACGAAGCTGTCGGTGGCGAATCCCCTGCTGATTGCCACAGTGCTGGTGATTGCAGTGCTTCTCGGCTTTCACATTGATTATGAAAACTATCAGAACGGCGCGAAATATATCCAGTTCCTTCTGACTCCGGCGACGGTCAGCCTTGCGGTTCCGCTCTATCGGCAGATGGAATTGTTGAAAAAGTACCCGAAGGCAATTTTCGGCGGCATCATAGTAGGCGTGCTGGCGGCGATGGGAAGCATCTATCTGCTGGCGGTCGCTTTTCAGCTCAGCCATGAGCAGTATGTCACCTTGCTTCCGAAGTCCATCACGACGGCGATTGGCATGGGTGTTTCGGAAAAGATGGGCGGAATGCCGGCACTGACGATTTCTGCGATCTGCATCACGGGGATTGTCGGGGCGATTCTGGCGGAGGTGGTGTGTAAGCTCTTTAAGATCGAGGAGCCTGTGGCGAAGGGGCTTGCAATCGGCACGAGTGCCCACGCGCTCGGAACCTCCAAGGCGATGGAGATGGGAGAGGTAGAGGGCGCCATGAGCAGCCTTTCCATCGTCGTGACAGGAATTTTGACAGTCTTCGCGGTATCCTTCTTTGCGAAGCTGATCTGAAAAGGGATGATAGGGAAGACACGGTCTGAAAGAGACTGTGTCTTTTTTGTCTGTGGAGGGAATAGAATAGGATAACAAACCTGTTTTGTGCCTGCGGATCAGGGGCTGCAGGTTACTGAAAGGCATGGGAATTTTATGTTAAACATGATCTGGGCGGTGATGATTCTTCTGGCGGTGGTCTATGCCGCGTTCACAGGCAGGATGAGCGACGTGACGAACGCGGCATTGAACAGTGCGGGAGAGGCGATTTCGCTTTGCCTGACTATGGCGGGCGTAGTTGCCCTCTGGATGGGGCTGATGGAAATTGCGAAGAAGGCGGGGCTGATTGAAAGACTGACAAAGGGCATTTCCCCGTTCCTGACCTTTCTCTTTCCGCGCATCCCCAAGAATCACCCCGCCAGAGAATACATAGCGACGAATATTATCGCAAATGTGCTGGGTCTTGGCTGGGCGTGCACTCCTGCGGGGCTGAGGGCGATGGAGGAGCTGGCAAAGCTGGAGGGGGAGCGTGGGACACCCGGATACGGAGAGGGCGCAGCGGCGCAGCGCTCCGCCAGCAATGAGATGTGCAGCTTTCTGATCCTGAATATTTCTTCCCTACAGCTGATTCCGGTAAACATGATCGCTTATCGGAGCCAGTACGGCAGCGCGAAGCCGACGGCAATTATCGCACCTGCGATCGTGGCAACGCTTTTCAGCTCGGTCGTTGCCATCCTTTATTGTAAGCTGAAGGACAGGGGAGGGAAGAGAACATGAATGCGCTTGCACACATTTCTGACATTATCATTCCAATCCTGATCTTTTTCATTGTCGGCTACGGCTATGTCTCGAAGGTCAAGGTTTACGAGTGCTTTCTGGACGGGGCAAAGGACGGTCTTAAGATCGTGCTGGATATTGTGCCGACGCTGATCGGTCTGCTTGTGGCGGTGGGAATGCTGCGGGCATCCGGCTTCTTCGATCTTCTGGGGAAGCTGCTCGGGCCTATGACAGAGAAGGTCGGGCTCCCCGCGCAGCTCATGCCGCTGCTGATCGTCAAGCTGTTCTCCTCTTCGGCAGCGACAGGGCTTGTCCTCGATATATTTAAGACCTCCGGCCCGGATTCCTACGCGGGTATGCTGACATCCATCCTGATGAGCTGCACGGAGACGGTTTTCTACACCATGAGTGTATACTTCCTTGCGGCAAAGGTCACAAAGACCCGCTACACGCTGATGGGCGCACTGCTGTCCACGCTCGCCGGGACAATCGCAAGCGTGGTGCTGACAATGATGATGATGTAAGTATTTCTGCCTTGCTTTTCTGGCAGGCTGACCGTATAATAATTCATTATGAATAATATATACGGAAATCTTTTGTGGATCATAGGTCTTATTGTGGTCGCCGCGGTTGCGGCGATCGCTGTTTTTATGCTGCTGCGGCGGAAAAAACGCCCCTCCGACATTGACCTGATGGAGGGACATGATTTTGAATATTATTGTGCCGAGCTTCTGAGACAGAGAGGCTTTCAGGAGGTTGAGGTCACGAAGGGGAGCGGTGATTACGGCATCGATATCCTTGCCGAGAAGGAGGGCGTGACCTATGCCATCCAGTGCAAGCGCTACACTGCCCCGGTCGGGGTCAAGGCGGTGCAGGAGGCGTATGCCGGACGCGATTATTATGACCGTATGGTGGGGGCAGTGCTGACGAACCAGTATTTTACCCAGCCGGCGGTAGAGGCGGCGAAGAAGCTGAAGATCCTGCTCTGGGACAGAGGGTATCTGGAGAGCATGATCGAGGAGCAGGAGACGGTGTGAGGAAGCGGCATGCAGTGGCAGGAATTTGAACAGACATTTCCCATTCAATTAAATACACAGCAAAAGGAAGCAGTACAGAGCGTGGACGGACCGGTACTGCTTCTTGCTGTACCCGGATCGGGCAAGACCACCGTCCTTGTCACCAGACTCGGCTATATGGTCTATTGCAGGGGAATCCCGCCGGAAAACATTCTGACTGTCACCTACACGGTCGCGGCGACCGGCGATATGTCCAGACGCTGCGCAGCATATTTCGGAGAGAATCTGGCGCGGCGGCTCGAGTTTCGGACAATCAACGGCATCTGCGCGAGAATCCTGCAGTATTATGGAAAATGCACAGGAAAAACGCCCTTTGAGCTGGCAACTGACGAGAAGATCACGGCGGAAATATTGTCTGAAATTTACCGCCGTGTGCAGCGGGAGTACCCGACGGAGAGCGATCTGAAAAATGTCCGTACCCTGATTACTTACATTAAGAACATGATGCTCGATCAGGAACAGATCCGGCAGCTGGACGAGGAGGCAGGCTTTGCCATCTCGGAGATGTACAGGGAATACTGCGCACGGCTGCGGGAAAGACATCTCATGGACTATGATGACCAGATGGTCTATGCCTATCAGATGCTTCGCAGGATCCCGGGGCTGCTGGCGTATTTTCAGGAAAAATATCCGTATATCTGTGTCGATGAGGCACAGGATACCTCGAAGATCCAGCACGCAATTATCGCGTTGCTTGCATCGAAGACGGAGAACCTGTTCATGGTCGGAGATGAGGATCAGAGCATTTACGGCTTCCGCGCGGCATATCCCGAGGCGCTCCTGTCCTTTGAGGCGCAGCATCCGGGCGCAAAGGTGCTGCTGATGGAGGACAATTTCCGCTCCAACGCGCATATTGTCCGGGCGGCAGACCGCTTTATACAGAAAAATACCCTCCGCCACGAAAAACATATGCGGCCGACAAGGGAGGAGACGGCGGAAATCAGGGAGATTGCCTTAAAATCCCGGCGCGCACAGTATGCCTATCTCGCAAAGGTCGCGCTGAACAGCACGGTACAGACGGCGGTGCTGTACAGGGACAACGAATGCGCAATCCCGCTGATTGATCTGCTGGAACGGAACGCCATACCGTATCGGATGCGAAACGCGGAGCTGACCTTTTTCACGCATCGCACGGTACTGGATATTATCAATGTCATTAAGCTCGCCGCAGACCCGGAGGACACGGAAGCCTTTTTGCAGGTTTATTACAAGATCGGAACCTACCTCAGAAAGCAGGATGCCGTCCGCATTGCTGAGATCAGCAGGGAGCAGGGATTGCCTGTGCTCGATGTGGCGGCGCAATACAGTGGGCTGAACGCTCACACGGTCGGAAGCGTGAAGGCTGTGCGGACACATCTGAAAAATATGCTGCAGGAGTCCGGGGATAAGGCAGTCAACCGGATCGTGCAGTTCATGGGCTACCGGGAATATCTCGAGAGAAGCGGCATGAACGACAGCAAGATCGACATATTAAAGACTATCGGCAGCAAGGAAGATTCGCCGGTACATCTGGTGCAGCGGCTGGAGGAGCTGAAAGCCATTATCAGGGACAAGGAAGCAGCCCCGGAATGCAAGTTTACGCTCTCGACCATCCATGCGAGCAAGGGGCTGGAATATGATACCGTGTACCTGATGGATGTCGTGGACGGCATACTGCCGGAGACAGTGCCGAAGAACCTGAGGGCGGCATCCCGGGAGGAGCTGGAAATTTACGAAGAGGAGCGGAGGCTTTTTTATGTAGGAGCCACGAGGGCAAAGAGCCAGCTGTTTCTCTTTACCATGAATAAACAGGCAAGCTTTTGCAGTGAACTGCTGGGCAGACCGATCCGGCCCGGCAGGACGTTAAGCGCTCACCCGGAGATTTCGCACGGTGCTCCTCTTGGTGTTCCGTCGGGTGGGAGAATGTCGGGGACGAACTATTACCTAACGGGCGGCAGCAATGCTTCCGAGGAGAAATACAGGAAGCTGTCTGCACAGCTGGGAGCCGGACTGCTCGTCGTACATAAAAAGTTCGGGGAAGGTGTTGTTGTGGATATGGACGAAAACAATGTTAAAATTCGTTTCGGCGACATCGAAAGAATACTGAACATCAGGATGGTGGCGGGAAGCGGGCTGCTGAAGGTGTAAGATTGAAAAAACAGGATTTTTAATCTCGAGATTTGTGTCTGTGCGCACTTGACACAAACTTGCTATATGCAAAGAATGTGCGCAGAAATGGAGAAAAAATATGTTTTGTAGAAAATGTGGTGCTCAGCTGGAGGAGGATGCAAAGTTTTGCGAAAAATGCGGTACGCCGACCGGGGCAGAGCAAATGCCTGAAGAGGACAAGCAGAGTTCAGCGACGGAGACGGTTGAAACGTCCGAGACTCCGCCGAAGAAGCCTAAAAAAACAATGGGGAAAATCATCAAGACAATAATTGGTCGGACGCTCCTCATTATCATATTGTTAATTGCAATTTTGCTATTACTGGATTATCTTGGCGTGATCAATACAGCGACAATTGACGCTTTTATGGAAAAGACGGGGATGACAAAGGAGACAGGCGCGGAAGACGACCCTGGGGAGATGCCGGAATCGGAGAGTCCGGAAAGGGAACGCACTGATGCAGATGAATATTATGCTGCACATGCAACGATTGTTTCGGAGGTTACGGTGACAGAATCTGCCGATGTACAGACGGAGCAGGAAGTTCAGGAAATGGTGAGAGACAGAGGATTCACTGACTATCCGATTTCCTTTGAGTATTCCATGAGCGGAGAATACGGTGGGACTATGGAGGTGGAAGAGGCTTCCGCAGAAAAACACCCGATTTATCAGACCTATTATGTGTCGACGGAAGGCGAGTTGTGGACAATTTTTGTAATCAACGGTGCTGTGATGGCAAATCCGGTGACTTACAATACGGAGTCAGGGAGGGATGTTCAGCTGCTGATCTCCGAGACGGAAACGGTAACAAGCTACGACAGTGCGAAGAATAAATTTTATGTGATTATTCCCGGTGAGTCGGAGGCAATCGTAAAGACTGTAGATAGAATTGATGCGGAAACATTAGATAAGTTGACGGTTGAGGGGATTGACGAGCTATGAAAAAAGTAAGCGAAAAACAAATATCAAAACGACTTCTGGTGACGGCACTGTCCGTTGCTCTCCTTATATCGGTAAGCGGTATCTCGGCGGTAGCGGAGGAGGGGCAGGAACCGCTGATTATGGTTTCCATGGGGGATTCCTATTCCTCTGGAGAAGGGATTGAACCATTTTACGGACAGGATGACGACATATCAGTAAAAGTGACGAATCCTGACTGGCTGGCGCACAGATCAGAGATGAGTTGGTCGGGAATGTTGAAGCTGCCGGGCGTGGATAAAACTATGGCTGACCACAAGGATGAATATTGGTATTTTGTGGCAGCATCCGGTGCGGTGACGGATAATTTTAAATATATTTTTGAAAAGGAGTATGACAGAGAGGGAAACAAGGGTCACTACATATTGGAGCCTCAGTTGTCTATTTTCGACAAACTTGGTGAGAATGCGGTTGACTATGTCACCCTGACGATCGGCGGCAATGATGTCGGGTTTGCTGATATTATCCAGGCGTGTGTTGTGGGGAGCAGGACGCTGAATATTGGTGGACTGGAGGACAAGTTTGATTATACATGGGATAAATATGAGGCTGAAGGGGGTATAAAGGATAAGATCAGGGATGCCTATGAGAGCGTTGCAGAGAAAGCGGGCTCACAGGCGCAGATTATTGTGGCGGGATATCCGCAGCTGCTGTCTAAGGATGGCAGCGGTGTGACAATCAGCAAGTCTGAGGCGCAGCTGGTAAATGAAAATGTATCAAAGTTTAATAATGCCTTGGAGAAGATTGTAGAGTCCTGTCGCGGAGACGGGATGAATATAAGCTTTGTATCGGTGGAGCAGGGGTTTAAGGAACATGAGGCGTATTCTGATGATCCATATATAAACAGTGTTATGTATTTTGCAAGATCAGAGGATTTAAAAGATATGCAGATAACCAGCGCGTACTCTGTTCATCCGAATAAGAATGGGGCTGCAGTATACGCCGACTATGTGCAGACCAGGATCAATGAACTGGAAGAAATGAAAAAGGCAGAGAATTCTGAAGAGGGGAAAGAACTGACTGATGCCTCTGAAGCTACGGAGGACGAAATAGAGGCAAAGGCAAAGCATTTTTCCGGTATTGTCCTGAAACCTGAGGACGTTGTGCTGAAGATGTTTGATGCACTGCAGACGGGAGATTATGATACTGCGGCAGAATGTCTTGATCCAGCAACGGAGCAGCAGATTGACTTCCTGGGTGGTATAGTGTCCAAGCTGGCAGGAGTGTTCACCGGTGAGAGCATGTCGTGGGGAGAATTACTGTTTGAGGTCGCAGGAGCGACTGATGTGGACGTGATAGAATGCTATTCCGAAAATCTGGTGGTGGAATCTAATCTAGATCTGATCAACGCATTTGTGCCCAAAATTCCGGGAGTGCGAAATCTTTTCTGCACGGAAGCGGATGTGTACGTCAAGTATCGATATAAGTTTGATAACCAGTATTATACGAAAGAAGAGACCTGCCACGTGCGCCGATACGAATGGTCGGGGTGGAGAGTAGAGGCGAAATGAGGCATGCATTCCGCATGCCCCAGATTGTCCAGATCCTTCGTGTTATAGATATTTTCCGGTAACACTTGCTCTGTTTTCCTGAATCTCCTGCGGCGTTCCCTCTGCTACGATCCGCCCGCCGGCATCTCCGCCGCCCGGGCCCATGTCGATGATATAATCGGCGTTGCGGATTACGTCGAGATCATGCTCAATGACAATGACCGTCGCACCATTATCCAGAAGCGCCTGAAAGACGCCGAGCAGCACCTGCACATCCAGAGGATGCAGACCGATGGACGGCTCGTCGAAAATGAATACCGAATCCGTCTGTATCCTGCCGATTTCGCTCGCCAGCTTCAAGCGCTGCGCCTCGCCGCCGGAGAGGCTGGGTGTCTCTTCGCCGAGTGTGAGGTAGCCGAGGCCAAGCTGTCGGAGAATGCCCAGCTTCTGGCTGACGGCTTTCATATCCTTGCAGAAGTCGATAGCGGAGTTTACGTCCATGTCCATCAGCTCTGGCAGAGAGATGGACTGCCCGCTCTTGTTTTGAAGCTTTGCCTCGTATGCCATCCTTGCGTAGCGTGAGCCGCGGCAGTCCGGGCAGGGGATATTCACATCCGGCAGGAACTGCACATCGAGGCTCACGACGCCTGTGCCGTCGCAGCCGGGGCAGCGCAGGGAGCCGGTGTTGTAGGAGAAATCACTCGCCTTATATCCGTGCGCCTTGGCATCGGGCGACTTCGCGTAGAGCTTGCGCAGCTCGTCGTGTATTCCTGCATAAGTAGCCACGGTAGAGCGTACATTGATCCCAATAGGTGTTGCGTCAATGAGCTTGACATGCTGTATGCCATCTGCGTCAATGCCGCGGATATGCTCAGGCAGCGCTCTGCCGCCGATCTTTGCCTCCAGCGCGGGAACAAGACTTTCCAGCACCATTGTCGTCTTGCCGGAGCCGGATACGCCGGTGACAACGGTGAGACGTCCCTTTGGAATGGTTACCTCCAACGGCTTGACCGTGTGAATCTGGGAGGTGGAAAGGTGAATCGTTCCGTTTGCAAACAATTCTTCCCTTGCAACGCAGCTCCGCAGCTTCGTTTCGACCTTGCCGGAGAGGAACACTCCGATTTGAGAGGCAGGATTTTTTTCAATGGAAGGGATTGCTCCCTGAGCGATGATATGGCCGCCGTTGGCTCCTGCCTCCGGCCCCATCTCTATGATCCAGTCAGCCTCCTTCAGAATCTGCGTATCGTGATCCACAAGAATGACGGAGTTGCCGTCGGCTACCAGATCGTGCATTACACCGGTGAGACCGATGATGTTCGAGGGGTGCAGCCCGATGGACGGCTCGTCCAGCACATAGAGGACGCCGGTTGTGCGGTTGCGGACGGCGCGTGCCAGCTGCATCCGCTGACGTTCGCCGGTGGAGAGCGTGGCAGCGGAGCGATCTAATGTCAGATAGCCCAGCCCCAGATCCATGAGCCGCTTCGCAGTGCCTTCAAATGCCTCGCAGATGCTCGCCGCCATAGGGCGCATTTCTTCCGGCAGGCTTTCCGGTACGCCCTGTACCCACGCTACCAGCTCGGAGAGCGTCATGGTGCAGGCCTCGTCCAGTGAAATGCCCCGCTGCTTTGGCGCCCTTGCGGCAGCGGACAGGCGCGTGCCGTGACATTCCGGGCAGACATCCTCTTTTAAAAACTTCTCTACCCGCTTCATGCCCTTTTCGTCCTTGACCCTGGACAGGGCATTTTCCACGGTGTAAATAGCGTTATAGTAAGTAAAATCCAGTTCACCCGCCTGATTGGAGTTCTTGGCGTGGTAAAAGATGTGTTTTTTCTCTGCGGGACCGTGGAAAACAATGTCCTTTTCCCGTTCCGTCAGATCGCGGAAGGGCACGTCGGTGCGCACACCCATCTCACGGCAGACATCGGTCATCAGGGACCACATCAGACTGTTCCACGGAGCTACTGCGCCGTCGTCGATAGTGAGGGAATCATCCGGCACCAGCGACGCCATATCCACTGTGCGGACGCTGCCTGTGCCGCCGCATTTCTGACAGGCGCCCTGAGAGTTAAACGCCAGTTCCTCGGCGGATGGCGCATAAAAATGAGCATCGCACTCCGGGCACACCAGCTCCTTTCCGGCGGCAACCAGCAGGGAGGGCTTCAGGTAATGCCCGTTGGGGCAGCAATGATTCGCAAGGCGGGAGTACATGAGCCGCAGGCTGTTCAGAAGCTCCGTCCCAGTGCCGAAGGTGCTCCGGATGCCCGGCACACCGGGACGCTGGTGCAATGCCAGCGCGGCGGGGACATACAGCACCTCGTCCACGCATGCCTTGGACGCCTGCGTCATGCGGCGGCGCGTGTAGGTGGACAGTGCCTCCAGATAACGCCGCGACCCCTCGGCATACAGCACGCCCAGCGCCAGCGAGGACTTGCCGGAGCCGGACACACCGGCAATGCCGACAATTTTATTCAGCGGTATCTCTACATCAATGTTTTTCAGGTTGTGGACTTTGGCTCCACGAATGAGCATTTTATCGATCATTGCTTTTCTCCGGATATAGACCAGTGGCAGGGGGTGAGTGGCGCACTGGCTGATAGGGTTATTTTATCATAGGCTGGGGAGAAAGGGTAGGAGGAAAGTTGGGGGGAGGGGTCATGCTTAAGATGAAAATAATCAATTCGAGGAAAAACTACACAAAACGATGAAAATGTGATATGATACACATAGGGAGGAATTGGTATGTCATTCGGAAGTAGATTAAAAACATTACGACTTGAAAAAAGACTATCTCAAAAACAAATTGCAGAGGCATTTGGGACATCTGTAAACTGTGTTTCGCAATATGAGAATGACAAGCGTTTTCCAGATGAGAAAATGCTTGTGCAATTGTGCCAGTATTATGATATATCATCAGATTATCTTTTAGGATTAAGCAATACAAAAAGACATTTGAATACATATAAACTAATACAGGATAAAAAATTAAATTCTGAACAGGAAGAATTAATAGAAAAACTTATTTGCATGATGAATGAGGGTTCAAAGGAGTAGAAAGATGACACATATAACAATATATAATAACGAGTATAGCTATTTAAAAGAGATTGATTGGGGGTTCAAGGACGCTCAACAGGATTTGATTTCGCAGTTACATCCATATCCGGCGAAATTTATTGAAAGTATTCCAAGAACGTTATTGCAGAAAATTAGTTTTCCTGAGAATACGGCCATTTTGGATCCGTTTTGCGGGAGTGGCACAACGTTGTATGAGGCATCTAAAATGGGGTTATCTTCCTATGGTGTAGATTTGAATCCTATTGCATGTTTAATTAGCAAAGTAAGAAATGATGCATTACCAAATAGTTTTATTGAAATTGCAGAACAAATTGTTAAAGGTGCAAGGGAGCGATATATAAGTGAAGAATATACTATTCCAGAAATACCGAATCTAAATCATTGGTTTAAGGATGATATTCAAAAAGCTATTACCGTTATTATAACAGAAATTCACAGGCAAGAGGATACTTTGTTGCAAAATGCACTTTTATTGGCACTTTCAAGTATTATTGTTAGGGTATCCAACCAAGAAAGTGATACAAGATATGCTGCAATAGATAATAATAATGAAGCGAAAGACGTTTTTGATGGTTTTGTCAGAGCTTGCAAAAAGTTAGAAAATGCAAAAAAGGGGTGGGAGCATGCTGGATTATCACATGTAATTAATAAGGATATATTAAGAGTGCAGCCGGCAGAAATAGTTGAACCTATTGGAATGGTTATAACGTCACCGCCATATCCAAATGCTTATGAGTATTGGTTATATCATAAATACAGAATGTGGTGGTTAGGATATGACCCAATAGATGTAAGAAGTTATGAAATAGGAGCAAGGCCTCACTATCAAAAGAAAAATGGACAGACTGAGGAAGATTTTCGGAGACAAATGACGCAGGTATTCGATTTATTTGATGCTGTATTAGTAGAAGGCGGCATTGTGTGTATTGTTATTGGTCGGTCATTGATTAAAGGCCGTGAAATAGATAATGCAGAAATGATGATGCAAATTGGTAGAGAGAAACGATATGAGGTGCTTGCAAATATAGAGAGAGAAATAGTCTCTTCACGGAAATCCTTTAATCCATCATATGGAAAAATAAAGACAGAGAACATAGTGATTTTAAGAAAGGTTAATTAGTATGCAAATAACATTAAATAAATTTTTGTATAAGAAAATGGAATATGAGAAGGAATTCTGTCTTAGAGAAATTAAGACGTTATTTCCGAAGGCATTAATCTCTAATACAAAGGATGCTATTATTTTAGATAATATTCAGGAAGATGAAATTGTAAATCTATCAAAGCTTACTTATATTGATTCTTACATTATAGGAGATTCAATCGAGTATACTTTACAAAGTAGATTAGAGAGAAGCGCATCTGATAGTGTTGATAATTTAAAGCGGCAGAGCACCAGGTATTCTGTTCATGGGTTGCATGAATATAAAGGGAAATTTAACCCGCAAATAGTTAATGCAATAAAGAATATACTTAATCTATCAGACGATGTAAGAATATTAGAACCGTTCTGTGGTAGTGGGACTACACTGGTTGAGTTAGCTCATAGGGGTATTCAATGTGTAGGCATAGATATAAATCCTATGGCAGCTTTTATAGCGAATACGAAAATACAGGCGTTAAACATTGATTTAAATCGGTTAGAAAAGAAGATAGAGGAAATATATACAGCCATTATCAGAGGAGAACTTGTTGAGTTAATTGCAGAAGGAGAATCTTCTCGGGAGGACTATTTAAGAAAGTGGATTCCTGAAAGAGAATTAAGGATTTTGGAAACAGTAATAAATATGATTGCTAATGAGTGCGAGAGCATTCAAAATATTGTTAAACTTACATTTAGCGATTTGATTCGGGAATATTCATATCAAGAACCATCAGATATGAGAATCAGAAGAAGAATTTCACCGTTTCCAGAAGAAGAGATGATTCAGGTATGGCATAGAAATATATGCAAATATCTGTGCCAAATGCGAAATGCTAGAACTGTGGTAGGAGAACCGAATGTACATAATTATGCATTAAATGATGATATAAAACAATGTAACTTAGCAGGGCAACAGTTTGATGGGGCGATAACGAGCCCGCCCTATGCGACAGCATTGCCATATATCGATACCCAAAGGATAAGTTTGGTGTGGTTAGAAATGTGTAAGCCTGATGAAATAATGCGACTGGAGACCACTTTGATTGGCAGTAGAGAAATTGTTTCACAGGAGAAAATGGGGTGGAATAATAGAAAAAAAACAAATGAAGATGAACTTCCAGCAGAAATATATGATTTAGTAAGGGATATCGAAAGCAACCTTTCTTCAAAAGATGGATTTCGGAAAAAAGCAATGCCTGCATTGTTATACAGATATTTTGCAGAAATGAAGCAAATGTTTATGAATGTGTCTAATCATATAGTGCAAGGTGGAAAATTTGCATTGGTGGTGGGACATAATAAGACCACAGCAGGTGGAGTGATTTACCAAATTGATACGCCACGTTTATTGGCATTACTTTCCACCTACTGTGGTTGGAATATTTTAGAGATGGTTCCATTGCAAACGTATAAACGTTATGGAATTAATAGTAAAAATGCTATTAATCAAGAAACCTTAATTATATTAGAGAAAATATAGTTATATGATGGTAAATAAATCATTGTTAGAAATGTATCCAAAACGTTTACCATAGCTACCTATGTAAGAAACAGCATATGATAGCAGGTGTGAATAAGAAGAAGCCTCTTTTTTGATAATACGTAATTCGTAATCATACTCCTTGATTCGGGTAATTAGAGCTAAATCTTCTGCATCTGCTATTTTTGTGTTTCTTAAAGCTCCCGTACCTAATCTAAAATCTAAGTTATTGTCAGCTTCAAAAGTGACGCGAGTCTGTTGAACGGTTCCTAGGTCGATATAATACATATTAATTAGGCATGAATATGTATTTTTTTGACCACGTTTATTTTTTTCGGTTAAAGCAGGAAAGAAGTCAAAGGTACTTTTACTAAGCCAAAAATATTGAGTGCCTTTGCTGGCGTTTGTGCCAGGATCAGCCTGAATTCTTGCTGTATCAGAATGACTAAGTAAGACAATCATTGTGACAGCCTGAGAATCATCAAGTGTATTATTTTGACCCACTTCTTTATATAAAAGTTTCCATCCGGGATTGCTTTTTGAAGTAATATCACTTTTTTGTAATTCGTAGATATCCCATTTTTGACTCTTAACTTTATCAAATAAGTCTTTCCAAGAAAATCCCATACTTTTTACTAAAGGCGATTCTATGTGAAGAGCTGCTTCTGCATTTTGTGACATACCAGGACCTGTAAAATTGCCGGATGAGACAACGAGCTCTTCCTCTGTAGCAGTAGAGTAGCCGTAGCATTTTGCGTGAACTAAACGTTTTCGATTAACAATACTTACCTCGGCTCCGCAATTTAACAATGCTTCAACAACTTCAAGGCTACTTAGCTTTTGAGCAGAACTTCCACCTAATATGACTTTTATTTTGCCACCATCAACAATATGTTTTGTGAAAGATGGATAAAAACGTACTCCGCCGTTGTAGTTTGCGAAACCAGAAATTAAGTACAAAGTTCCGTCGCCAGAATTATGATTTTTTATCCACATATTGTCTAATAAGGATAAAAGGCTACCATTGGAACCAGTTGAATATACATCGGGTTGTAAAAGAAATTCCATATACATACCTCCTTTTACAAGTATATCACATGAATACACAAAAGCATAGATAAATATAAAAGGGAAGATATAAGCAGGGGAGAGCAAGAAATAAATTCTGTTTGAAAGTATTTGCAATACGTAATATAATAGGAATACAGTATTGCAGGCTTATATACGGAGGTTATTTTTGAACTTTGTAAAATTATCCGTAAAAGAAAAAGAGATAGAGAATTACACAAGGATAAGCTGTTATTTTTATGTAAAGAAGGGAATATTCTAGGCGTAGACTTAGTTGATGAGAGAATTGATTTTGTAAAACCTAAGAAGCCCAGAAAGGCCTAAAAAATGAGAAGTAGTATAGCAAAGCCAATTATTAAGCAAATTAAGGATAGTCGAGATGCCTTAGATTTCTTTGAAAATGTATCATTACAAGCAGAAGATGAGAAGACACGCGAAATAATTATGAATTTTCCAACGGTTTATATTCACAATTGGAAAGATTCTGGAGACTTCGAGGTGTATGTGGGTGAGTCAAATGATATTTTCAAGAGGACTCGTCAGCATTATGATGCAGCGTCAGATAGGACAAGATGGCAAAGTAAATTAGGTGAGAAGGATGCTACCCTTTTTATCATTGGACATGAGCATTTTAATAAATCAATGACACTTGATATAGAAAATCGATTAATGCATTACATGATGAGCGTAGAACGTGTAAAACATGTGCATAATTTGAGGGATAATCCGCAGACAAGTTATTATCCAATGGAAGAAATGGATGAAATTTTCAGTAAAATTTGGAGAGGCTTGCGTAATGAAAATAAGGAATTGTTTCCGACAGAAAGTGTAATAAAGGATTCCGCTATATATAAGGCTTCGCCACTTCATAAGCTTACAAAAGAGCAGGAAAAGGCTAGAGAGTTAATTATTTTTAAGATTACAAAAGCGCTCGAAAATGGTGAAACAAAGCAATTAATCTTCATTGATGGTGAAGCAGGTACAGGAAAAACAGTTCTTAATAGCAGTACCTTTTATGAATTGTATTGCCAAGCGGAAGAAAATTGCAAAGACTTAAAATGTTATTTATTGGTTAATCACGATGAGCAAATTACTGTATATGAGCAGATAGCTGATAAGCTTGGCTTAACTGAGAAGTATGGGAAAGTCATAAGCAAACCGACTGCATTTATTAATGATCATTCAGTGGACGATCCTGTAGATGTTGCATTTATTGATGAAGCCCATTTGCTCCTTACACAGGGTAAGCAATCATATCAGGGCAAGAATCAGCTTAAGGATATTATTGATAGAGCACGCGTGACAGTGGTTATGTTTGATGAAAATCAGATTCTTACGACAGAACAGTTTTGGGAAGCACAGATTCTTGAACAATACCGAAACCAAGCTAAAGCGTCCGGTAATCACATCATATTAGATAAACAACTGCGTATGCAGGTTGATCCGGCAACAATGGATTGGATTGATTCTTTTACAAAAAGAGGGGAGTTAAAGAAAATTCCGGAAACGTTTGGGGGGTATAGTATTAAAATTTTTGATAAGCCGGAGCTGCTTGATTTAGAAATTCAGAAAAGGGCGAAGAAAAATGATTCGGCGTTATCGAGAGTGATAGCAACATATGATTGGAAATATAGTTCTGGTCACAAACCCGAAGATCGTTTAATGAAATATTGGGAAGTTTCTATAGGGAAATGGCACAAACCATGGAATAAACAATTAAAGGAAGAACTTTCTATAAAAGATAAACGGAGCATAAAGGGCTTGGCGTGGGCGGAACAGCCACAGACAATTCATGAAGTTGGATCTACATTTACGATTCAGGGATTCAACTTAAGCTATGCAGGAGTAATTCTTGGACCTTCAGTGAAGTATCGCGATGGGAAAATAGTATTTGATCCATCTGCCAGCAGCAATGAAAAAGCTGTCCGAAACAGGACTTTATCAGATGGCACAAAGAAGAAATTTGGCGAAATATTGATTCAGCATGAAGTGAGAGTTTTAATGACACGTGGAGTTAATGGGATGTACATATACGCATGCGATCCAGAGCTTCAAGCAGCACTGTTGGCGGCAGCAAAATAAAAGGAGAGACCATGAAACAAGAAACTATAGATAGAATTAGAAAATTCACAGAAGACCGTGACTGGGATCAGTTCCATTCACCGGCAAACCTCGCAAAATCAATTGTGATAGAAGCTGCGGAACTGTTGGAATGCTTTCAATGGTCTGATAAAGAATACGATTTACAGCATATCAAGGAAGAACTTGCGGATGTAATGGTGTACAGCCAGAATCTACTGGATAAACTCGGCTTAGATGCTGATGAAATTATTAATATGAAGATGACTCAGAACGAGGCCAAGTATCCGGTAGAAAAAGCAAAGGGAAGTGCAGCAAAGTACGATCAGCTATAGGTATGGAAAGGCAGTAGGGGAGTAGATTCGGAGGATATGAAGTAGTAAGCTGATAGCAGTGGGAGAAGTGTATGACAGAGCAAGAGAAAGTAGCTTTTTTATCTGAGAAGATAAAAGAGTTAAATAGAATTACATTTGAAATACAAGAAGTATTTCCAGAAAAATCATTTAAGTTGGATGGAATACTTATAGGAAATATTGTTGAAGTATTAACTGCGCAAGCATATGGAATTACTTTGTATAAACAATCTGAAAAAACTCATGACGGAGAAGTGGCGGGGAAAAAGGTTCAGATTAAAGGGACTCAGGGGAAAGATTCTATTGTAATTCGAGAAGAACCTGAATACTTACTTGTAGAGTATTTGGATAAAGAGTCGGGAACAATTCAAGAAATATATAATGGTCCTGGAGCATTAGCATGGCAGTACAGAAGTTATGTCTCAAGCATGAACTTTTATACAATTCGTATCAACAAGTTATTTGAGCTTGATGCAACTATTTCTAATGACGAGCGTATCACACCTGTTGTGCCGGTGAGAAAGTACATTAAAGATGTTACAGGGAAAAAGGAAGTAAAGTCAAAACATGGAGAAGTCAAGAAAAAAGTAGGAAAAACATTGGCAAAAGGTTATATAAATCGTAATAATCAAGAAAATTATGGATGTTTGAATAAATTAGGTAATCACTATAATCAAATGGCTTATTTGCTACATTGCAATGAGTGTGGATTTGAATATGAGGCTAATGGTTGTGATATTGCAATTCGAAAATGCCCAAGATGTATGCAATAGATGAAGGAAAGAGGTATATAATTGACCGAAGAAAAAATAGCAGAGCTTCAAAATGGTTTAAATACAGCTTTTATAGATAGTTCATATAATTCCAGTTTAGCATATAGACCACAATTTATTTATAACGATAATAAGAATGGACAGAAGGTTTTTTCTGCTATTGAAGGCGAATTGCTGAGGTGCGATAGTTTTGCAATTAGCGTTGCGTTCATCACAAGGGGTGGTATTACGCCGCTTTTGCAGACATTGCAGGAATTGGAGCGAAGAGGTGTGCCGGGTAGGATTTTGACTACGGATTATCTTAACTTTAGTGATCCTGTAGCCTTAGATACAATAGCAAGTCTGTCTAATATTGAACTTCGTATGTATCAGACAGAACGTGCAGGAAATGGATTTCACACCAAAGGATATATCTTTCAAAAGAGTAAAGAATATCGCCTTATCATTGGTAGCTCTAATTTGACACAAGATGCGTTGACACGAAACATGGAGTGGAACACAAAGCTTGTATCTATAAATAAGGGTGAAATGGTAAATTCTGTTTTGACGGAATTCGAGAAACTTTGGAATGCAACGGAATATACCAGACCTTATGTAGAGTTTATCGAGGAATATAGAAGAAAATACGAAGAAAAGCAACTGTTTGATAAAATGGTTGCAGAGCAAAAACGGATTGCAAAGAGTGAGGCACTTCCATCTGTCGAAGCATATAAATTACAACCCAACTCAATGCAGAGAGCATTTATATATAATCTGCTGGAATTAAGAAATAAAGGCGTAGACAAAGCATTGCTGATTTCAGCCACAGGTACAGGAAAAACTTATGCTTCAGCCTTTGCTATGAGAGAAATGGGATTTAAACGAGTTCTGTTTTTGGTACATAGAAACCAAATTGCGAAACAGGCGAAAGCTTCTTTTGAGAGAGTGTTTGGTAGTAGAATTAAGACCGGTTTAGTGTCAGGAATAAGGCATGATTATGAAGTGGATTTTGTATTTGCAACAGTTCAGACATTGAGTAAGCAAGAAAACTTGAAGAGATTTCCAAGAGATTATTTTGATGCGTGTATCTATGATGAAGCCCATCATACCAGTGCTGGAAGTTATAAAAGGGTAATGGATTATTTTGCACCGAAGTTTACGCTGGGAATGACGGCAACACCAGACAAGCGTGACGATAATATAGAGGGACGCAATATCTATGAAATTTTTGATCATAATATTGCTTACGAGATTCGGTTGCAGCAAGCGATGGATGAGGACCTATTATGTCCATTCCATTATTTTGGAATTACTGATTTGGCAATGATATCGGATGAAGGTAGTTCTCGAGAAGAACAGCTTGAAAATTTTAGATATTTAACCAGTGATGACCGCGTAAATTATGTTATGGAGCAGGCTGCCTACTTTGGGCATTCTGGAGATAGAGTTAAAGGATTGATTTTCTGTAGCAGAATAGATGAGGCCAGAGAGTTGTCACGAAAGTTTAATATGCGGGGATTAAGGACTATTGCATTAAGTGGTGTCGATTCCGAAGAAACAAGAGCAGAGGCGATTGATCGTCTGACAATGGATGTGCAATCAGAGGAGGATGACTATTTAGACTACATTTTAACCGTGGATATTTTTTCGGAGGGTACGGATATTGTAGAAGTGAATCAGGTTATTATGCTACGTCCAACACAGTCTCCGATTGTATTTATTCAGCAGTTGGGACGTGGACTCAGAAAGGCATCGGAGAAAGAATATGTGGTTATTCTTGACTTTATTGGTAATTACAAGAACAACTTTATGATTCCGATTGCCCTATCCGGAGACCGCAGTTATAACAAGGACAACATTAGAAGATACTTGATGGAAGGTGGTCGAGTAATTCCGGGTGCAAGTACAATCCATTTTGATGAGATAAGTAGAAAGCGTATTTTTGCAGCGGTTGATAATGCTAATTTCAGTGACATAAAACTTATTAAAGAGAACTACACCAATCTTAAAAATAAACTTGGCAGAATTCCGAAATTAAAAGATTTTGATGATTATGGCGAGATGGATGTTCTCCGAATTTTTGATAACAATAGCCTGGGAAGTTATTATAAGTTCCTTGTAAAATATGAAAAAGAATATGCAGTTAGATTAGCCCCGGAAGAAGAAAAAGTGATTGAATTTGTGTCTAAAAAGCTTGCTAGCGGTAAACGAATTCAAGAGTTACGACTTCTGAATAGAATGCTCGCATATGCGCATAGATTAATGCTATTTGCAGGACTGCAGGAAGAACTCAGAGTGGATTATGGCATTCAAATGAGTGAGGACCAGAAGGATAACATTATTAATATTATGACAAATGAGTTCCCTGCTGGTGCAAGTAAGAATACATATGCAGAGTGTATTTTCATTGAAAAAGATGGCGGAACAGATTATCATGTTTCGAAATCATTTGAGAAAATGCTTGCCAATAGGGATTTCTATGAAATTTTGAAAGAACTTATCGAATTTGGTATTAGTCGCTACGAGAGAGATTTTTCTGATACATACAGAGGAACAGATTTTGTGCTTTATCAGAAATACACATATGAGGATGTATGCCGTTTACTTAACTGGGAAACAAATGAAGTCCCGTTAAATATCGGCGGATATAAGTATGATAAAAAGACTAAGACTTTTCCTGTGTTTATTAACTATGATAAGGCGGAGGACATTAGTGATACAACTAAATATGAAGACCATTTTACAAGTAGTAGTAGCTTGATTGCAATATCGAAATCGGGAAGAAGTATTGCATCTGAGGATGTACAGAACTTTTTACACGCTACGGAGCGCGGAATACAGGTGCATTTGTTTGTACGTAAAAACAAGGACGATAAGATTTCTAAAGAATTTTATTACTTGGGATATATGAAAGCAAGTGGAAAGGTGGGGGAATTTGTTATGCCGAATACAGACAAGACTGCTGTCGAAATTGAATGGATTCTGGATGTACCAGTACGTGAAGATTTATATGAATATATCGTAAATGAGTAGGAGGATTGCATGAAGACAATACGAGTAGTAGCAGCGATTATTAAAGAAACAAATGAAAATGGGGAACCAATTATTTTTGCGACGCAGAGAGGCTATGGTGATTTCAAAGGTGGTTGGGAATTTCCAGGCGGAAAGATTGAGGAAGGTGAAACACCACAGGAAGCTCTTGTGCGAGAGATAAGGGAAGAACTTGAAACTGAAATTTCAGTTGGAGAATTGATTGATACAATAGAATATGATTATCCGACATTCCATCTTTCAATGGATTGCTTCTGGGCAGAGATAGTATCCGGTGATTTGGTGCTTACAGAACATGAAGCAGCTAAATGGTTGACGAAGGATGAACTGGATTCTGTGGAATGGTTGCCAGCGGATATTACTTTGATTGATAAGATAGGAGGGGTAATATGAATAGAACAGGGACATATGTAGCATTTGACGGGTTAGGGGAAATAGATCCATCAAAATCAGATTTTCGCTATTATGCAACATTACAGGCGTGGGCTGCAAATAAGAGTATAGATTTTTCTTTTGTTAATAGTCATGAAAAAACATACGCAGTTCGTGATAGTAGTCAGCGCGCAACACTATATGCCCGTATACGACAAAGGTTATGGGCATCAAAAAACATGGTGATTATAATATCAAAGGATACAAGATATACGGGTAGTGTTTTATCATATGAGATTGAACAAGCAATTGATACATATAAGCTACCATTGATTATTGTATATCCGGGATATTCATCGATATGCAACGTAGGAGCTTTATCAAACATGTGGCCCCAAGCGCTTAAAGAGAGAATAAGTAGGGATGATGTGGAAGCAATACATATTGCATTTGCTAAAGAACCTATATTGAATGCAATTAATCGTTTTTCGGTTAATGGAGAGCATCTTTCAGGTGGAATGGATTATTATGCAAAAGAAGCTTACATAAGCTGGGGACTTATAAAGGGGTGAATTAGTTGCTAAAGCACTAAGGGAGGTAAATCATGAAACAATGGATAAAAGTTATTTATGGACAATTGAGAAATAATTTTAGTTATATTGGAAAGCGTGCATTTGTTTGGACAAGTTCTTTGATTGCAGGCTTTCAAATTATGGGTTTTTTATGCGAATTTGATAATGTTTTTCCTAGTGATTGGCAGTTTGTAACAAAATTATTTGTGAGTGTTATAGTTGTAGTGAGTATTTGGACTATAATGTTTGGAATTATTAGTGTACGTGTTTTAAATAATGAAACAGTTATGGTGCTTGATGCGGATAATGGGCACCATGTATATGTAGAATATGGGGACCTGTTAGCAGAAAGTGATAAAGAAAGAATTATTGTTATCACGGCTAATCGATGCTTTGACACAATTGTGGATAATGACTTGATTTCATCAGCATCTATTCACGGAATGGCAGTGCAAAAAATATGTAGTGATGGATATGCAAGCACAGAATTAAACGCAGCGTTGCAGAAAGATTTGCGAGAAAACAGACAGATAAAACCGAGTAGGATTTTAACAAAGAAAGATAAAAGGAAAGGCAATTTGGAGAGATTTCCAGTTGGTGCCATAGCGGAATTTAAGAAAACACCAATGGATAAGGTATTGTATGCATTTGTGGGTATGTCTTCCTTTAATAGTGAATTGCATCCGGAAACAACGGATATGGAATATACGCAGGCATTACAAGCGGTGATTGAGTATTGCAATGCAAGGTCGCAAAGGATACCTGTTTATATGCCTATCATTGGAACAAATGGACGAAACAATAAAAAGAGCGAAAGAGAATTACTTCAGTATATGATCGATGTATTTCGATTTAATAGACATTTAATTAATACAGATATCCATGTTGTGGTTTATTCGGGTAGAAAAAGCGAAGTTTCTATTTATGATTTGTAGTGAGGAAATAATTAAAGAGTAGGTATGGTATATGGAAATAGAGAAAATGAACGATTTTATATCGACAATTAGGACTGATAGATTAAGACAAATTGAACAATATAGAGAAAAGGGATATTTGATTGATAAGAAGTTTCGATTAGTTGATAAGATAGAGGTAATACATGAAGAACAACTTTATTATTTCGGGGTGCAAGCATCAGGAAGAGATGTATATTTTTATTTGATTGATGACGGAGAAAATGCATATTATTCCATAAGCGAAATAAACGAACTTCTGTGGAAAATGGCAAATATAGAAGGTGTTGGTTATGTTCAAAATCTTTTGAATGATTTGATGAACTCAGATGAAAAAGGAAAATTTATTTATAAGAAGATAGAGTATGAGACTAAAAAAAGTATAACAGTTAGCCGGAATGGGAGTGTAGAAGTTTTTGATGGTTCAAAGAAAGTGGATTATCAGAAACTCTTCATTTTAATTACGTTAGTACAAGAGAAAAGTAATGCATTGTTTGCTAGGGGCGATAATAATCAGGACTATATGAACGGAATTATTCGTTTGCTTATAGTATTAATTGCTTGTTCAAAGAATCATGATATTCTTGAAAATAAAGGGTGGTATTACGATCAAGAAAAAGAGAAATTTTACTATAAGGACATATTGAATGCAGAAGAAAAGAGGAAGAAAAAATACTATTTGACGCAAGAGGAATATGAGGTTATAATGAGTACAGAATCCTAGTATTCGTCGATGACGAAGTAGTAATAAAGAGTTTTATGAGTGGAAAAAGAGTTAATAAATTAATTCGCTCGCTTTCCTCCGCTCGCGGCCTTTGCTCGCGGCGCTTACTCATTAATTTATTTACTCTTTTCCCACTGTAGGATTCTTTTTTTATGGAGAAAAATATGAAAGAATATACATTATCAGATACCATTACAATAAACAGACCAATCGTTTTTTTATGCGGCCCTTTATATGATAAAAACAATGAAAGCGATAGAAGAAAAATACTGCAAGAAAAAATATATTCTGAGTTTGACGGGAAGTATTTGCCGCTGGTTGTAGATGACTTTCTAACGAAAGAGAGTATGGGACAAGAAATAAGCATTCAGATTATGGAAGAAATATGTGCTGCTATTTCACTACAAACGTATATTTTTCTGGATACGATATCTTCGGCGGCTGAATTGGGCATTTTTGTAAATAGTGCATTTCTTAATAAAGTAAAGGTGTATGTACCAAAGATAAATGATATTTATAATAAGGGGAATGTCGGTTTTTTTGTTAAAGAAGTTGTTTTAAAGGATAGGCCTGATAAAATTGAGGTTCTTGAATATAGACCCAAAGTTCAAAAGACAGCTGTCGCCACAGATTATTTTGCAGAGTTTTATTCTTTTGTAAATGATGTAATACCTAATAATATTACTAAAAATATTGAAAAAGATGGGATTTATTCGGAGATTGATAAGCATAAAATAGAAATTGTAAACACGCCGAATATGCCACAAAATGAATATCAAATATGTTATAAAATAGAACACGAGGATATTTATATACATACATCGATTAAAGTGCTATTTTATGCGACTATTTCAATTATTTATTGCGAGTATAAAGGCTTTTTTGAAAAGAAGGAAAAAAATTTTGCTATATTGGATATAGAAAAGATAGAGGAGCTGGTTATACAAGCATATGTTAATTTATTATGTGAAGAAACTGGAATTCATGTGAAAAAAGAATTCAATGTACATATTGATACAGTCTTGAAGGAGTCTTTGCGACGTTTAGCTTATCATATGGCAAAGTTTTTGCATGTATATAATATTTCTTCTGATTTTAAGAAAAATTATTTGCTTCGTGATCCGCAGGGAAAGATTATTGAGATTATTGATACAAAGCGTCATTATAATGATGTTTTTAATGTGTCAGACGAGCAGAGTTTTCTGTTGAAAAGCATGGTGGCAGAGCCGGATAGATTTTATGAAAAAATTGTAATTAAGAAAGGAAAAAGGAAACGTGAGTTAATTAAATATAGAGAAACGAATGAAGGGGAAAAAGCAAGAAAAATTCATGAAGTAATTATGAAAGCGTTGCTTGCACAATATACACCAGACTCACATTCTTATGCATATCAAAAAGGTAAAAGTATTAGAAGTTGTGTTGAAGAGCATTTGTTAGGACGTGGATTTGCCAAATATGACATTAAGAAGTTTTTCAACAGTATTACGATATCTAATGCAGTTGATGCAGTGATAAGGGAAATGGGGATTGATATAAGATATAAACTGTTCGTGTCTTTGATATTGAAAGGTTGTTTCTGGGGAGAAGAGTTGCCATTAGGGCTTGTGTCATCCCCTATTATTTCAGATATATGTATGAAAGCATTTGATGAAAAAGTATCAAAGCAATTGGAGCATTTGGGATTGAAATATACCAGATATGCAGATGATATTTTGGTGTCTTCATTAGAAAACATCTCGGAAGAACTTTATGCATCAATTGACAGTATAGTAAAAGATAATCTTGAGAGGGAGGGCCTTATACTTAATGAGGAGAAGAAACAGTATATCAATTTTGATGAAAGTCATAGCTTTATAAGGTATCTTGGAATAAACATTGTTAAAGGAGAAAATGCAAACTATTTATCTGTTGGAAGGAGATATATTTATGATGTTGCAAAAGAATATATACTATATGAGCAAGAAACTCGTGCTCAAAGTAATGAAGAACTATCCTCTGACATGTTTTATCAAAGAATAAGGCTTATTGGAAAAATTGGTTTTATTATGCAGATAGAAGGAGAACAAGGGATAATTCGTTTAGAAGAAAGGTTAAAGAAGTATTATCCAGAGTTGGATCTGAAGGCAATATAGAGGAATTTTATGTTTTGTGTAGATTTACTTCTGGTCACGATGACCAAAAGTGGAAGCAGATAGTTCAGGACACTTCTGGTCATCGTGACCAGAAGTGACTAAGGACCAAGATTCGGGTTTTAGGGGTTACCCTAAAGTGAACAGCCTAGCTGGTCAGCGGTTCTGTCGCCTAAGATTCGTGCAACGTTAGGCGTATCCTGTTACTTTCGCCAAATAGTGGCGGTGCCTATTTTGGCGCCGGAAGGCACTGATTTCCAGATATAAGTCTGGAGGTTGGTGCCTTTTGTTATGCCTTCCGTGCACGGCTATCAGTCTCTGCAATCAATTCATGAAAAAATTTGTTTCAGCTTTTGCCGTCAGCAATTTTTGACTCCATGTATATAGTGAAAAAAATTTTTGAGAAAATATGCCACATTTTTTGCAATCAGCTTTTTTTGACTCCAAGTACATAGTGAAAACAAAAACTTTTTAAAAAGTTTGCCACATTTTTTGTAATCAGCTTTTTCTGACCCTAAGTACTTAGTGTAAGAAAAATATTTAAGCAGGCAAAATGTGTGATTCGCAAGACGCAGAGAGGAGGTATAGGATGCAGTCGAAGGAAGTAATGAAAAAGTTGGCGGACAACTATGAAACATTAGTATTTGTAAGTAAACGTTATCCAAGTTCGATGTCGCGATTGAAAAATCTGTTAATGTCGGAGGGCGTATCAGAAACTTCTGCCCGTAGAAAAATAGCGGATTTGGAGACAGAGGCAGGATGTCTGGTGGTAGAAAGATGTGGAAGCCTGAAGCTGAATCAGGAATTGATTTCGCAAATGTTCTTACAAATACAGACGGAGCTTAATATTCCAAATCGTTTGGCAGAGGAACAAGAGCAACAGTTAGTTGCGTGGAAATGCAAGGTGGAAGTGTTGGAACGGCAAAAGGCGGATGAGGTCAAGGCACTAAAAGCAGAGATTGAAAGCTATAAGCGGATGGTGGAAAGACAGAAAAAAGATTTAGAAACAGAGAAAGAACGTCATGAATGGAGTCGTATCATAGATAGGGATTTATACTTGGAAGCTTCCAGAAAACTTGAAACAGCGGAAGAGAAAATTGCAGATATGAAGAAGGGCGTATGGTCGTATCTCAAGGTTTGCAGAAAAGACCGAAGAGAAGAACGTTTGAAAGAAAAGTGTATTAAGAGAGAAAGAAAAGAGCGTCAGAAACTTTATGAAGAAGCCTAGAGAAAGCACGCAAAAATGAAAAAGGAAATGAAGAAATCCGGTTATAGAAAGTGAATTTAGGCTATGTCTCTGGGGGCATTTTGATCCTCGGGACCTAAAGACGGGGAGGAGTAAGAATGAGTAAATATATGTATGAACATACGAAGATGCCATCATATCTGCCAATGCCACGATTTCTGTTGAATTGTCCAATCAGTAACACGGCGAAGCTACTATATTGTTATCCCGCATTTTATCTGGTCCTAAACCATCCCACATTCAATCAAATAAAAA
>OIZV01000124.1_pt1 | contig 50752 bp, 46 predicted proteins | sample 1588681 | NCBI WGS metagenome assembly OIZV01 (sample SAMN03283281) | human gut metagenome | biome: human-associated habitat; material: feces | host: Homo sapiens | place: Peru | collected 2012 | reverse complement strand
GAGCAATGCCTGCTATGCAGGCATGCGAATAGGCAGAACTGGAAGGAAACAGCGGTCGGCAGGAGCAATGCCTGCTATGCAGGCATGCGAATAGGCAGAACTGGAAGGAAACAGCGGTCGGTGGAATTTAGAAAAGTATTTTGAAAGTGGGTTCGGTCTTGTTTTTTAGAGCGGAATAGGGTATAGTAGACAGGTAAGTAAGACAGACGGTCGCGGCTGCGGGCTGCCATTTTGGCAGTTCCGGCAGGTGAGGAAAGTCCGGGCTTCATAGGGCAGGATGCCGGATAACGTCCGGTGGAGGCGACTCCAAGGCCAGTGCAACAGAAATATACCGCCAGCTTTATATGGGCTGGTAAGGGTGGAAAGGCAGCTTAAGAGACTACCGTCCGCCTGGTAACAGGCGGAGCCATGTAAACCCCATCCGAAGCAAGACCAAACAGAGAGCGATAGACTTGCCCGGTCTGCTTTCAGGTAGGTCGCTTGATGCGGCTGGCAACAGCCGTACTAGATAGATGACCGTTCAACGACATAACCCGGCTTATCGTTTTGCTTATGTAAAAAGAATCGTTTTTCGGCGGTTCTTTTTGTTGTTTAGGAGGTTAGATTGAAAAATCGAGCATTGGCAGTTTTTATATGCTGTCTGCTTCTCGCCGGGTGCGGAATGCAGGGGAACAGTACGGACAGCGCACAGAGCAATACGGAGGACAGCGGGCAGACTGTTGCAGGACAGGAAGCAGAGGAGCACGAACGGGAACGGAACGACGCATCCGCAGCAGAGAGAAAAACGGAATGTGTGGAGCAGCCTGCGGAGGAGTCGCTATGTGAAATGGAGCTTCTGGATGCAGATGACCCGGAAAATACGAATCTGGCAGACCTGCTTCAAAGGACAGGGGCGGGCATGATGGTGCGGATTGAGGCGGACGGTCTTCTGGGCAGCGGCGTGATCTATCAGGCGGGGGAGGGAAAGCTTCTGATTCTGACCGCTGCGCATCTTCTGGAAAATGCGACGGAGGACGCGCTGCTGACCTTTGCGGACGGCTGGCAGACGGTTTCCGGGGACTATGAATGCTTTGAACCGGCTGATCTTGCGGTTGTCAGACTGGAGGTGGACAGTATTCCGGCGGAGCATAGGGCGAATTATCTCTGTGCGAATGTGGATAAGGATGCTTTTGACGCTGTGCGCGCGGGAGACGGCTGCATTGCCATGGGGTGCCGGAGCGGCGTGGCAGCGGAGGCTTATGAGGGGAACATTCTGGAACCGTGGATATTCATGGAGGATTACGGTCAATATATGATCTGGGCAAGGGCAGAGGGAATGCATGGAATGTCCGGCGGAGGGTTATTTGACAGTCAGGGACATTTTCTCGGAATTTTGTCCGGGACGGATGGAGAGGGAGAACTGGCGGTCGTGCCGTTGAGCTTGATTCTGCCAGAACTGTTACTCTAATTTATCAAAGTTTTAGATTCGGCTTCTTGACAAGCCTCGAAATATGGTAGACAATGTATCTGTTTAGAGTATTTATGGCAAAGAAAGGATGGATTACAATGACGAAAATAGATGTTTTTTCAGGATTTCTCGGCGCAGGTAAGACAACGCTGATTAAGAAGCTGTTAAAGGAAGCGCTGGACGGCAGCAAGACCGTGCTGATTGAAAATGAGTTTGGAGAGATCGGTATTGACGGAGGCTTCCTCAAGGAGGCAGGCATTGAGATTAAGGAGATGAATTCCGGCTGTATCTGCTGCTCTCTGGTAGGCGACTTCGGCAGCTCCCTGAAGGAAGTGATTGAGACCTATGCGCCGGAGAGAATACTGATTGAGCCGTCAGGCGTCGGAAAGCTTTCCGATGTACTCAAGGCGGTGGAGAACGTCGCTGCAAACCTGAATGTGAAGGTAAACAGTGCGGTTGCAGTGGTTGATGCATCCAAGGCAAAGATGTATATCAAGAACTTCGGCGAGTTCTTTATCAATCAGATCGCATTCGCTGGAACGATCATTCTGAGCAGAACCGACAAGGTAAGCGCAGAGAAGCTTGCCGAGTGTGTAGCGCTGATCCGGGAGCACAACGCAAAGGCGACCATCATTACAACACCTCTTGCCGAGCTTGACGGAAAGGCAATTCTGGAGACAATCGAGGGCGCTGATACGCTGGACGATATGATGCGTGAGATGATGGAGCAGCTGCATGACGAGGATGAGCATGAGCACCATCATCACCACGACCATGACGACGATGATGACGAGGACGAGCACGAACATCATCATCACGACCATGACGATGATGATGACGATGAGGACGAGCATGAGCATCATCACCACCACGACCATGATCACGAATGCTGCTGCGGACATGACCATGATCATCACCATCACCACCATCATGCGGATGAGGTGTTCACGAGCTGGGGCAAGGAGTCTCCCGTCAAGTTTACCAAGGAGAAAATCGAGAGCATCCTGACAGCGCTTGACAGCGGCGAGTACGGTGCAATCCTTCGTGCGAAGGGCATGGTTCCGGCTGAGGATGGCACATGGATCTATTATGACTATGTTCCCGAAGAGCATGACATCAGAACCGGTAAGCCGGAAGTGACGGGCAAGATCTGTGTCATCGGCTCCAACCTGAAGGAGGATCAACTGGAGGAACTGTTCCGGTAAAACGGCAGAAAGGAAGATTTAGCATATGAAACCCGTATATGTGATAAACGGTTTCCTGGAAAGCGGGAAGACGGAGTTCATCAGCTTCACTCTTGCACAGCCTTATTTTCAGATCAAGGGAAAGACGCTTCTTCTGTTATGTGAGGAGGGCGAGAAGGAGTATGATGAGACGCTACTTAGAAAGAGCCGCACGGAGATCGAGCTCATAGAGGACGAGGCGGATTTCACGCCGGAAAAGCTGACTGAGCTGGAAAAGAAGCACAAGCCGGAGAGAATTATCATCGAGTTCAACGGCATGTGGAACTATAAAAATGCAAAGCTTCCGTGGTACTGGAAGATTGAGCAGCAGATCACGACGATCGACGGTTCGACCTTCCCGATGTACTACACCAACATGCGCTCGCTGCTTGCGGAGATGATCCGCGGCTCGGAGATGATTATCTTCAACAGATGCGATACGGTCAGGGATCAGCTGAACACCTATAAGCGCAATATCAAGGCGGTTAATGCCAAGGCGGACGTCATTTTCGAGGATTCCAACGGAGAGATCGACGAGATCTTTGAGGAGGATCTGCCCTATGATCTGAAGCAGGAGACCATTGTGCTGGATAATCAGGGCTACGGCATCTGGTATCTGGACTCCATGGATCATCTGGAGCGTTATATTGGCAAGAAGCTGCAGTTTGTGGCAATGGTGCTTAAGCCGGAAAATTTCCCGAAGAATTATTTCGTCCCGGGACGTATGGCTATGACCTGCTGTGCCGAGGACATGGCATTTTTGGGCTATGCCTGTGAGTTTGCCGGTGCGGCGGCATTGAAGCAGAAGGAATGGGTCAAGGTGACTGCCACGGTTTCAAAGGAATACTGGGAGGATTATAAAGGAGAAGGCCCCATCCTCCATGCGATCAGTGTGGAAAAGACGAAGGCACCGAAGGATGAGGTCATCAGCTTCACATAGCTTATGGCACAGGAAAATGAAAAGGAAATACAACAACTAAAGAATCGGTTTCACGATCTGGCGGACAGGGCATTCACGCAGGGAGTCTTTACGTTCACCAGTTTCTTAGGGCTGGGAGAGCAGGAGATTTTCTGGCGTGAGGAGCCGGGCTTGAAATATGCGGGTCATACCCTGTACGGCGGCTATGAGGGCGCTGACAGGGTTGTTGTGCGGTTTGGCGATGCGGCGGAGCTGGGCTATGAAATGCCGTTTCCGGTCGTCTGTCTGCACATAAAGCCGCTCATGCCGAAGTTTGCGGATGCTTTGACACACAGGGATTTTCTGGGTGCACTGATGAATCTCGGGATCGTGAGGAGCACGATAGGCGACATAAAGGTAGGCGAAGGTGAGGCCTACCTTTTTTGTCTGGATTCGGTTGCGGAGTTCATCTGTGAAAATCTGGAACAGATCAGACATACCCATGTGAAATGTACCGTGGCGCAGGAATTCAGGGAGCTGGAGCAGGAGGAACCGGAGCAGACGAGGATACAGGTTGCGTCTCTTCGCGTTGACGCTGTTCTGTCGAAGGTTTATAATATGTCCAGAGATAAGAGTCTTGAGCTGTTCAGAGCCGGAAAGGTCTATGTGAACGGAAGGCTCTGCGAGAACAATGCGAGACTGCTGAAAGCCGGGGAGACTGTCAATGCGAGAGGCTTCGGGAAATTCAGTCTCGGCGACGAAGCGCGGGAGACCCGGAAGGGCAAGCTCGCGGTGGATGTCAGAGTATACAGATGAAAATCGGAAAGAGGGGAATTTATGTATCATTATACCGCGATCCAATGGCTGTTTTTCTTTTATTTCTACTGCTTCTTCGGATGGTGCTTTGAATCCACTTATGTTTCCATAAAGGAGCGGAAGCTGACGAACCGGGGCTTTATGAGAGGACCGTTTCTGCCGATCTACGGCAGCGGCGCGATTATGATGCTTGTGGTGTCCATGCCGTTCCAGCACAATATTGTTCTGACGTATCTGGCGGGCTGTGTGGGAGCGACAGTGCTGGAGTATGTGACGGGCGTTACGATGGAGGCGCTGTTCAAGGTAAGATACTGGGATTATTCCAACAAGAAGTTTAACTTTCAGGGACACATCTGTCTGGGCTCGACGCTGGCATGGGGCTGTCTGACGGTACTGATGACACAGTTTATCCATGTCCACGTTGAAAGGGTTGTCATGGCAATTCCGGGACAGGTGCTCACCGTCGTGACACTGGTTCTGACGGCGGGCATTTTTGCGGATTTTGCGCTTTCCTTCAAGGCGGCGATCGACCTACGCAATATCCTGATCAAGATGGATCAGCTGAAGGGCGAGATGGTGAAGATCCAGAAGCGGCTCGATGTGATTGTTGCAGTGACAAGCGAGAGTATTTCAAACCGAAAGGACGAGTTTACGCAGAGCATGGCGGAGCTTAAGAGCAGCATTGAGGCGAAGCTTGACAGCATAAAGACCATGGCGCAGACCAAGCCGACCGAGTATCTTGAGGGCGTGAAGGACGAGCTGTTTGACTTGAAGGAAAAGTATCTGGTAAGCAGGGAGGATCACGACAGACTGGCGGGCGTGAGGGATTTCTTCCAGCGTGATATGATCCGCTCGAATCCGGGAATGACCTCCACAAAGTTCAAGGAGCCTTTGGATGAATTAAAGGAACATGCGGTGAGAAAGAAGAAGGAGAGAAAAACAGAGGACGAAGAATCTTGTAAGTAGAAAGGAAAAGTTTCATGTTGGAATTAAGTGTGATAGTTCCGGTCTATAATATGGCTAAGGACGGAAATCTGACTTACTGCATCAATTCTTTGGTACGGCAGACCTTGCAGAGCATGGAAATTATAGCTGTTGACGATGCCTCTACGGACGATTCGTTGAAGATTCTGCAAGAGTTTGAAAAAAAATATCCCGGAAGAGTTAAAGCAATTGCGTCCCCGGAGAACAGGAGACAGGGAGGCGCAAGAAATCTGGGACTGCGGGAAGCGCAGGGACGTTACATTGGGTTTATGGACGCGGACGACTGGGTCGTTGAAGATCTTTATGAACGAATGCTGGAAGTTGCAAAGCGCACGGGAGCAGATGTTGTCGGAACAGATATGTGCAGGGTTTATGAACATACGATGATCCCTACGCAGAGGGAGGCCTGCAATCGGCTTAGTCAGACAGGAATACTTGATCATGAAAAGAGAAAAGAGTATCTGTTGCAGCCGGGACCGCTCAGCACAAAGATTTATGCACGGGAGATTTTCTTTGATAAGGAGTTTCATTTCCCCGAGCACATGTCATATGAGGATAATGCAACCTCTCTGGAAATAGGAATGCGGATAAAGCATTTTGAACACATTCCGGAGGCAAATGTATTTTACTATCAGCATGGCGATTCTACAACACATAGTGTTGATCTGAAAAAGTGCCAGGACAGGATGGAAGCAATGCGTATTATGCTGAAATATGCGAAGGAAAATGGCGCATTGGAAGAGTTCCGGGAAGTGGTAGAGTTCCATTTCAGCATTCTTTTTTATCGGAACACTTTGTTCTCCTACATGCAGAGTGACCTTAAGAAGGATATGGGATTTGTCAGAAAGCTGGGAGAAGAAATGGTGGCAACATTCCCCGATTTCCGCAATAATGCTTATTACAATCAGAGTGTGAATGATTATGAAAAAAAGCTGATTAACCTACAGTTGAAATCTACGTTCGCATTTATGGTAATTTACAAAATGAAAATGCTACTCAGAACGATCAGGAGTAAGAAAGCAAAACAATAAGGAGGAAGACGACAGAATGAAAAAGGTAATCGTCGCAATCGGCGCACACTTGGATGATATTGAACTGGCAGCGGGAGGGACTTTGGCGAAGGCAGTCCGCGACGGACATGATGTTCACATGATCGTTATGAGCCAATCCGGCTACACTGACTATAACGGAAAAGTCATGAGGACAAACGAGACTGCTATTCAGGAAGGAAGAAATGCCGCAAGGGTTCTGGGATGCAAAGATCTGGACATTCTGGATTTCAGCAATAAGGACATCGCCTATGATTCCAGAGCGGTGGAGGCAATAGAAAAAAGGATTAACATTATTAAGCCGGACATCATTTTTACACACTGGCCCTTCGATACGCATCAGGCACATGTTGCAGTGGGAAAGTCTACCATTTCTGCTGCAAGACGTTATAATACGATTTACTTTTTTGAGCCCATTTCTCCTTCGGGAAGATCCTATGTGGGCTTCCGTCCCCAGCTGTATGTAGATATTACCGATGTGATCGACAAAAAGATCGCGGCTCTGGATGAACATGTGACGGAGAAAAACAAGTACGGTGATTATTGGATTCGCGGTGTGGAGGCAAGAGCTGCATTCCGCGGATACGAAATGGGAAGAATGTACGGAGAGGCATTTGAAGTATTGAGAGAAGAATTGGTGCTGTAATATGGGTGAGTTAAAAGAGTTTTTTCGCGTAGACGCATCAAAGTATGATGCAACAAAACAATTTCAGGTAGTTCGTCCGGCCAGTCTTTCAAATCCCCGGAACAATGCGGTGATGTTTGTGACAGAGGGGTTTCTGAAATACTGGGAAGCAGTGTTGAGCGTAGAGGAATGCATTGTGATCTGGCCGGAGAATCATCCTGTTCCGGAGGAGCTTGCAAAAAAACATGCCGTGATTCTTTCTAAGGAACCGCGATATGGATTTGCCAAGTTCTTTCATGAAAATCATGTGACATACAATGCCATGCCGAAGCCTTATCAGGTGAAAAATGGTGCCATGATCTGTGAAGGGGCCGAAATCGGAGAGGGGACGATCATTTTTCCGGGGGCTTATGTGGACGGTGATGTGAAGATTGGGAAAAACTGCTATATTGCATCCGGTGTTCGGATTATCGGCAGTGTGCAGATCGGTGATGACTGCATCGTCCGCGAGAACACCGTGATTGGCTCTGACGGACTGACAACGCGCAGAAATGAGAGTGGAGACATCATTACGATTCCTCAGTTTGGAGGTGTTGTCATAGAAAATAATGTGCAGATTGGCGCAAACAGTGTTGTCTGCAAGGGCGCTATAGATAATACCGTTATTGGAACCGGAAGCCGTATTGACAATTGTTCCTTTATTTCGCATAACGTTAAGATGGGAAAAAATACGATTGTTGTCGGGGAGGTTTTGATGATGGGGAGCTCCTCTACGGGGGAAAGAGCTTATCTTTCAGGCAATGTTGTTGTTCGGGATGGCATATCCATCGGGAAGGATGCGTTTGTGGGCATGGGCTCCGTTGTGACGAAGAATGTGCCTGACGGTGTTACGGTAAAAGGCAATCCTGCAAGATAAAAAATTTGTAAAAAGTACTTGACAAATTGAAATGGGTGGCATATTCTAATCATAAGTTTTGTAAACCTGTGAGAAAGAGTAGTAGGCTTAAGGGAATATTACAGAGAGCTGCCGGAGGTGGGATGGCAGCATAGGAACTTTTGCTGAATGGACTTTTGAGGCCGGTCTGAATTGATTGATTCCTTGCAAAGCAAGGATGGGTCAGGTAGGCACCGGCGGGATTCGGACCCGTTATCAAGCCGACGGATATGATGGTATTCGGAATAAGAGGACTTTAAAGTCAATTTGAGTGGCACCGCGAGGATCGTATGATCAGCGTCTCAAATGCATACCAGTGTATGCGTTTGGGGCGCTTTTTTGTATCTGCGTTTCACTCAGGCTACAGGCGCAAAACGAAAAAAATTTGCAGCCTATGAGGCAGAAAGAGGAAAAGTTATGAAGAAGAAAATGATGGCAGTGATGATGATGGCAGTGATGGCAGCGGCGGCATTGACCGGCTGCGGCAAGGCGGCGTCTGCCGGGGAGGGTAGCTATACCATTGGTATTTCCCAGTTCGCGGTACACGGTTCCCTCGACAACTGTCGGGAAGGTTTCCTTGAGGGACTTGCCGAGGAAGGCATCAAGGAGGGCGAGAACCTGAAGGTCGAGTACGTCAACGCACAGGCGGAGCCGGGAACAGCGGCAATGATCGCAAATAACTTTGTCAGCAAAAATGTTGATCTGATCTGTGCGATCGCCACACCTTCCGCAACGACGGCATATAATGCTACAATAAATTCAGATATTCCGGTTATCTACACGGCAGTTTCCGACCCTGCGGGCGCGGGACTGGCGAATGAGGACGGCAGCTCGGTCGGCAACCTGACGGGAACCTGCGATGCACTCGCTGTTGATGCACAGCTTGAGATGATCCGTGAGATTCTGCCGGATGCAAAGAATGTCGGCATCATCTATACGACAAGCGAAGCAAACTCTATCAGCACGGTTGCGGCATATCAGGAGGCAGCTTCCAAGTACGGTTTCGAGATCGTGACGACCGGTGTCACCGCGATGTCCGAGGTTCCGCTGGCTGCGGCTGACATGGTGAAGAAGGTGGACTGCATTACCAACCTGACAGACAACACGGTTGTCAGCGCATTACAGAGCGTACTTGACGAGGCGAACAAGGCAGGTATTCCCGTCTTTGGCTCTGAGGTAGAGCAGGTCAAGGCAGGCTGTGTTGCATCCATGGGTCTGGAATACTTTGAACTCGGAAAGCAGACCGGAAAGATGGCTGCAAAGGTGCTCAAGGGGGAGGCGAAGGCTTCCGACATGAAGTTCGAGACCATTTCCGAGCCGAGCCTGTATGTGAATTTCGCAGCGGCAGATAAGATCGGACTTGTACTTCCTGAGAGATATAAAACCGACGCTTATCAGAGCTTTGATGAAATTATCCTTGATTCAACAAGCACACAATAAAAAAGAAACGAGAGTGGAAAATTATGGCATTGATCCTGAGTGTTCTGGAACAGGGGATGATTTACGGCATCCTCGCATTGGGAGTTTATATTACCTATAAAATTTTGGATTTTCCTGATCTGACAGTGGATGGCAGCTTCCCCTTCGGGGCGGCTGTCACCGTCCGTCTGATCAGCCTTGGCGCACCTGCGATTGTGACGCTGCCGGTTGCTTTTCTCGGCGGCGCACTGGTCGGCATGTGCACCGGACTGATTCATGTAAAGCTGAAGGTTCGTGATCTGTTGTCCGGTATTGTCATGATGACAGGGCTGTACACGATCAACCTGTGGATGGCGGGAAGCGGCTATGTGCCGATTTTCAATCGGGAAACGATCTTTGACAACGGAATCACAAATAAACTCTTTGCCGGAGCACTCGGCAGCTTTAAGACAGTGATCGTGATTTTCCTTATCACAATGGCGGCGAAATATCTGCTTGACTGGTACATGAGTACGAAATCGGGCTTCCTTCTCAGGGCGGTCGGCGACAACGATACGATTGTGACCAGCCTCGGCGTAGACAAGGGCTTGATTAAGATTCTCGGACTTTCGATTGCGAACGGTCTGGTTTCCTTAAGCGGCTGTATCTATGCACAGCAGCAGCGCAGTTTTGAAATCTCCATCGGTACAGGTGCGGTCGTTATCGGGCTTGCGAGTGTCATTATCGGCACGAGCCTGTTCAGGAAGCTTACCCTGCTCAGAGTGACCTCCAGTGTAATTATCGGTTCTGTTCTCTACAAGGCGTGTGTGGCGCTGGCAATGTATGCGGGGATTGATGCGAATGCAATCAAGCTCATCACGGCGGTGCTGTTCCTGATTATTCTTGTCATCAGTATGGACAGAAAGGGGAAGAAGAAATGTTAGAGTTAAAGGGAATCTGCAAGAACTATAATCCCGGTTCTGTCAATGAAATCTGTCTGTTCAAGGATTTTGACTTTACGGTGAAGGACGGCGAATTTGTCTCCGTAGTGGGGAGCAACGGTTCGGGAAAGACCTCCATGCTGAATATCATCTGCGGAAGCATTCCTGTGGATGCCGGGCAGATCCTGATTAATGGAGAGGATATTTCCGTTCAGAAGGATTATGTCAGACAGAGACATATCGGAAGAGTGTATCAGGATCCCTCCAAGGGAACCTGCCCCGGTATGACGATTCTGGAAAACATGTCCATTGCGGATAATAAGGGGAAGAGATATGGCTTGTCCAGAGGTGTGAACAAGGCGAAGCTGGAGGCGTACCGTGAAATGCTACGGCCTCTGAATCTCGGTCTGGAGGATAAGATGGGCGTGCAGGTGGGCGCTCTTTCGGGCGGTCAGCGGCAGGCGCTCTCGTTGCTCATGGCAACAATGACACCGATTGATTTTCTGATCTTGGATGAGCACACGGCGGCACTCGATCCTAAGACGGCGGAGATCATCATGGAGCTGACCGACCGGGTTGTCAGGGAGAAGCAGGTGACGACAATCATGGTGACGCACAATCTGCGCTATGCCGTGGAATATGGAAGCAGACTGATTATGATGCACGAGGGAAATGTGATCCTTGACAAAGCGGGCGAGGAGAAACACGGAATCAATACCGAGGAGATCATGGGAATTTTCAACCGCATCAGCGTGGAATGCGGCAATTGAGAACAGGAAAGGCAGTGCGCCCCTTGTGAGGCGCACCTTTCTTTTTTAGTCTTAGTTTTTCTTAGCGTTCTCGGTATATTTTTCTTCGCAGTACTTGCAACGGTATACTTCCTTTTCAGGATCCGCCAGATAGAAGATGTGGGGAAGTCCCTGCTCGATGGAAGTGATACATCTCGGGTTGCGGCAGCGGATAACATTCTTGATCTGCGCCGGAAGAACGAGAACTTTCTTCTCGACGATCTCGCCGTTCTTGATGACATTGACGGTGATGTTGTGGTCGATGAATGCCAGAACGTCAAGATCCAGCATATCGATATCACACTCTACCTTTAAAATATCCTTTTTTCCCATCTTGTCGCTTCTTGCATTCTTGATAATGGCGACGGTGCAGTCCAGCTTGTCCAGCTGCAGGTGCTCGTAAATATCCAGACTCTTTCCCGCCTTGATATGGTCGAGAACGAAGCCTTCTTCAATTTTTCCAACGTTAAGCATTTTTAACCTCATTTCTGCGCATTATTCCGGTGAAGAGGAGCTGTGCCGTTATGCGCACAGGCACAGGTTCCAGATGTGACTCAGGCAAGTCCCAGCAGGGTCAGGATCAGAGCCATTCTCACATACACGCCGAACTGTGCCTGTTTGAAATAGGCGGCTCTGGGATCGTCATCCACCTCGACGGAGATTTCGTTGACTCTGGGCAGCGGGTGGAGAACAAGCATGTCCTCCTTTGCGAGGGACATTTTTGCGGTATCCAGAATGTAGAAATCCTTCAGGCGGATGTAGTCTTCCTCGTTGAAGAAACGTTCTTTCTGTACACGGGTCATATAGAGCAGATCAAGCTCGGGCATGACATCCTCCAGACGGATGACTTCCCGATAGCTGATGCCGCGTTCCTTAAGCATATCCGTGATGTAGTCGGGAACCTTTAGCTCCTCCGGCGAGATGAAGAGAAAACTTACTCCGTCATAGCGGGCGAGAGCATTGATGAGGGAGTGCACGGTACGGCCGAATTTCAGGTCGCCGCAGAGACCGATTGTAAAGTTGTTCAGTCTGCCCTTAAGGGTGCGTATTGTGAGAAGATCGGTCAGGGTCTGGGTCGGATGCTGATGTCCGCCGTCTCCGGCGTTAATTACGGGAATGCCGGACTTTTCGCTGGCAACCATGGGAGCGCCCTCCTTGGGGTGGCGCATGGCACATATGTCTGCGTAGCAGGAGATGATGCGGATGGTGTCGGATACGCTTTCGCCCTTGGAGGCGGAAGAGGAAGCAGCATCCGAGAAGCCGATGACACGTCCTCCCAGTCTGGTCATTGCGGATTCAAAGCTCAGCCGGGTTCTTGTGCTCGGCTCATAGAAGCAGGTCGCAAGGATCTTGCCGTCACAGGCATGGGCGTACCGGGATGGATTATGTTCAATGTCGTTTGCAAGGTCGAAGAGCCGGTCAAGCTCGTCCGTTGTGAAGTCCAGAGGACTCATTAAATGTCTCATAGTTTTCCTCCTGATAAAAATTTATTTTGCTGCGGCGGAACCTGCATGGGAGCCGGTGAGCCGCACACATAAATAAGAGCCGAAGAGAAAACTCTTCGACTCTATACTTTATGACTGAAAAGATAACAGTTCCTCCACGGTCTTCCTCTTGGGAGCATTGGGAGCTTCAGCGGGATAACCAATAGGAATAAGAGCCGCTAGCTCTCTTCCCTCGGGGAGATTGAGAACCTTTGCAGCTTCTGCTTCATCGAATAATCCCATGATTACGGTGCCGAGACCCTGCTCATATGCTGCAAGGCAAAAGGCTTCGCTTGCAACACCGGCATCATACATCTGCCATTCGGTACCCTTGGGAGTGGAGAAGGAGCCGTCTCTCTCAAAACCGCTGCGTCCGGTGATGATCGTCACTGCGATGACCATTGGTGCCTGCTCCATGATAGCACCGTTTCCGGGATAGATGGAGGTACATTTTGCAAGAGCCTTCTTAGCCTCGCCCTCCACTGCGATATAGCGGGTGATCTGTGTGTTTTTCCAGCTGGGAGCAAAGGAAGCTGTCTCAACGATCTTCTGGATCAGTTCATGAGACACGGGCTGCTCCGTGAATTTTCGGATACTTCTCCGACCGGTAATACATTCGTTCGCTGTCATAGACGTGACCTCCGTAAGCATTTTTCTCATGATACCACTTCAAACAGGGAGTTGCAATGAATATTTTTTTAAAATTTTATGAAAAGGTTTTGCATATATGGGAGGTATATTTTATAATAAAAAGAAAAAACATATGAAGGAAGGTAACTGACATGGAATTTAAGGAAAGAAAACGGTGGTTATTTTTGGGACTTCCCTTTACATTTACAAAATACTCAATCAGGGAGGACGTCATAACGGTTGACGAGGGGCTGTTAAAAACGGTCGAGAATGACTGCTATATGTATAAGGTGCAGGATGTTCAGCACAGCGCAAGCCTGCTTGAGAAGATTGTAGGACTCGGCACTGTCACCTGCTTTACCGGGGATACGACGCATCCCCAGCTGGTTCTGCAGCATATCAAGCACTCCAAGGAAGTGAAGGAGTTCATTCTCGATCAGTCTGAGAAAGCGAGACTGAAGAGGCGTACAGTGAATATGGTGGATATTGGCACGGACGGCTTTGCGGATGACATGGATTGAGGCCGGCAGCCGATTGCATAGAGAAGTCTGCAGGTTGATGCCTGCAGACTTTTGCTGAAAAAACAATTTACTGGTGGGGAATTTTGTCTGCCTTGCGCTGGGCGGAGGGAACGAGGAGACGTTCAAAGAGCAGACCTGCGCCGAACCAGTATGGGGCGTAGTCGAGCCGCACGACCCGATCAATATTCCAACGGCTCTTTCCGTAGTCCCACGGACAGAGTCTATATTTGGAGAGCAGCCTGCCGGTGAGATATTCCGTGGAAAAGATCATGCTCATATAGGTCAGACCACGGAACCAGAACGGTCGTTTCCTGATGATACGGTTCATAAAGGGGACGATGGCGGCACATCCATAGATGGGAAACATCCAGATAGAGGTGACGCCTCTCAGGGTCAGGTCGCGGTTGCGCAGAGAGCCGATGGAGGTGAAGATGATTTCCATGCACCAGCCGGTCAGACCGCACTTCAGGAAATTTTTTATAAAAACAGTAATGTGTTTCATGTTAAATCCTTTCAGGGGGTTTTGTGGCTTCTGTTTGTAAGTATTGACAGGAAATTGAAAAATATGTGTCTCCGTGCCTTTGACACAAACTCGTTATGCGCAGAAAACATGCGCAGAAATGGATAAAAAGATGAACGAACGTGATGCGTTAAATTACATAGAAAGTATCAGCGGACAGGGAATTGTTCCCGGACTGGAGAACATACGGGAGCTTTGCAGACGTCTTGGTGACCCGCAGAATGAACTGAAATTTGTGCATATAGCGGGAACGAACGGAAAAGGCTCGGTGTCCTCCTATATCGCAAGTGTATTGAAGACCGCGGGCTATCGGGTGGGAAGGTATATATCACCTGTTATTTTTGATTACAGAGAGCGGATACAGACAGGTGGAAGACCGATTACGAAGGAAGCTCTCGGCAGACTGATGGAACAGGTGAAGACGGTCTGCGACGGTATGGTGGCGGGAGGAAAAAACCAGCCTACGCCGTTTGAGGTTGAGACAGCGCTGGGATTTCTCTATTTCAAGGAAAAGAACTGCGACATCGTCGTGCTTGAGGCGGGGATGGGTGGCCTGTTGGATGCGACCAATATTGTCGAAAATACCGTTCTTGCCGTGCTTACCTCGATCAGCATGGATCATATGCAGTTCCTCGGCGATACGCTTGCAAAGATTGCCTCGCAGAAAGCAGGGATATTAAAGCCCGGTTGTCGCGTGGTGAGCATCCGCCAGCCGGAGGAAGCACAGAGGGTGATAGAGGATGCTGCTGTCAGCCAGGGCTGCGGGCTGACGGTGGTGGAGCCGGGGAAGATAACCGCAGTGAAGTATGGGCTGGAGCGTCAGAAATTCAGCTATGGAGGCTATACAGGGCTGGAGATCAGGCTTGCCGGAAAATATCAGGTCGAGAATGCCGCACTGGCGGTGGAGGCGCTGAGACTTCTCTCGGAATGCGGTTACCGGTGGAATGAGAAGCAGCTTCGCAAAGGACTTGCGGAGACAGTATGGGACGGACGCTTCACAGTCGTCGGCAGAAAGCCGTATTTCATTGTGGACGGGGCGCATAATGAGGATGCAGCGAAGAGACTTGCGGAATCCATTCAATTTTATTTTACAAATAAGAGAATTATCTATATAATGGGAGTGTTGAAAGATAAGGAGCATGAAAAAATTATCGCACTGACCCATGAATATGCGGATCAGATCATCACAGTCGCAACACCGGACAATCCGAGAGCGTTTCCGGCTTATGCGCTGGCACAGGAGGTTGCTGCGGTGCATCCTAAGGTGACGGCTGCGGACAGCTTGGAGGAAGCGGTTGAAATGAGCCGCCTGCTTGCCGGAAAGGATGATGTGATCATTGCATTTGGCTCATTGTCCTTTTTGGGACGGCTGATGAAAATTGTGGGTTACCGGTAGAATCGAGGCAGCTATGGTAGATCAGAAGAAAATCAGGGAAGCGGTAAGACTTTTGCTGGAGGGCGCTGGTGAAGATGTCAACAGGGAAGGACTTCTGGAGACGCCGGACAGGATTGCCCGCATGTATACGGAAATTTTTTCGGGGATGGACGAGGATGGAGAGGTTCCTCTCTCCAAGGTGTTCACAGTTGACAGCAGCGAGATGGTATTGGAGAAGGACATTGTGTTCTATTCCATGTGCGAACATCATATGATGCCGTTTTACGGAAAGGCGCATGTCGCTTATATTCCCGACGGCAAGGTCGTGGGTTTAAGCAAGCTGGCAAGAACTGTGGAGATCTACGCGAAGAGGCTCCAGATTCAAGAACGCATGACAGGACAGATCGCGGATGCCATCATGAAATACCTGACACCAAAGGGCGTGATGGTTGTTCTTGAGGCGGAACATATGTGTATGACAATGCGCGGCGTGAGAAAGCCGGGAAGCAAAACTGTCAGCATTGCTGTAAGAGGTGTCTTTGAGGAAAATACGGAGCTGCAGAACCGTTTTTTCCAGATGCTGCGGATGGATGGTGATCTGAATGGGAATGTATAGGGTAGATAAAATATTAGGACATGCGTTATTTAATGAGTGCCTGGAGAAAAACAGAGCGGCAGAAGCGGATCGACGCTTCTGCCGTCATGATATGGTGCATTTTCTGGATGTGGCGAGGATCGGGAGAATTATTGCACTTGAGGAGCATTCGGCTTTTTCGACGGAGATGATCTATGCGGCGGCACTTCTGCATGACATTGGGAAGTTCAGGCAATATAACGAAGGAATCCCGCATGAGCAGGCAAGTGCTGAGATTGCACCTGAAATTCTAAGAGAATGTGGATTTACTGAGGAAGAAACGGGTGTTATTGTTGATGCCATTCTTCAACACAGAAATGCTGAGGTCATGCAGGAGCAGAACCTGCGCGGTATTCTGTACCGGGCGGATAAGGCGAGCAGACCATGCTATGCATGTGAGGTGGAGAGTGAATGCAACTGGAAGGGTAGTAAAAAGAATCTCAAGATACGTTACTAAAAAAGCTCATTAGAGAACAGAAGGCGGAGGAAGAGTCATGAAGATCGGAGACAGGGAGTTTCAGACACAGGGACATACTTATGTAATGGGAATATTGAATGTCACACCGGATTCCTTTTCGGACGGAGGAAAGTGGAATGACAGGGATAAGGCATTGAGACATGTGGAGGAGATGGTTGAGCAGGGAGCCGATATCATCGATGTCGGTGGGGAATCGACCAGACCCGGGTATACGCTGATCTCTGACGAGGAGGAGATTTCCCGCGTCGTGCCCGTGATCGAAGCCATCAAGGAGAGGTTTGATGTACCAATCTCGCTTGACACCTACAAGTCGGCAGTGGCACAGGCAGGTATTCAGGCGGGCGCAGATCTGATCAATGATATCTGGGGATTGAAGTATGATGATAAAATGGCAGCTGTTATTGCAAAGAGCGGATTGCCGTGCTGTCTGATGCATAACAGAAAGAATACAGATTATCAGGACTTTATGCAGGATGTGGCGGCTGATCTCGCTGAGACGATCCGCCTTGCGGAAAAGGCGGGGATTGCCGATGAAAGAATCATCATTGATCCCGGAGTCGGGTTCGCAAAATCCTATGAACAGAATCTGGAGATCATTAATTGTCTGGAGGAGCTGAATATGTTTGGCTATCCGCTTCTGTTGGGGTGCAGTCGGAAGTCTGTCATCGGACTGACTCTCGATCTGCCCGCTGATCAGCGTATTGAGGGCACACTGGTGACGACGGTGGTGGGCGTGCTCAAGGGCTGCATGTTTGTCCGCGTGCATGATGTGCTCGAAAATGTTCGCGCCATTAAGATGACGGAGGCGATCCTGCGGGGAGGAAGAAGCTGATGTATGATGAGTACGCAAGAGATGAGATAAGGATCGACAGGCTGGAGATCTATGCCAATCATGGGGTTTACCCGGAGGAGACACAGAACGGACAGATTTTCCAGATCAATGCGGTTCTATATACGGACACAAGGGCAGCGGGAAGACGGGATGAACTGGAACTGTCCACGGACTACGGAGAGGTCAGTCTCTTTATAGAACGGTGGATGAAGGAGAATACCTGCAAGCTGCTTGAGACGGTGGCAGAAAAGCTGACAGAGACAATATTGTTAAAATATGATTTGATTTCTGCTGTTGATTTGGAGGTATGTAAGCCCGAAGCGCCGATCCCGCTTGAGTTTCGGAATGTCTCTGTGAAGGTGCATAGGGGCTGGCACAGGGCATATCTTGCAATTGGCTCTAACATGGGAGATAAGGAAGCCTATATTAATGGAGCGATTGCGGCATTGAAGGCACATCCGCTCATCCGTCTGAAAAAGGTTTCTGATATTATTGAGACGGAGCCCTACGGAGGTGTCGTACAGGACAGCTTTCTGAATGGAGCGTTGGAGGTGGAGACACTGCTTGCCCCGGAGGAGCTGCTGGAGGCATTACATGAAATAGAGAATGCGGCAGACCGTGTGAGGATTCAGAGATGGGGACCGAGGACACTGGATCTCGATATCCTGTTTTATGATAAGCTGGTATATGAGAGCGAGACGCTGGTCATACCGCATTCCGATATGCAGAACCGCGATTTTGTCCTGCGCCCGATGTGCATGATTGCGCCGTATTTCAGACATCCCCTGTACGGGGAGACGATGCAGCAGATGCTTCAGAAGCTGGAGGCATCTCCGGAGAAGTGAGAGAGCAGAAAGCGATCCGCAAAGTAAGCGGCGAAGCCGGTGAAAAGTCCTGTGAGAATGCCGCTCAGGATGAGAAATGGCAGATAGGCGAGGACACCGGGCGTGGCTGTGAGGGCGAGCGCTACCAGAAGCTGTCCGATGTTGTGGGTCAGACCGCCGACAGCGCCGGTCAGGAAGGTATATTTCTTTGCGAGAAGCTTCATCGTCAGCGCCATGACGAGCATACTTGCAAGCCCGCCCGCCAGACTGTAGGCAAGGCTGATGAATTGCCCGAACAGCAGGGCGGAGAGCAGGATGCGTGTGAGCAGTACCAGAAAGGTATCCTTCAGGGAGGCATGTCTCAGGACAATCAGAGTAATGATGTTAGCCAGTCCCAGCTTCATTCCGGGAATCGGTAGCAGAGGCGGCAGAGCGCTTTCAGCGGCATAGATCGCAAGAGAGAGCGCGGCATAGAGGGAGAGCATTGTCAGTTTCTTTGTCTTCATGTGTGATTTCCATCCTGTATTCATAAATATTACACGCAAAAGGGATCAATAGGTATTAATATCGACTGTTATTGAAGATTCCTGTCCGGCTGTCGGGCGAAGCTGAATGACAAGGCGGTTCGGCAGACAGGTGATCGGGAGTCTTGAGTCGCTGATAAAGCCCTGATGGACACAGAGCTTGTCGGGGCAGTCGGCAGAGATAATGCCGATCTGATCCGGGCGGACTTCAATTTCATTTGTACAGCCGTTTTCCCCGGTCACAGTGAAGGTATAGGGCTGTGAGACGGCGGAGAGGTCGATGCTTGTAAGCAGCTCACCGGACTGATAAATATCGGCGGTATAGCCTGCGGCACGGTTCTGCGGGAGCAGGATCAGCAGCAGACTGATGATAGCCAGCAGGGTGAGAGCCGCTCCGATGAAGATGGGTAGGGGTTGTATCTTTTTTCGCATATTGTTTACCTGCTTCTACGAGTGACGTTGCACAAAATGAAGGTATAAAAATAGTATAGCAAATCCGAGGAGTAAAATGAAGAAATATTTTGTGACGGCACTGGGAGTCCTTCTCTTATTATGCTGCGGCGGCTGCGGCGGCCCGAAGACAGAACAGGCGAAGAATATCGACACTGCCATGGGAACGGTCATACAGCAGAGTGTCTATGCGACGGAGAATGCGGAGGCGGCAGTCTCGGACATTTCGGAGATCCTGCGGCGGCTGGAGGAGGATGAGCTTTCCAGACGGCTGGATACGGCAGAGCTTTATGCGATAAACAGTGCGGCGGGTGAGGATGCCGGAATTGAAGTGTCGGAGGAGATGTCACAGCTCCTGGACAGATGCCTTGACGTATGGAGAGAATCTGACGGCGCGCTGGACGTGACGATCGGAGCAGCCGTCGGACTGTGGGACATAGACAGCTGGGCAGGGGAAGGAAAGGATGCTGCTTTCATGCTGCCGGCAGACGAAGAACTGCAAGCCGCGTTGGCCGCCTGCGGCGGTGATAAGCTTCGGAAACAAGAACGGATGTTATTTCTGCCGGAGGGAATGCAGATTGACCTCGGAGCAGTGGGAAAGGGAATTGCACTGGATCGTATTCTGACTTATTTCGAGGAACACGAAAATATAACAGGCGCAATTATTTCCGTGGGAGGAAGTATTCTGACCTATGGGCAGAAGCCGGACGGAACCTGTTGGCGGGTTGGTGTCACTGATCCGGCAGATACTGCTTCCAACATTGGAACGCTGAAGCTGGAGGGGCAGTGGTGTGTGTCGACCTCCGGGGATTACGAGCGTTATGTTGAGGTGGATGGTGTCAGATACCACCATATCATTGATCCTGCGACGGGCTGCCCTGCGGACAGCGGTGTTGCCGGAGTGACGATTTTAAGCCGCGATGGTTTCCTGAGTGATGCGCTTTCGACGGCATGCTTTATCCTTGGCGCAGAGAGAGGCATACCGCTCGCGGAGCACTACGGGGCGGAGGCATTGTTCGTCGGAAAGGACGGCAGCATCATCATGACGGACGGAATGCTGGAGTATTTTGAGAGCAGCCGTACGCGATAGGGATTTTTTTGCGCTTAGCGTTTGCAGACTGGGTGAATTTGGTGTAAAATAACATTGGCTGCCACAATAGGTGCCGGTGAAGGGTGTATAACATGGAAGAGAATACGTATTTGAACGTTGATGAAGCTTCATTGAAAAAAATAGAGGACAGAATGCCGCCGGAGGAGGAATTGCAGGATCTTGCGGATTTCTTTAAGGTGTTTGCGGATGCGACGCGCCTGAAAATCCTTTATGTCCTGCTCAGCACGGAGATGTGTGTCTATGATATTGCCATGGTTCTCGGCATGTCGCAGTCTGCCATTTCTCACCAGCTCCGCGTATTGAAGCAGATGGATCTGGTCAAGAACCGCAGGGATGGAAAGACGATTTTCTACTCTCTGGCGGATGCACATATCGTCACGATCCTGAGTCAAGGTCTGGATCATATTGAGGAATAAAAAAAGTGCCGCGAAACGGCACTTTTTTTGTGGAATCAGGGAATGAAGGTTCCGTAGCTGTCACTGCCGAGCAGGGAGTGGTAGGTCAGGTTCTCGTCACCGAACAGCTGGAAGTAGACATAGCGCGAGGTCATGTTGATGTGTGTGTAATTCCCTTCGGCGATTGCCTTGTTGCCTGAGCCGTCGGTAAACATACAGCGCAGCTGGGGCGAACTGCCGTTTTTCTGGTAGTAGATGTAGCCGTTACCTACGTTAAAGCAGTCAACGCGATCCTCGGTCAGCACCTCGATTACGTCGAGGGACAGTGAGTAGCGGCAGAGCCGGTAGTTGTTGGCAACGTCCAGATAGTAGATGTAGCCGTTGTCGAGAACAGGATACCAGAGATTGCCGCGCCACAGCTCGGAGACGGTGTCGCTTGCTGTGTTCAGGGCGTAGAGGTAATGATCGTCCTGCGTGCCATTGTAGTAGATGATTCCATCCGCCGCACATGCCGGATTGATGGCATAATTTGCGAGCGGAACCATATCGGATTTATCAATTTTGAGCTTATAAAAGGAAATGGCAGAGGAAGAGGTCGTCAGCAGATACAGATAATTATCCACCAACTGCCCTGTTACCACAGTATCCTGTGTCAGTGCGGTTTCTTCGCTGCCGTCCAGCTTGCACCGGTCAAAGGTTCTCAGGCCCTGCAGATTGCCGATGGTCGCTTTTGCGGTCGTACCTGTCTGAAAGAAATAAAGGTACTTTCCCCCGGCGAGAAGATTGCGCACCTTCAGTTCGTTCAGCTTTTTGACATCTGTCTCGTCTGTATTCATGGAATAGAGGCTGCCGCCGTCTGCAGCATTTGCAAAATAGACCCTGCCGTCATACTCACAGAACAGACCCTCGTTGTTGAGATTGCCGGCTGTGTTTCCGACAGTTCCCTGCGGGTTCATGTAGATGCGCTGTGAGAGCACCACAAACACGATCAACCCGGCGAGAAGCAGAATACATGCGGTGAGAAGTACGGCATTTCGGAAGGTTTTGCTCATTCCGTTTCCTCCTTTGATTTTACATAAGATTTACTATAACTATACACCCCTTTTTACTTGCTATCAAGTTTGTTTTGGTATAAGATAGACCTAAAAAAGCAGCAGAGGAGAAGACCTATGGATTTACTGGAGCTAAGAGATCAGATTGACGAGATTGATTCCCGGATCGTAGAACTGTACGAGAAACGTATGGATGTCTGTAAGCAGGTGGCAGAGTATAAAATCAGCACCGGGAAGAGAGTGTTCGACAGACAGAGAGAGATGGAAAAGCTCGCAAGGGTGAAGTCGCTCACGCACAATGAGTTTAACGGACGTGGGATTGTCGAGCTTTTTGAACAGATCATGTCAATGAGCAGAAAGCTGCAGTATCGTCTGCTGGCAGAGAGCGGAAGCATCGGCAGGCTGCCGTTCATCGGCGTGGATGCGCTGGAAACCAACAAAGCGAGAGTGGTTTTTCAGGGGGCGGAGGGCGCCTATTCACAGGCTGCGATGCTGACATTTTTCGGCGATCAGATACAGAGCGTTCATGTGGACAGCTTCCGCGAGGCAATGAGCGCGATTGATGAGGGGAGCGCGGACTTTGCGGTTCTTCCGATTGAGAATTCCACGGCCGGCATTGTAAATGAAATCTATGATCTGCTGCAGGAGTATGAAAATTATATTGTAGGTGAACAGATTATCGAGATAGAGCACTGTCTGCTCGGGGTGCCCGGCGCGGAGCTTTCAGACATCAGAACGGTCTATGCGCATCCTCAGGCATTGCTCCAGAGCGCCAGATATCTGGCAGGGCACGACTGGCAGCAGATCGGTATGCAGAACAATGCCTTTGCTGCAAAGAAGGTGGCGGACGAGAAGGACAAGTCACAGGCGGCGATTGCGGGAGCCTTTGCCGCAGAAATCTACGGACTGCAGATCCTGCAGAAGGGCATCAACGACTGCGGCAGCAATTCCACACGCTTCATCATTGTCACCAATCAGAAGATATTCAGAAAGGATGCGCGGAAGATCAGCATCTGCTTTGAGGTGCCCCATGAGAGCGGCTCCCTCTACCATATGCTTTCGCACTTTATCTACAATGATCTGAACATGACAAAGATTGAGAGCCGTCCGATCGAGGACAGGGATTGGGAATACCGTTTCTTTATTGATTTCGAGGGTAATCTGGCGGACAGCGCCGTGAAGAATGCGCTGCGCGGACTCAGGGACGAGGCGCGCAACATGAAGATACTTGGGAACTATTAGAGTTGGATGATTGACATCTTATTCATAGGAGATACGAAATGCGCGAGCAGGAATTGATTGTTTATCGAAATTTTCAGGATGGTGAGCTTCTCTATGACATGGCATGGCTCATGTCACATTACGACGACTCTTCGATCGGACGGATGCCGGATAAGGAGAGACCCTGTACGAGGGACGAGATGGCTGCACTGTTTTACGACTGCATCCACAGACTGATCGAGCTTGCCGGAAGCTACGGCTTCCACGGAAATCTGTGGCACTGCTACCTTGCAAATCTCCTGGTCAACAACGAGAACAGCTACAGCTGCGGCTGCGAGATCCGGGGAGAGATTCAGGGGACGATCAATGATGCCGTGTTGCATGACATCGTTATTTTCAAGGAATTTTATGACTATGATTTCCGGCCGATGGCGGATAAGCTTCATGTACCGGAATATTTTCTGACGGAGAATTATCAGGCGAGCAGCACGGAGAGCAAGGTGTACAATACCAGAATCTGTGCGCGTATCTGCGGGCTTGCCGAAAAATTCTGCAAAGATCACACGCCTGAGGAGATGAAGGCGACGCTGACCGAGTTCTATAAGGAATACGGTGTCGGAAAGTTCGGACTCCACAAATCCTTCCGTGTCGTACACGATGAGACGGGAGTACATATTGAACCGATTCTGAACATAGCGCATGTCGCTTTGGATGATCTCGTCGGCTACGAGATACCGAAGAAGAAGCTGACGGACAACACGGACGCCTTTGTAGCGGGAAGAAAGGCAAACAATTGTCTGCTTTTCGGGGATGCCGGAACGGGTAAATCCTCCTGCATCAAGGCGATTGCCAATGAATACTATGAAAAAGGGCTGCGGATCATAGAAGTGTATAAGCACCAGTTTCAGGATCTCAACGAGGTCATCAGCCAGATCAAGAAGAGGAACTACCGCTTCATCATCTATATGGATGATCTGAGCTTTGAGGAATTTGAGATTGAGTATAAATATCTGAAGGCAGTCATCGAGGGCGGGCTGGAAAAGAAGCCGGAAAACGTGCTGATTTATGCCACCTCCAACCGCAGACATCTCATTCGGGAAAATTACAGTGACAAGGAAGAGATACGGGAGGATATGCATACCGGCGACACGGTGCAGGAGAAGCTTTCGCTCGTCTACCGCTTCGGTGTCACGATTTACTTCGGAGCACCGGACAAGAAGCAGTTCCAGAACATTGTGAGAACGCTGGCGGAGCGCGGCGGAGTAAGTCTGCCGGAGGAGGAGCTTCTCGCCGAGGCGAACAAATGGGAGCTCTCGCATGGCGGACTGTCCGGCAGAAGCGCCCAGCAGTTCATTGATTATATCATAGGTACAAGAATCGAATAAAGGACGGGAGTGGGAGGCATATACAGATGAGTCTCAAGACATTTGCGGCGATTGACGTGGGCAGCTTTGAGCTGACAATGAAAATATTTGAATATTCGGGAAGGAACAGTATCCGTGAGATCGACTGTATCAGCAGGCGGCTGGAGCTCGGCAGCGATACCTATTCCGACGGGAAGATCAGCAGGGACAAGATGGATGAGCTCTGCCGTACCCTAAGTGAGTTCGGGCAGATCATGAAGACTTACAGGGTCGAGGCATATAAGGCATACGGAACGAGCGCGATCCGGGAGACGGAGAACACCACGATTGTTCAGGATCAGATCGCCCAAAGAACCGGAATCCGGGTCGAAATTCTCAGCAACTCCGAACAGCGTTTTCTGGACTATAAGTCGGTGGCTCTGAAGGGTGAGAGTTTCCGCAGGATTATTGAAGAGAAGACGGCGATTCTTGACATCGGCGGGGGCAGCATCCAGATTTCTCTCTTTGACAATGATACGCTGGTTTCCACGCAGAATCTGCGTCTCGGGGTGCTCAGAATCCAGGAATACGTGAACCGCTTTGCGGTAAGACATTCCCATATGGAAAATTTTATTGACGAGATGGCGATGGCACAGCTCTCAAATTACAAAAAGCTGTATCTGAAGGATCGGGAGATCCAGAACCTTATCGTGATCGATGACTACATTTCTCCCTGGGCGGTAAGGCGCACGGGCGGTGACTCCTCGAGAGCTGTTCTCGACAGGGATTCCTTCGATGTATTCCTGAATCAGCTGCGCACGATGAGCCCGGCACAGGCAGCGAGAACCATGGAGATAGCGGAAGAGAAGATCCCGCTCGTCTTTATCAGCGGAGTGCTGACCTCGCGCATTGCGGAGCTGATGGGAGCGAAGCAGATCTGTGTGCCCGGTGTCACGCTCTGTGACGGCATGGCTTACGAGTATGCGGAGACGAAAAATATGTTCCGCGGCGAGCATGACTTTGAGAAGGACATTATCGCCTGTGCGGTCAACATCAGCAAGCGGTACATGGGAAGCAAGAAACGATCGGAGACGCTGGAAAACATCACGACGACCATCTTTGCCGCCATGAAGAAGGTACACGGGCTCGGCAGACGTGAGCTGCTTTACCTGAGACTTGCCGCGATACTGCATGACTGCGGAAAGTACATCAGCATGGTGAACATTGGCGAGACCTCCTACAACATTATCATGGCGACGGAAATCATCGGGCTTTCCCATGCCGAGAGGGAGATCGTGGCAAACATCGTCAGATTTAACCACAGTAAATTCATTTATTACGGACAGCAGGGCGGTGCCGGCGGACTTGACAGGGATGCATATCTGATCGTGGCAAAGCTGACGGCAATCCTGAGACTTGCCAGCGGGCTTGACCGAAGCCATAAACAGAAGCTGAAGGGACTCCGGGCGGCACTGAAAGAGGATCAGCTCGTGCTGACGGTGGACACGGCGGAGGACATCACACTGGAAAAAGGCTTCTTCGAGGAGAAGGGCGAATTTTTCAGAGAGGTGTTCAGCGTGGAACCGGTTCTGAGACAGAGAAAGATAACACAGGTGCAGATGGCACAGAAGTGAGGCTGAAATGGGAGACATTAACTACAGTAATCCGAAATATTATACAAACCGTGAATTGTCATGGATATTGTTTGACCACAGGGTTCTCGGCGAGGCGAGGGATAAGAACATACCGCTCTTTGAACGATTAAAGTTCTTAAGTATCACGGCATCCAACCTTGACGAATTTTTCATGATCCGCGTGGCATCCTTAAAGGACATGGTGAATGCGGGTTGTGAGAAGCGCGACATTGCGGGAATGACATCGACAGAACAGCTGAAGGCGATCGATACCGCGATTCATGAGCTCGTCGAGCTCCAGTATTCGACATGGAACCGGTCGCTGCTGCCCAGACTGGAGCAGAACGGACTCCAGATCATTAGCCGACATGAGGATCTGACACCTGAGGAGGCGCTCTATGTCGATGAGTACTTTGAGGAGAATGTTTATCCGGTTTTGACGCCCATGGCGGTGGACTCCTCGAGACCGTTCCCGCTCATCCGAAATAAGACACTGAACATCGCTGCCCTTGTCAGAAAGAAGAACAGCAAGGAGGAGCTGGAGTTTGCCACCGTGCAGGTGCCCTCTGTGCTCGACCGGATTGTGAAGCTGCCGACGGGCGGCAGGGCGAAGAAGATCATTCTGCTCGAGGAGATCATAGAGAAGAACATCGACAAGCTCTTCCTGAATTATGACATTGTGTGTGCCCATCCCTTCCGCATCATGAGAAACGCTGACCTGACAATCGAGGAGGATGAAGCGGCGGATCTTCTCAAGGAGATCGAGAAGCAGCTGAAAAAAAGGCAGTGGGGAGAAGCCATCCGCCTTGAGGTGGAGGACGGCATGGATAAGAGACTGTTGAAAATCCTCAAGGAGGAGCTGCATCTGGAGCAGAACATCTATAAGATCGCGGGGCCGCTGGATCTCACCGTCCTGATGAAGATTTACGGTCTCGACGGCTTTGACCATTTAAAGACACCGAAGTATACGCCCCAGCAGGTGCCGGAGCTGCCTGCGGGCTGCAATATCTTTGACGAGATCCGAAAGGGAGATATTCTGCTGCACCATCCCTACCAGACCTTTTCTCCCGTGGTAGACTTTATCAGACAGGCGGCGAGAGACCCGGAGGTGCTTGCCATAAAGCAGACCCTCTACCGTGTCAGCGGCAATTCACCCATCATCGCGGCGCTGGCGCAGGCGGCGGAAAACGGTAAGCAGGTGACCGTGCTCGTCGAACTCAAGGCGCGCTTCGATGAGGAAAATAATATCGTCTGGGCGAAGATGCTGGAGAAGGCGGGCTGCCATGTCATCTACGGTCTTGTCGGGCTGAAAACGCACAGCAAGATTACTCTCGTCGTGCGGAGGGAGGAAGACGGCATCCGGCGCTATGTGCACCTCGGAACGGGAAACTATAATGATGCGACGGCAAAGTTGTACACGGATATCGGACTCCTGACCTGCGCGGAGCTTGTGGGAGAGGACGCGACCGCAGTGTTCAATATGCTGTCCGGCTATTCGGAGCCTCTCGTCTGGAATAAGCTCAGCATTGCGCCGCTCTGGCTGAAGGATAAATTCCTCTATCTCATCGGCAGGGAAAAAAAGCACGCGATGGAGGGACGTCCGGCTGCCATTATTGCGAAGATGAATTCGCTCTGTGACAGGGATATTATCGCGGCATTGTACGAGGCGAGTGCGGCAGGTGTGAAGATTGACCTGATCGTCCGCGGTATCTGCTGTTTAAAGACCGGAATTCCGGGAGTCAGCGAGAACATCACCGTGCGCTCCATTGTCGGAAACTTTCTGGAACACAGCAGGATATTCTACTTTGAGAATGATGAAAAATATGAGATCTATTGCGGCAGTGCGGACTGGATGCCGAGGAATCTGGAGAGAAGAGTAGAGATTCTTTTCCCTGTTGACCGTCCCGAACTGAAGGAGGAGCTGCTGCACATTCTCGAATGTCAGCTCAAGGATAATGTCAAGGCATCTGTGCTGCAGCCAGATGGCAGCTACGAGAAGATTGACAAGAGAGGAAAAGTTCTGTTCCAGTCGCAGGAGGCATTCTGCCAGGAGGCGATTAAAAAGGCGAAGGCGGCGGTGGAGGCGGAGACGCTCGTCACCAGAACCTTTATTCCGGAGGTGCCGCAATGAGGATTTTACTGGCATCAGCCTCCCCGAGAAGAAGGGAGCTGCTGGAACAGATCGGACTGTCCTTTGAGGTAGTTGTCAGCCACGTCGAGGAGGTTATCACGGAGACGGAGCCGGGGAAGGTTGTCGAGCAGCTTTCCGCACAGAAGGCGGAGGCGGTTGCCGGAAGCCTTGGCGAGCCGGAGGAGACGCTTGTCATCGGCGCGGATACGGTGGTTGCGGCAGAAAATACGATCCTTGGCAAGCCGGCAGATGCCGCAAAGGCTGCGGAGATGCTGCGGCTGCTGGCCGGGAGAACCCATGCGGTATACACGGGCGTGACATTGATCCTGCGGGGAGCGTCCGGTGAGGCGGAGAGAAAGACCTTTCACGAGAGAACGGATGTCAGCTTCTATCCCATGGAGGAGGCAGAGATCCGGCAGTATGTGGCGACGGGAGACTGCATGGATAAGGCGGGAGCCTACGGAATCCAGGGCTTCTGTGCGAGGTATATCAGCGGAATCAACGGGGATTATAACAATGTGGTAGGTCTTCCTGTGGGAAGATTGTATCAGGAGATAAAGGAATGGCTGGATGCCAGGGAGGTATCATGCATATGAAGAAAGCAGTGATCTTTGATCTTGACGGAACGTTGTCCGATTCCATTGCAAGCATGAAATACTGCGGAGACAGAGCGCTTGCACCCTTTGGATACGGCCCATTCCCGGAGTCCGACTACAAATATTTCGTCGGTGATGGGGCGGCAAATCTGGTGAAACGTGCACTCGTGGCGGCAGGCGATACGGAGCTTGTCCACTTTGAGGAGGCATTCGCTCTCTACAAGGAGTATTTTGCGAAGGACTGTATGTACCAGGTCAAGCCCTATCGGGAGATCCCGGAGCTGCTGGCGGAATTGAAGCGGCAGGGGCTGAAAATCGCAGTGCTTTCCAACAAGCCGCATGACCAGACAATTGATGTGATCGAGACCCTGTTTGGCAGGGACTATTTTGACATGATTCAGGGACAGAAGGACGGACTGCCGATCAAGCCTGATCCCAGCGGTGTATTTGTCATTTTAAAAGAATTCGGACTGACGGCAGACGATATTCTATATCTCGGAGATACGGCGACGGACATGAAAACAGGAAAGAGCGCAGGTGCGTTTACGGTAGGCGCACTGTGGGGCTTCAGAGACCGGAAGGAACTGGAGGAAGGGCATGCGGATGCCATTATCGAACACCCGTTACAGCTTCTGGATTACGTACAGCTTTAGAGGATTTTATCTTTTGCAAAGTTGAGTATTGACATCGTATAATAAACATTGTAGTATGTGGGCATACACGATGCAAAGGAGACTGATTATGCGCGAATTTGATGATGAAGTTCTGGAGTGCTTTCTGGACAATCAGCTGAAACTTTTTCCGGAGAAAGTAGCAGAGACGCTTGATGAGGCGGATGAATTTCTGGTAGACTGTATGGCCGTTGTAGTGGACTCTGTGGACGAAGTGGTCGAGTACTTCGAGGAAGAGGGCATGGACATCGAGGGTGCCATGGAAGAGGAGATTCTGGACGCGGATGAGGTGTTTGATGTCGGTGATGGCAGATACCTGATCGTGGAAGGCTGATAGGTTTTTAATTTGATAAATGATGAAATATAAGGGCGACCGGTTATCTCCGGGCGCCCTTTAAAGTTGTCAGAACATCGTAGGGAACGAAGAGCTTGCCATAGCCGCAGCCGAGATCCAGACCGGGCTTATTGCTGCCGTGAAAGTCGCTGCCGCCGCTGATTTTTAAGCCGTACTTGTCGGCGAGCCTGCGGATCTGCCGTTCTTCGTGCGGCTTGTAGGTACTGTAGATCGCCTCGATGCCGATCAGTCCGTCCTCCGTGAGGGAAGCGGTAAGACGTTCCAGACGCTCATCGCTCATGTGGTAGAGGATGGGGTGAGCCAGAACCGGGATGCCGCCCGCCTCGAGAATCAGTTTTACTGCCTGTGACGGCGTCACCTTCTCTCTGGGAACGTAGCAGGAGCAGCGGTCGCCGACATAGCGGTCGAATGCCTCACGGATGCTGCCTACATAGCCATGGGTCAGCATGTATTTCGCATAGTGCGCCCGCGTGATTACTGCGCCTGGAAAGGCTTCCAGAAGCGCCTCGTAGGTAATGTCAATTCCTGCTTCCTGTAAGAGGCGGCACATCTTAAGGTTGCGTGTGGTGCGGGAGTCGATAAACTCCTGCAGCTGCGCGGCAAAGGCAGGGGCATGATGATTGATGTACAGTCCGACAATGTGGACATCCTGTCCGCGGGAGGAAGGAGAGTCCTGATATTCCGTGGAAAACTCAATGCCGGGGATGACCTCGGGAACTTCCACGGAACCATTGCTACGAAGCTGCGCCGCGTAGGAGATCGCCTCATCCAGACCGCTCACGGTGTCGTGATCGGTCAAGGCAAAGGCGGCAAGCCCTTTTTCTATGGCATAATCAACCAGCTCCGTCGGAGAGTAGGTTCCGTCGGAACGTGTGGAATGTACATGCAAATCAACCTGTCTCATGCTCTTATTCAATCCTCGTCTTCTTCCTTGTCTGCGGTAAATACCGTTCTCTTTCTCGCCATCTCGTCGCTTGCAAGGTACTCGTCGTAGGTTGTGATCTTGTCAATGATCTGACCGTTCGGAAGAATCTCAATAATGCGGTTAGCTGTGGTCTGTACGAACTGGTGGTCGTGACAGGAGAACAGCGCAACGCCCGGGAACTTGATCAGACCGTTGTTCAGTGCAGTGATGGACTCCATATCCAGATGGTTCGTAGGCTCATCCAGAATCAGACAGTTCGCACCGCTGATCATCATCTTGGAGAGAAGACAGCGCACCTTTTCTCCACCGGAGAGAACCTTCACCTTTTTCACACCGTCCTCGCCCGCGAACAGCATTCTGCCGAGGAAGCCTCTGACGTAGGTGACATCCTTGACGGGAGAGTAGCCGATCAGCCAGTCGGTGATGGTGAGGTCATTGTCAAATTCCAGCGTATTATCCTTCGGGAAGTATGCCTGAGAGGTTGTGACACCCCACTTATAGCTGCCCTCATCCGGCTCCAGCTCGCCCATGAGAATCTGGAACAGCGTTGTCTTTGCAAGCTCCTGACTGCCGACAAACGCAATTTTGTCATCATGTCCCATGACGAAGGAGACATCGTTGAGCACTTTCTCGCCGTTGATGGTCTTTGAGAGATGCTCCACCGTGAGAACCTCGTTTCCGATCTCCCTGTCGGGGCGGAAATCAATGTAGGGATATTTTCTGCTGGAGGGTCTGATCTCATCCAGCTCGATCTTCTCCAGTGCACGCTTACGGGAGGTAGCCTGCTTGGATTTGGAAGCGTTCGCAGAGAAGCGGGAGATGAATTCCTGCAGCTCCTTGATCTTTTCCTCCTTCTTCTTGTTCGCCTCCTTCATCTGCTTGATGAGCAGCTGGCTGGACTCGTACCAGAAGTCATAGTTACCTGCATAAAGCTGGATCTTTCCATAGTCAATATCAGCGGTGTGGGTACATACCTTGTTCAGGAAGTAACGGTCATGGGATACCACGATGACGGTGTTCTCAAAGTCGATCAGGAAGTTCTCCAGCCATGCGATTGCGTCGAGGTCGAGATGGTTGGTAGGCTCGTCGAGCAGCAGAATGTCGGGATTTCCGAACAATGCCTTTGCCAGCAGCACCTTCACCTTCAGATTACCGTCGAGATCGCTCATCATGGAATAATGATATTCGGGGCCGATGCCGAGACCGTTTAACAGCATGGCGGCATTGGACTCTGCCTCCCAGCCGTCCATCTCCGCGAACTCCGCCTCAAGCTCACTGGCACGGATACCGTCCTCGTCGGAGAAATCCTCCTTCGCATAGATGGCATCTTTCTCCTTCATGATTTCATAGAGACGCTGATTGCCCATGATTACAGTATCCATGACAACATAGCTGTCATACTTGAAGTGATCCTGCTCAAGTACGGAGAGACGCTGACCGGGGGTGATGACGATCTCACCGCTGGTCGTCTCGAGACTGCCGGAAAGGATCTTAAGGAAGGTGGACTTTCCGGCGCCGTTTGCACCGATGAGTCCGTAACAGTTGCCCTCCGTGAACTTGATGTTCACATCCTCGAACAGCGCCTTCTTGCCTACACGGTAGGTTACGTTGTTTGCACTTATCATTTTTTATTCCTCTTGTTTCTTCTTATTTATTATGCTGTTTAAAAGCCACTGTTTCTATTATACATAAAACCGCTGCATTTTCAAGGATTTACATTATTTTTACCGGAATCAGATTGAGATATGATGCCTCATCTGTTACAATCTTGTTATAAAAACCAATGGGAGGGTTACCAATGCAATCAAAACTGAATTACAAAAGAACCTTTTTTGTGGGGCTGGCGTTCTTAAGTATCTGCGCTTTCTGGCAGATGTATGACAATATTATTCCGCTGATCCTGCAGAATACCTTCGGACTCGGGGAGACGGTGACAGGTGTGCTGATGGCGATGGACAATGTGCTTGCGCTCTTCCTGCTGCCTGTGTTCGGCACGCTCTCGGACAAGGTGGACACGCCGCTCGGAAAGCGTACGCCGTTCATACTGGCGGGCACAGTCCTCGCAGTTATCTTCATGCTGCTGTTGCCGGTGGCGGACAGACGGCAGAGTCTTGTACTGTTTGTGGGTGCTCTCTTTGCAACGCTGCTGTCCATGGGGCTGTACCGTTCTCCGGCAGTGGCGCTGATGCCTGACCTGACGCCGAATCATCTGCGGAGCAAGGCAAATGCCGTGATCAATCTGATGGGAGCGGTCGGTGGTGTCTACGCGCTGATCATGATCAAGCTGTTGGTCGGCAAGGGGGAGAGACCGGATTATCTGCCTCTGTTTGTCAGCATTGCGGCGGTGATGGTCGTGGCAGTCGGCATATTGCTCATAACCATCCGCGAGAGTAAGCTGCGCAAGGAATTGGAGGCACAGGAACAGCCGGAAAAAACTGTGGAGGCTGTCGCGTCGGAGGAAAAAGGAAGCTTGCCGAAGGACGTGAAACGCAGTATGATGTTTATGTTGCTTTCCATCTTTTTCTGGTTCACGGCATATAACGCGGTGACGACGGCGTTCTCCAGATATACCAAGGTTGTCTGGAAAATGGAGGGCGGAAGCTTTGCTAACTGCCTGATGGTTGCGACCGTTGCGGCAATTTTAAGCTACATACCGATCGGACAGATCTCAGCGAAGCTCGGCAGAAAGAAGACCATTATGGGTGGCGTCCTCCTCATGGCAGCCTGTTACGGCGCGGCTGTCTTTGTCGGGGAATACCATCCGCTCGTCAATGTCGCATTCGCACTGATCGGCGTGGGCTGGGCGGCAATCAACGTGAATTCCTACCCGATGATCGTTGCGATGAGCAAGGGCGGTGATATCGGTAAATATACGGGAACTTATTATACCTTTTCCATGGCGGCGCAGGTGGCAACGCCCATCCTGTCAGGCTTCCTGCTGGAGAAGGTGTCCTACAGAACGTTGTTCCCCTATGCCTTTGTGTTTGCGATCCTCGCATTCTGTACGATGACACAGGTAAAGCATGGGGATGTAAAGCCGCCGAAGAAGGAAAGCATTTTAGAGAATTTTGATGTGGATGACTGATGTACACGGAAAGGACTTGACTTAAGATGAAGGTAATCGGGATTATTGTAATTTGCATTTTGATTCTGGCAGTGCTCTATCTGCTGATGATTATGCCGAGGATGGCGGGAAAGCCGGATACAGCGACCTTTACCAAATGGCTGTATGCGCACAGAGGATTGCACGACAACCGGACGGATGCGCCGGAAAACTCCCTGCGCGCCTTTCAGAAGGCGGTGGAGGCGGGCTTCGGCATCGAGATGGACATTCAGATGACAAAGGATCATGTGCCCGTTGTCTTCCATGATTTCACCCTGAAAAGGATATGCAATGCGGACGGCAAGATTGCAGATTATACTTTTGAGGAGCTGCAGCAGTTCCATCTCTGTGATTCCGACCAGAAGATTCCGAAGTTTGAGGATGTGCTGAAACTCGTGGACGGGAAAGTACCGCTGATCGTCGAGCTGAAGATCGAGGCGCTGGACACCTCCATCTGCCCGGCAGGAGACAAACTGCTTTCAGCGTATAAGGGAATGTACTGCATCGAGTCCTTTAACCCGCTCGGCGTTTTCTGGTATCGCAGACATAGAAAGGAGATCGTGCGCGGGCAGCTCTCTGATGCCTTCCTGAAGGAGGGAGAGTACAGGGGAGTGCTGTACTTCCTGCTGCAGAATCTGGTGTTCAACTTTCTGACAAAGCCGGACTTCATCGCCTACCACCACAAATATCCTGAGATACTTTCCCGCAGAATCTGCCGCGGACTGTACCATAACACGGCGGCGGCATGGACGATCAAGAGCCAGAAGGAGCTTGACGCAGCGAGAAAGAATTTTGATATTTTTATTTTTGACAGCTTTATGCCTGAAAGATAAGAAAGAAAACATGCCTGTATTCAAAGCCCCTCAGATGGCGAGAATACAGGCGTTTTTTTGCCTGAGACCGGAATCGGTAAAATATTAGCATGTAAAAACATTGTAAAATGATGTATGATATGATACGATAATATTTGTTGGTAGGAGTTTACGAAGGGGAGAAAAGTTACTTTGGAAAATAAGGTTGCGATAGGAAGCCTGATCGGATATTTGCGCACAGAGGCAAACATCAGTCAGGAGGAATTGTGCAGAGGACTGTGTTCGCGCGCCTTTTTGGCAAGGCTGGAAAAGGGGGAGCGTGACTGTGAGAAAATTGTAGCGGAAGCTTTACTGCAGCGGCTTGGCATGGCGGCGGATCGGATCGACTATATAGCAGGGCCGGAGGAGCAGCAATGGATTCTGCTCAGGGAGGCATTGTACCGCAGCATTGAAGACAAGGACGAAAATGGTGCAGCAGCGGCGTTTGAGGAGTATGAGTCCTATGCGGAAGAGAAAAGCCCATTGCACAGGCAGCTTCTGCTTTATTATCGCGCCGTTTTAAACTGGAAGCTGGGTGCAACCGTAGAAGAATTACATAATCTGCTCTCGGAGGCATGGGAGGTCTCGCGTGAGGGGATCGCCCTGAATGAGGTGGGGAAGATCCGCATGGCACAGCTTGAGCTCTGCATTGCCATGATGCAGGCGCGCGTCATGGAGGAAGGGGGAGCGAATGAGCGTGCGCGAGAGATCTATGAAGCCCTGTTACAGCATCAGGAGGAGTTTGTGGACAGCAGAGATGTTGTGCGACTGTATCCGCAGATTGCGTACCGGCTTACGGAGATTTATCTTCAGGAAGGAAATACCGGTAAGGCGGTCGAACTCGCGGAGAAAAGCCTTGCCTTTTTAAGGAGAGAGGCAAAGCTGAACTATCTGAGAAGCTTTCTGGAAATTAAGCTTCAATACGGAGCGTGTACAGAGGAGGAAAAGAAGGCTTTCGGAGAAGCCTGTATATGGATAAAGTGGTTGTATGAAGAATTCGATGTAGAAGAATTTAAGTGGAACTGGGAGGGCGCATTTCCGGTGACGAAATATGACCTGTGCGGCGAAGTCCTGCGCGCCAGACGCGAAGTCCTTGGAATGTCACAGGAGGAGCTGGCGGAGGGCATCTGCGATCCGGTCACGGTATCCAGAATCGAGTGCGGGAAGGTCTCTCCGAAGCGTGGAACCTACGAGAAGCTGATGGAAAAGGTCGGGCTAAGCGGAAGCCGCTTTGATGCAAGCTTCCCGATGGAGAACCCTGCAAACTGGAAGCTTATGATGGAGATTAACAGGCTGCTGAATCAGGCGAAGACTGCTGAGGCAGAGCCACTGGTTGAAGAATTAGAACGGAGATTGTCGAAGAGAACGCCTTGCGACAGGCAGATGCTTATGTATCTTAGAACTGCGACGCTTGGTTTGCAGGAAAAAATATCAAGAGAGGAAAGGCAGAAGTTATACCGTGAGGCTCTGTATGTGACTTTGCCAGAGGTAGAATTTCAAGAATTGAGACATTGGCATTTTACAAAGAGAGAGATCGGACTGATCAATTCACTTGCAAATGTGGAAGATGAGCTGGGAGAAGGGAAAAAATACATTCCTTTTTTAGGACTGATCAAGAATTGGTTTGAAATGAAATTTTTGAGCTTGAATCACTATGTCTCAGAATACGAAATGGTATGCTGTACCTTGGGTGATCTTTTGGGAAATATAGACTGTTTTGAGGAAGGAATTCAAGAAGAAATGGATGGAATGCGGCTTGCGCTCAGCAATGGAATGGAGGCGATACTTAGTGCCACGTTATTTGATTGTGGTTGGAATATGGAACATTTATGGGGAGAAAAATATACGAAAGAGAAAAGCCTCCAATATATGAAGGCTTGTTATTACCTACACGCGATATTTGGTAGAATGAAGGATAGGAACTTTGTAAAAAGCTATATTGAAAGAACATACAATTTGCGCTTGGACTAATAAAACAACGAAATATCACCACCTATAGAACAATATTGCACATATTGGATAGAAATTGAAGTTGTGTATTTCGGAAAAGAAAATGAAACGAAAAGCAGCAACATAAGTAACATTGGAACTTTAATTTTTTTATTCATAATATAGTCTCCTTTGTAATATATGATTGTTGCATTAATTATTAAACATATTTCTGATTATTACCATAACAAAACTGGCACATTTTCATTTTGTTGAATAAGATGTGCCAGTTTTGTTATGGTAATAAGGGCTTTAAAAAGCTAAAATGTTCCAAGAAGAAATGCATTGCTTCACATCAAACGAAAGGAGAAGAGTATGGAAAATTTAGTAAGGGTTGTAAGAGTCATGAATAGATATAACTCATATTATAAGGCTTTGAATAATGGGTTAAACAGTCCTAAAATAAATAAGGGAAGAATAAGTGTGAAGTCGCACAGCTCCTGTGGAAGTTCATTTGTACATTGCTATGGATAAAGAAAAGCCTAGTAAAAGATAATATTGACGACTGGAAAGATTGAATTTTGCGAAAGCATACATTTAATGCTACTGTAATTTCTATCCGGCAGGGTTACATATTCCTGCCGGAATTTTGCTGTGAAAACTGTTAGATGAAAGGAAAAAAAGAAAATGTATCATATAGTATATTATTATGTGTATCCCTCAGTGGGATACTTTATTTCTGATGCCGTTATTCTTAATTATGGAAGTCAGGAAACCAAGACAAATATTCTTAATATTCTTGCGGAATGTGTAAGAGATAGATATAGTGAAATGGAAGTGACAGAAAAAAATGTAAAAATCATGGCTACAGTCGATGAATTGGAAAACTATTGGGAGGCAGAAGAGTATCTTAAAAATAATCCCGTTCAGCAAAATGAAATTTCTTTTTCTATTCAGTGGCATTTTACGAAAATGTGTAATCAAAGATGTGTTCAATGCTATTTAGGATCAAAGCAATTTGAAGGAATGAAGAATGAAAGTGAGCTTACGGAAAGTGAATTATGTCAGATTGTGGATAAATTTTATTCTTTTTGTAACAGCATACATGCAACTCCCTTCTTTGTACTGACTGGTGGACATCCATTGCTGTCCCCTAAACTTGAGATTATACTGTCCTATATAGATAACAAATATAGAAAACATGGTTTTTTATCAAATATATATTTTGGGAAATCCGCAGTATGTTGAAGAAAATATTTCAATGCTCGAAAAGCATAATATAGATTCATATCAGATATCGATAGATGGAACAGAAGAAATGCATGATGACTGGAGAGGAAAAGGTTCTTTTAGTGCATCCATGAAAGCTTTGAAGATTTTAAAGGAATCTACGATTTCACCCAAAATAATGGCAACAGTTTCTAAAAAAAATGCAGATGATATAATTGAATTATACAAATTTTTGTGTAGGGAGAGTGCCCCGTTTTTTGCATATTCCAGGTTAGTACCAAATTGCAGTGAAACGAGTGCCAATTATTTTACAGAACATTTTACCCCTGAAGAGTATAAAGCTTTTTTGGAGAAAATGTATTTGACGATATGCGAGATGCGAGATGCCGGATATAAAACGCAAATGGTGTATAAAGATCATTTGTGGAAGCCGTTCTTAATAGAAAAGGGTGTTTGGAATTTAGACGAAAAGTATGGACAGGACAGGGACGCAACGTTGATATACGATGGATGTCATATTAATCAGGACTCATTGTGCATTGGAACAAATGGCGATGTTTTTGCGTGTATGAAGACGGAAAGTCTGCTGGGAAATATTAGAGAAAAGTCTTTTGAGGAAATATATATTTCTAATGAAGCTGAATACTTTAGAAATTATGAAAAATATGAAGGATGTGCAGAATGTAAATATAAACAGTATTGTAGAGGGTGTCATGCAGTTTCATATGGTGTGCATGGCGATTTCTACAGGGCAGATCCCCAATGTTGGATTGCTGGCAGATAGGAGAGTGTATGTATGGAGCAGAATAGAAAATTTTTACAAAGCCTATTGAAGGAAAATTGGAGAAGTATCCTTATTTTGTTGACACTTTCTTTTTTTGCGGGAATTCTGAGTCTGACAGTGCCGTGGTTTATGAAATTTTTTACGGATGATGTAATCCTCGGAGACAGATGGGGGATACTTGGAATCGTGGTAGTAGTTTTCCTGATCATAATCCTACTTAGAGGTGTTGTTGATATGATTTATGAAAGGATTTTGGCATGGGTTAGTAATGAAAAGATTGCGTGTACATTACGGAAGAAGGTTGAAACAATTCTTATTCGGATGGACAGTAAATATCTACATAAAGAAGCATTTGAAATGCAGGAAAAGGATGTTGAAAGTATCTTAATCGGTGATGTCGAATCATTGAAAAATATATTGATGCAGACAATTAAATTTTTTGCAGAATTATTAAAACTGCTGCTATATATTTCTATTCTGTTTATGTATTCCGTTCCAGTCGGGCTGGTAGTAGCCTTACGGATTCCTGTCTATTTTGTTTGCGCAAAGTTGTTCAGCAAGCCGTTAAGCAACAGTAATGAAGAGAATCGTGCGTTGCAGTCGAAGCTGATTCAGCAGATAAAGCGGATATATGAATCGTTACTATCAATTAAGACTTTGCGGCTGGAGCGGGATGTCACAAGGGAAACGGATTCGATGGTGACGGATTTTTGTCGGAATAAGTCGGATATAGCTGTGTTGAATGCCGGCTATCAGGAAATTAATACGGCAATCAATACTTGTGTAAACATTGCTGTATTGGTAATCTGCGGAGGTGAAATTTTAAAAGGCAATCTGACGATAGGAACAATGGTATTGATTTCCAATATACAGTCGAGAACCGTAATGCCGTTATTCTTTTTTAACAATTACTATCTGCAATATAAGAGCTGTTTCCCGGGAATTACAAGGCTGGTGAATTTCCTGAATACTGACATTGAGGAAGAACTGCTTCCGCAAGCGCCGGAGGAGGACTTTAGGAGTATTGAATTAAAGAATCTGGGAATCACATACGATAACGAGAGCTTTGCGATACGTCATGTGAATTTTACCATACATTCAGGAGATAAAATCATTCTGACGGGCGATAATATGTCGGGAAAAAGCACATTGTTAAATGCCATGGCAGGATTAATCCGACCTGATGAAGGAGAAATATTACTTAATGGTAAGAAGGCGGATTATGCAACGCTTCGAAGAAATGTGGTTCTTTTCTTACAGAATCAGAATGCATATTCTTATTTTGGAAATACGGGTTCGGGTGGTGAGATTCAGTTGAAAAACCTGAGCATATTGAAAGATGTAAAGAAATCAGTCATTCTGTTGGATGAGGCGGATGCAAGCATCAATGGGGAAAGAGCTGATGAGATATATGGATATCTGGACAGCCGGCTAACGGTGCTGATTGTGACACATCGAGATACTGACGCAGTTTTGGCAAAATATCCGAACGCGAAAGTTATTTCCATGCAGGAACTGTCTCAGAAGCACCAAAGTGAGCCTGAAGAAAAACATTGGGGAAATATGTCGCCAGAAAAGAAAATCCTTGGCAATCAAATTTAAAAATGTCACAATAGCGTTGAAATAATGCGATTATACTTAAGAAACGGGGTTCGTTTATGAGAATTGAAAAGTACCGGAAGGAAATGATGATCAGGCTTCGCTGGACGAGAGTTCATGCGACGGTTGCAAACGCGCTGAGCACCATAGTCGGGATGCTAGTGCCGTATCTGATTGGTAAGGGGATTGACGGCATATCGGATGCCGGAGCGGAAAAGCTTGGATTGGCAGTGGCGATTATAGCAACGGTTCTGTTTAACTTCCTGCTCAACTGGTATCAGAACTATCAGTGGTTCAAGATGATCTATAACGGGCAGACAGTCCTGCGGGGAGGAATGTTTGGTGGAATTGCGAAAAATTCTTACCAGTTCTGGTGTGGAAAGAAGAGCGGTGATGTCGTCAACCGTCTGATCAATGATGCGGCGCAGTACGCGGAGAGCTGTCTGATCTCTGCTCCGATGCTGATTCTGAATGGGCTGACACTTGTCATTGCGTTTGCGCTCATTTTCCAGTACAGCGTGCCGATCGGCATAGTGATTATGGCGATCTGTCTGGTCTATTTCTTCTCCTACCGGTATATCAATGTAAAATTGCGTAAGTATTCTGGCGAGGAGAGAAAGGGCTATTCGGAGCTGGTACAGACGACAACGCAGTTCTATGAAGGAATCCCGACTATCAGGCTGTTCGGCAGGGTGGAATTTTTTTCGGGGAAATACAGGGAAAAGGTCGATGCCCTTGGGGAGAGGAATATCCGTCTGCAGCTGTGGAAATCGCTGGCGCAGTCCCTGTCGGGGCTGATTATTGATCTGATGCCGGTGGCGGCGGTCGTAATGGGAATGTTTCTTGTTGTGCAGGGGAAATGTTCGGTAGGTGCAATCTTCGGAATTTACGCCTATACCTCTTATCTGGGAGAGCCGATCCGTAATCTGACAGATCTGAACATTATTGTGCAGCAGGGTAAGATCAATGGGGAACGGCTGGAAGAGCTTCTTGCGGAGGAAGAGTTTCCCGTGGAGCAGGTGGACAGCCTGGAGGAGGTTGCGCTGAAAAATATCTGTATCAGCTATGACGGGCAGAATCCGGTACTGAAGAATTTTGACCTGAGTATCCGTAAGGGAGAACGGATTGGCATTGTAGGCGGCTCGGGATGCGGAAAGTCCACACTGACACATGTCCTGACCGGAGAACTGCTTCCCGGGGACGGACAGATATTTGTCAATGGAAGGGAAGCTGATCCTGCGGTGTGCAGAACGCGCATTGCGGTTCTTCCACAGGATATTTTCCTGTATGATGACTCCGTTCTGGAGAATATCCGCTTTGGAAGGGAGCAGACAGTGCCGGAGGATATTGTGGAGACGCTTGCTATTAATAAATTTGCGGACAGGGATATCAGAGGGCTTTCCGGCGGCGAAAAGCGGAGAGTCGGTCTGGCGCGGGCACTGGCGGGAGATTTTGACCTGCTGATTCTTGACGAGCCGACGGCGGAGATTGATGAGAGGATGGAGGAGAGGATCATACGCTTTATCGATCAGGCACTCGGAGCAGATAAGATGCTGGTGGTCATTACCCACAGACCGCGTATCCTTGAGGTCTGCAGCCGGACGATCCGTATGGAAGCTTAGTGCGCGGGCAGATGCATCTTCCCTGTTAAGCTGGAAATGGACGTGCCAGAACATTAGAAAGGGCAGAGGAGAAGGGGATATATGACGGTAAACATGCAGGAGGAAGAAGAGCAGCTTGAGGGAGTAGAGACGGAACTGGAAAAGGAAGCGCAGAGATTGTTTCAGAATTCGCAGGGGCACTCTGACGATTATCGTGAGCTGGCGCGGTATATGTGGGAGCACCAGACGGATTTTGACGAATACGAGCTGACGTTCAACAGGTTGCATCTGGATCAGGTGGTGGATTCCGGGGAAAAGGCAAAGGCGCAGCTCTATCGTATCATAAAGATGCAGGATTCCCCTTATTTTGCAAGGATTGATTTCCGGCAGGAGGGGGAGACGGTTCCGATGAAGGTGTATATCGGGAGATTTTCCTTCTGGAATCTGAAAAGTCCGTATGAAATTTTCGACTGGCGGGCGCCGATTGCGGGAATGTATTATGAGTTCGAGTATGGTGCGGCGCAGTATGAGGCTCCTGCTGGAGCAATCGCCGGAACCATAAGCTGTAAGCGGCAGTATGGAATCAGAAGAGGAAAGCTGGAATATGCCCTTGAGAGCAGCGTCAGCATCAGCGATGAGATCCTACAGCAGGAGCTTGCTGCGCCCTCGGGCGACAGAATGAAGGATATTGTCACGACTATCCAGAAGGAGCAGAACCGTCTGATCCGAAATGAAGCTGCGGAAATGCTGATCATACAGGGAGTAGCGGGCTCGGGAAAAACCTCTGTGGCGTTGCACAGGATAGCTTATTTTCTCTATCGGTATAAAAACGAAATCTCAGCGGATGATTTTCTGATTATTTCGCCGAATGGAATCTTTGTGGATTACATTTCGGAGGTGCTGCCGGAGCTTGGAGAGGAGCCGGTCAGAAGTGTTAGCATGGAAGAAATCGCGGAACAGTATTTTGCGAAGAAGCTGTCTGGGCGTTTTCGTGTGGAGCGTATGAGCCATCCCACTGAACGGTTTCTGACAACGGCGGATGCGGCATGGCTGGAGCGGAACCGATTTAAAAGTACAGCTGCGTTTGTGGGGCTTCTGGAGGAATTCCTGCGGGAGTGCGACAGGACACATTTTGATGCGAAGGATTACCGGTTTGACGGAGGCAGCATTCCGGAAACGGAAATCAGGAAATACTATGACCGTCTGGGGGCGCTGCCCCTGCACCCGCGTCTTCGCGAGATGGCGGGAAGGATCGCGGAGGACATCCGTGCACAGGGAAAGCGTGCGAATAAGCAGGACATTCTGGAATGGCTGTTGGAAAGCTGTCATCACAGGGATGCCATGGAACTATATGCGGAATTTTATGAATGGCTGGGCAGGGAAGAACTGTATATCCGTGATCCGGAGCAGGAGATGGAGGCGGCGGATGTCTTTCCTCTTTTGTATGTCAGCCTTTTTCTGGCGGGAAGACCGGAGAATGGGAACATCAGATATCTGGTTGTGGATGAGATGCAGGATTATTCGCCGGTTCAGTATGCGGTGCTTGACAGGCTTTACCCGTGCAGAAAGACGTTTTTGGGTGATTTTTCGCAGAAGGTGATTCCTTTTTCGGAGGAGGGGACGGCATATTTGCGGCAGCTGTACCCGGAGGCGGAGATCGAAAGCCTTTATAAGAGCTATCGTTCGAGTTATGAAATTATGGAATTTGCGAGACAGTTCGCGGGTGATATCCGGCTGGAAGCTGTAAAACGGCACGGTGAGGTGCCGGAGGTCATTGCGTGTGCTGACGGAGTGGAAGAGAGCGCACGACTGCTGGCGGCACTGCGTGAGAGCCTCGCGGAGGAAAAGGAAAGCAGGGTCGGCATTATCTGTAAGACACAGGTACAGGCGGAAGATTTGTATATTCGGTTGAAACAGGAGCTTAAGGACGGAGAGAAGCTTTGTCTGCTTACTTATGACAGCAAAGAATTTTCTGCCGGCGTGACGGTGGGAGCGGTAGCACTATGCAAGGGGCTGGAATTTGACAGGGTGCTGATACCGGATGTGGATGATGAAAATTATTCTTCGGAATATGAGAAGGGGCTGCTGTATGTGGCGTGTACAAGAGCCATGCACAGGCTGACGCTGCTATATACGGGAGTGAAAAGCCGTCTGCTTACGAGGTGATGAGCGTTGTAAATGCTTTCAGTATCAAAAGCCGAAAATTGTCATTTCTGCCATTGAAGGACGGGCCAATCCCAGAATTAATTCGGCTTTTTGTACAAACACCCTAAGTACGTCAAATATTTATCAATTTCGGCTTGATATTCCTTGAATGAATTGATAAAATAAGGAAGTACTGACTAATAGTTCGACGAATGCTTCAGGGCAGCCGAACTATTTTCGGCTGTTTAAAATCTTAAGTGAAAGGGAGAAACACGAGAATGAAAAAATGGGTGTACTTATTTAGTGAAGGTGACATGACCATGCGTAATCTTCTTGGCGGTAAGGGCGCTAACCTTGCTGAGATGACAAGTATCGGTCTTCCTGTTCCTCAGGGCTTCACCATTACTACCGAGGCTTGTACTCAGTACTATGAGGATGGCCGTAAGATCAACGACGAGATTATGGCTCAGGCTATGGAAGGCGTTGCTGAGATGGAGAAGATCAACGGAAAGAAGTTCGGAGATCTCAAGAATCCTCTGCTGGTTTCTGTTCGTTCCGGCGCGAGAGCATCTATGCCCGGTATGATGGATACCATTCTGAACCTTGGTCTGAATGACGAGGTTGTTGCTGCTATGATCGCTGGCAACCCTGATCCTGCATTTGAGCGTTTTGTATATGACTCCTACAGACGTTTTATCCAGATGTTCTCTGACGTTGTTATGGAGGTTGGTAAGAAGTACTTCGAGCAGCTGATCGACAAGATGAAGGAAGAGAAGGGCGTTAAGTATGACGTTGATCTTACCGCTGCTGATCTGAAGGTTCTGGCTGAGCAGTTTAAGGCTGAGTACAAGAACCAGCTGGGCAAGGATTTCCCTTCCGATCCTGTAGAGCAGTTGAAGCTGGCTATCGAGGCTGTATTCCGTTCATGGGACAACCCTCGTGCAAACGTATATCGTCGTGACAACGATATCCCTTATTCATGGGGTACCGCTGTAAACGTAATGCCTATGGTATTCGGTAACCTGAACAACGAGTCCGGTACCGGTGTTGCATTTACCCGTGATCCTGCAACCGGCGAGAAGAAGCTGATGGGTGAGTTCCTGAAGAACGCACAGGGCGAGGACGTTGTTGCCGGTGTTCGTACTCCTATGCCGATCGCTCAGATGGAGCAGGAGTTCCCTGAGGCATATGCTGAGTTCATCAAGGTTTGTGAGACTCTTGAGAACCATTATCATGATATGCAGGATATGGAGTTCACTGTTGAGAATAAGAAGCTGTACATGCTGCAGTGCCGTAACGGTAAGAGAACCGCTCAGGCAGCTCTGAAGATCGCTTGTGACCTTGTTGATGAGGGACATAAGACCGAGGCTGAGGCTGTTGCAATGATCGATCCTCGTAACCTTGACACACTGCTTCATCCTCAGTTCGATGCTGCTGCACTGAAGGCAGCCACTCCTCTTGGCAAGGGTCTGGGCGCATCTCCCGGTGCTGCTTGCGGTAAGGTTGTATTCACAGCTGAGGACGCTGAAGTTTGGGCTGCAAAGGGCGAGAAGGTTGTTCTGGTTCGTCTGGAGACCTCTCCCGAAGATATTACAGGTATGAAGGTTGCTCAGGGTATTCTGACTGTTCGTGGTGGTATGACCTCTCACGCAGCCGTTGTTGCCCGTGGTATGGGTACCTGCTGTGTATCCGGCTGTGGCGAGATCGCTATGGACGAGGCTAACAAGAAGTTTACTCTGGCTGGACAGGTATTCAACGAGGGAGATTACATCTCTATCGATGGTACTACCGGTAACATTTACACTGGTCAGATCAAGACGGTTGATGCACAGATCGCCGGTGAGTTCGGCCGTGTAATGGCATGGGCTGACAAGTATCGTAAGCTGAAGGTTCGTACCAATGCTGATACTCCTGCTGACGCTAAGAAGGCTCGTGAGTTGGGCGCTGAGGGTATCGGACTTTGCCGTACAGAGCATATGTTCTTCGAGGAAGACAGAATCGCTGCATTCCGTGAGATGATCTGCTCTGATACTGTTGAGGAGAGAGAAGCAGCTCTGGAGAAGATTCTTCCTTATCAGCAGGGAGACTTCAAGGCTCTGTATGAGGCTCTGGAAGGAAATCCTGTTACCATTCGTTTCCTTGATCCGCCTCTTCATGAGTTCGTTCCTACCGAGGAAGCTGACATTGAGAAGCTGGCTAAGGCACAGGGCAAGTCCGTTGAGACCATCAAGAACATCATTGCTTCCCTGCATGAGTTCAACCCTATGATGGGTCACAGAGGATGCCGTCTTGCTGTTACTTATCCTGAAATCGCTAAGATGCAGACCAAGGCTGTTATCCGTGCGGCAATCGAGGTTCAGAAGGCTCATCCCGATTGGAATGTAAAGCCTGAGATCATGATTCCTCTTGTTTGTGAGGTTAAGGAGCTTAAGTTCGTAAAGAAGGTTGTTGTTGAGACCGCTGATGCTGAAATCGCTGCTGCAGGCGTTAAGCTTGAGTACGAGGTTGGTACCATGATCGAGATTCCTCGTGCGGCTCTGACAGCTGACGAAATCGCTAAGGAAGCTGACTTCTTCTGCTTCGGTACAAACGACCTGACCCAGATGACATTCGGTTTCTCCCGTGATGACGCTGGTAAGTTCCTGAATGCTTACTATGACACCAAGATCTTCGAGAACGATCCTTTTGCAAAGCTGGATCAGATTGGTGTCGGCAAGCTGATGGAGATGGCTATTAAGCTTGGCAAGCCTGTTAATCCGAAGCTGCATGTAGGTATCTGTGGTGAGCACGGCGGAGATCCTTCTTCCGTAGAGTTCTGCCACAAGATCGGTCTGGATTACGTTTCCTGTTCTCCTTTCCGTGTGCCTATCGCAAGACTTGCTGCTGCACAGGCAGCTATCAGCGAGGCACGTCAGTAAAAGATGCAAGCTGTTTTTTGGGAACTTTTGAAATCTCGAAGGATTTTATGAGACAATCTTCAAAGATTTATCATAAGAAAAACGGGTTCAGATTTCCCGAAAAGCTTGTAATTAAGCTATTTCTAGTATAGGGTGTCTACTTTAGACACCCTATATTTTTTTACATAAAAATAAAATTCAATTAAGCTGCCGGAGTACTTCATACATTTTTTGCTGACTACATTCGACAAAATTTCGGAGCATTTGTTCCGAAAATCGTAACACGAAAAATGAACCATTTTGATGTTTGTTCCGAAAATCGGAACTTTGAAGGAGGTTAAAAATGTCTGAATTTACGGGTAAAAAGCTTAAAGAAGCATGTGTGAAGAAAGGATTATCCCAGGATGAGGCTGCTAATCTTATGAATGTTGCAAAGAGAGCGATTAGTGAGATGGAAGCAGGTAAGAGAAGTATATCTGCAGATGAGCTTGCACCTGGCATGATTCCTGAGGTTGCACCGGAAGATGAGCAAATGTTTGTTGCTACAGTTCCGGATAAGATCCATGGAGCTGGTGTTATCGCATATCCGAATTTCATGGAGGATGCAGCTGAAAGGATGGGAGGTGACTTCTTCGTTCTTCCAAGCAGTATCCATGAGGTGTTGCTTGTAAAGGACAATGGCCAGATGACAGCCAAAGAGCTGGAAAACATGGTCAAAGAGGTCAATGCTACTCAGGTTGAACCTGCGGATCAGCTTACAGATCACGTTTATCATTACGACAGTCAGAATCATATTTTTGAGTTGGCTGATAAGTATGAGGAACGTCAGCGTGAGGCTGAACACGAGGCTGTTGATAAAGATTCCGTCCTTGGAGATCTAAAAGAAAAGAAACAGGAGATTGCAAAGAAAGATCCGGCTAAGGATGCAGCAACAAAGGCTGCAACCAAGAAGCATGAGACTTCTTTATAAGCTCCATCAATAAGTAAGAGAGAGGCTTCCCTATTTTTAGGGAGGCCTTTTTCAATGGCGAAAGGAGATATCTAAGATGAGTAAGAAATATATGAGAGTTCAGAAGAACTTTGACAAAAATGGCATTTCAAGGGTGCCACACAGTGTTGCTACAGGTAATGCCTAAAGAGGTGTGGTATGGACTTTGGCTATTTTCATGAGGAAGAGTCTGAGCAGTTTGCCTTCTATAGGATTCCGCAGGTTCTCTTTAAGGATGAAAAGTTTGCAAAGCTTTCTACGGATGCCAAGGTTCTGTATGGACTATTTCTGAATCGGGTATCCCTTTCCAAAAAGAATCATTGGATTGATGACGAGGGCAGAGTGTATGTCTATTACACACGGGTATGTATTATGTCGGGCAGAAGCGCATTGAGATTGATAAGGAGCGGAGCCTCGGGAACCGTCTTGCGGAGGCACGGGAGCGGGCTGTTAATCTACACAAAAGAGGGAGCAAGATGGAAGAGTTATGTTAACGATTTTTGTTGAAAAATTGACCGAAACATGGTACTATAATATACGGGTTAATATGCAAATTTGAGAGTGGTTATGAGGTCGAAAGGAGGCACGCATATATGGCTTTTACAGTAAGTGTTGGAGAAGCGGATTTTGCGGCTCTTCGCAATGATAATGCATACTATGTGGATAAGACCGAGATCATGTATGAACTTGTGCATGATACGAATAATAAAGTTACGCTCTTTACCAGACCAAGGCGATTTGGAAAGACTCTGATGATGAGCATGATGGAGAATTTCTTCAGCATCAGAAAAGACAGCAAGAGCTTGTTTGATAATCTTGATATTTCGAAGCATAAGACATTCTGTAAGGAGTGGATGAATCAGTATCCAGTGCTGTTTATTTCTTTTAAGGATGTTGAAGCCGAGGATTTTAGTGGTGCATATAAAATGTTGGCATCGCGGCTTGCGGATGTATGCAAAGGACTGGCAGATATTGGAAAAAGCGATTTAGTTAATCCGGCAGATAAGGATATCTTCAGTCGTTTAATGTATAAAAAGGCAGAGGATGATGAGGTTAAGAATTCTGTTAAAACCATAATGCGTATGCTCTATACCGTATATGGCAAGCAGGTTATATTGCTAATAGACGAATACGATGTTCCTTTAGCAAAAGCAAGCGAAAAGGATACCGCAAAGAATCAATATTATTCCAAGATGCTTGATGTGATCAAGGGAATTATGAGTACGGCGCTTAAGGATAACGAGTTTTTGAAGTTCGCAGTGGTCACAGGATGCTTAAGAATTGCCAAGGAAAGCATATTTACCGGTACCAATAATTTTGCATCATATTCGGTGCTGGATGTAGATTTTTCACAGTATTTTGGCTTTTCGAAGAAAGAGATCACGGCTATTCTTAAAGCTGCTGATAGATCCGAGACGGCTGATACAATAAAGGAATGGTATGACGGATATGTTTTTGGTAACAGCTATGTGTATTGCCCTTGGGATGTGATCAATTATCTTTCTGCGTTAAAGAAGCGCAGAGATGCTAAACCCAAGAATTATTGGAAAAATACAAGTCATAATGGAATCCTTTTGACATTTGTAAAGCGTACTGATTTTGATGTTTCTGACAAATTTGAGGCATTGCTGAATGGAGAGACTATTATTCAGACAATTTCAGATGAATTGACTTATGATACATTGCATTCCACAGAAGATAACCTGTGGAGTGTACTTCTGATGACAGGATACATTACGAAAGCTGATGCGAAGGAAGAAGGGGAAACGGTTTCATTAAAGATTCCCAACAGAGAGATTTCGTCAATATTTGAGGATACAGTGGTGCGTTTCTTCACGGATACGGTAAACGATGACACTGTAAAAGAATTGATCAATACTCTATGGGAAAAGGATGATGTGCGTGCCACGGAGATCATATCAGGACTTCTGTGGGATACGATAAGCTATAACGATTATCATGAGGACTACTATCATGCTTTTCTTGCCGGAGTTTTTGTCGGACGGGGATATAGCGTGGATTCCAACAAGGAGAAAGGTCTTGGAAGACCGGATATATTGCTCAAAGACAAGAAGAACAGACGCGCGATCATTATAGAAGCGAAGAAGTCAGAAAAAGAATCCGATATGGACAAAGATTGTAAGGAAGCCATCAAGCAGATTGTTAAAGAAAAGTATGCCGAAGGTCTGAACGGATATGAGGAGATAATATGCTATGGGGCGGCGTTCTTTCAGAAACAGGTTAAGCTTAAGCTAAAATAATCCTTGATGTGTATTATATGAAATCGAGCGGGGCAGTGTAAATCATCTGTCCCGATATTTTACAGTTTTATTTACGATGACAAATCGGAATTTATATATAAAGGAGAATATTGATGAAACTGTTTTTATGTTCGCACTTTTCAAGTGTAGGAAGTCTGATAAAGGAAGAAATTGAAAATAAAAAAGTCGCATTTATTCCAACAGCTTCGCTGCGTGAAGGCTACACCGGTTATGTCGGCTCGGCTCGAAAATTATTCAAAAAGTTGGGAGCAATCGTAACTGAAATTGATATTTCAACGGAGGCTTATTCAACGATACAGTCTGTTTTTGAAGATGCGGATGTGATATATTTTACCGGCGGAAATTCTTTTTTCCTTATAGACCAGCTCCGTAAAACGGGAACGGATGAGCTGTTGAAGAAAGAATTGGCAAAGGGAAAACTGATGATTGGTGAATCGGCAGGTGCGATTATATGCGCTCCAAGCATCCAATATATCGAGCAAATGGATGAAAAGCCGGAGGACTACTCACAAGAAGATGATGCAGGGCTTGATT
>OIZV01000122.1_pt1 | contig 51839 bp, 79 predicted proteins | sample 1588681 | NCBI WGS metagenome assembly OIZV01 (sample SAMN03283281) | human gut metagenome | biome: human-associated habitat; material: feces | host: Homo sapiens | place: Peru | collected 2012 | reverse complement strand
AAATGTTGATAGCACTGGCGGAGGTAGGATTTGGGAGTACAACAAAGGAACAGGGAAATTAACTTTAGCAAAGCTAACTGATTTAAATATCGAAAATTCTGGATACTCTGGATTCCAAGCTAAAACATCTGGAACAACTGCTGTTGGTTGCTTAAGGCGTTTTGAAGTTACTCCTAGCGGTGATTTTTACCTTGTTACAAGGCCTTTTAATGGAACGACAGGGCAATATGTAATTAACTTCCCAAAATCTGGAGGGACAATAGCACTTCAAGGAACATCTGATATAAATTACAAGGAAAACGTAAAAAGTTATGATGGGATGCAATCTATTGAAAACATAAAGAAAATGGAACTTGTAACATTTAATTTCAAGGATGACGAAAGAAAGAGAAATAGAAGGGGGGTTATAGCTCAACAAATAGAAGAGATAGATGAAGCATACGTTAAACACACATTTGAAGAGTGTGGCGATGATATTTTAAATGATGACGGAGTAAAAATAGGAAACACTAAAAAAAGAGAGAGATTGGTTCTTGACTCAAATGTCCTTCTTCTTGATCTTATTTGCGCTACAAAAGTTTTGATTAATGAATCAGAAGAGAGCAAGAAAAAGATAGAAACACTTGAAAAGGAGGTTGCAGAACTGAAAGCGGCTGTTTCTGCATTGATCAACAAGCCAACAACTCTTGAGAGTTAACAAAAAATAATCACAAGGCGCGGCTACGGCTGCGCCTTTTTTCGTCTTTATGCCATTTGCTTACATATCGCTTACAAATGCTTTATATCTATTCCTGGTAATTTGGCGCATACTCTTTGTCGTAACATAAATGTTGCAAACTTTTTTTAATTTTTTTAACGTCAAAGAGGAATTTACTATGTCAGATATGACTTTACTCCCTACTGGTGGTGGTTTTGGTGGCGAAGCTGGCGCGGCTGGTCTTGGTGGTGCTGTTGGCGGCCTGATTGGGTCATGGTTTGGTAACGGCTTTAATGGTCGTGGTGGTTATGGTGGTGATGGTGCGGCTGTTGCTGTCGGTGCTAACGCTGTTCTTGATGGTATTAATAACATCCAGACAGGCGTAAACAACCTGGGACTGCAAACTCTGCAAGGCCAAAACTCCACAAACCTTGCCGTTGAGCGCTCCGCCGCATCAACATTTAACGGCATTACCAGCCAGAATACGCAAAATCTGCTTGCATCGGTGCAAGGTTTCGCCGGACTGAATACCGCGATTGTTAGCGGTACTAACCAGACAGTTGCTGCGATTAATGCTGCTGATGTTAATGCTCTTGAGCGTTCCTATCAGGCACAGATTGCAGCGGAGAGATGCTGCTGCGAGACTAACCTGAACATTGAGCGACAAGGTAACGCAACGCGAGATCTGATTCGTCAACAGTTCGCTGATTCTCAGGCTGTTCTGATTTGCGATATGAAAGCTCAGTTGCAGGAAGCGCGTTTTGCTCTTTCTCAGGCAAACCAGACCGCCGCACTGAATTGCAAAATCAACCAGGTGGAGCAATTGGTAAACTTCAAATTGCCTACTCCTCAGACTCCGCCTACTGGCTGTTGCGGCTGATAATAAATCAAGCGCCTTTCGGGGCGCTTTTCATCAAGAGGGCGAGATAATGAAGATCCGTTATGCTGGCTATAAAATACCGCGCATTCATTTGCCGCGAGTTTCAATCGGGAGTAATGATCATGATGATGATTATGAGCGAGATAGCAAACATGATTCAGTTATGGGAAGTGTTATTGAAAGAACTAAGCACTATCCTAAGACCTGGGACGCGCACATTGACAAGCCAGGCGGCTTAATGTCGATTGTAGAAATGGAATACAAAGAGCTAATGACCGAAAAGGCAGACGGCTCGCATCATGGCATTGAGAAAGAATTAACCGATCTTGCTGCCGCTTGTATCTGCGCATTGCGTAAAATGAAATCAATGTAAAAAGGTTAACCGATATGCAAAACATTAATCAAAATGGCGCTGGCGTGACTCAATTCAACGGGATGAGGCCGAAGCAAATCATTGAGATTGGCGGCGTTAAATGGTCGTTACGGCGTGATGCTACTGATTCATCAATGGCGTTTCCTCACCAGAAAGTAAACTGGCTTAACGCTGGATGTGAGCCGCTTGATGGCAACATTCATTATTGTTGGATAATGGGCGTAATTGCGCCAAACATGGGGACTCTTGAACGTCCTGCTAATGTGATGTATATCGGTTTTCACCAACAGAGGATCATGATTGCACCAAATAGCGTTACGGTTGCAGATCTAGACAGGATGCATGTTTATGTAAGCGATAGCTCAAATTTTGTTGGTGAATTTGTAGGAAAGTTTTTAGGGATTGAACCTGAAAAACCAGTATCAGAAAGGGAATCAATTAGCCCGTGGCCTGTAATGCCAGAACAGCAATCAACTACTGAAGGAAAAGTAAATGACGAAAAGTGAAGGAATTGATCAGGTAGTTAAAGACCTGTCAGAGAGAGCGCATACAATAGCTGATGAAGGTCATTCGCCAATATCAATAATGAAATCAGCAATGTCAGATTTTAATGGGCTTGGAAGTATGAGCGGAATGTTGTCAATAATGACCACTGGAAAGCTGAACGCTAATCAAACTGAACTTGCAAAGAGAATTGCTGTTAAGGTTATTGCCGTTATTGGGATGGCTGAAAGTGAAAAAGGGGCGTAATGCCCCTTTGTTGATCAGAAAGGAATGTCGTCGTCAAAATCCATAGGTGGCTGATTGCTTTGTCTTGGCTGTTGCGGTTGTTGCGGTTGATTCTGTTGTTGTGGTTGGCCCCATCCCCATTGCGTTCGCTGCTGATATTGTTGCTGGCTTTCCCCGCGCTGACTGAAGATAAGATTTGCAAATCCTCCTGGCATTAAACTTGAATACATCTTTCCGTTATATTCACGCGTTTCAATGCGCAGCGTGTCGCAAGATACAGAAATAACCTTGCCAACCTGGAACGCCTCATCATACCAACCCTTAAGACCTTCTGTTTTAGCATTAAAAAAGAAACTGTAGTTTGTATATTGCCAGTTTCCATCTTTATCTTTGTATCGCTCTGAAAGTTCAACTACATAAAGTGTGTTGCCGTTAGGCATTTGCTTTACTCGCGGCTCTTTTCGGATCTCACCAGTAATGACATGCATTATTCATTCTCCTGTAAAAAAGGGGCGCAATCGCCCCATGTCAATTATTCAAAGTCAGTGATACTTTGTGATTTTACTTGCTCGTCGTTTTTTGTGTCAACTTCTGGCGATGCAAGATTTTGCTTTGGTTGCGCTGGATTAAATCCTCGTGCTTTGCCGATCTCAAGCTCTGCCTTGCGCTTCTCGTAATGCTCTTTAATTACCTGCTTGCTTGCCGGATCGCTTGCCTTCCATGCTGATTTGAGCACTTCTTGTAATTCGTTTACGCTTTCGCATTTCTCAATGTCACGCTTCCAGTCGTTTGCAGATTTAACGGCAATCTGTGCGTCATCGTCTGCCTGGCTTAAACCAAATGCTGCGGCGGCTGCATAACGACGCGCGTATGTGAATGCAGATCCGACACCTTGAGGATCGTTTTTAACGATTGGTAGCTCTGCGTAAAATTTAACCCACTGACCGGAAACATGAAGAACTGTTGTCTCAACTTTGATGCGGCTAGGTTGTTCGCTTTCAATCATATCCTGCATCAACATTAGCTCGTTATCATTCAATGCTGGGGTGATTGCATCAAGTACGGCATCAAGTGTTGCGTAACGGTTTTTAAGGTGCGTGTTTTGCTTATCCTTCTTCACCTTTACAAACAAACTACGCGCCTTATGCAGCGCTGGTAAAACCTTGTCGAATTGCTCTGATAGTTTCATGATTAATTCCCGTAATTCATGGCGGCTTTCGCCGCCTTATTGCTGTTAATGTTTTGTTTCTTCTTTGGTGTGTAATTTAATCAGATTTTCCATCATGCGATCAGAACTTTCTTTTACCGCCTTGATTGCTTCATCGTTTTCTTCGCTCATTGTTGCAATGAGCACGACGTTATCGACTGCATCAATTACTTTTCTGATGTACTCCATTTCTTCTTCGCCTGCCGTTGGATCAAGCGGCGCCACAAAGTCACGAAGCAACATAGCCATGCCAGTTGCAAAATTATTGATATGAACCGCTACCTCTGACACTTTTTTGTTTTCCATGTTTATTTCCTTACGCTTGTTGTTAACTCATGCCGTGAATTATAACACCGCATTTTTCATTTGTTTAGCTATTTGTGCTGTTTAAATAAGATATTGCTTAAACTGGCGTCGCACCCAATCAGGAGTATCAAGGCAAACCTCAGGATCGCCGTTTGAATACGAAGGCCAAACGTCATGTTGCTGGCACATGGCAAACTGGTTAATTACGCTCATGTACTGAATGCGCCCGATCTTCAATTGCTCGCTGTTCATGCGGAAAGCCAACGGCAAGTAAGGCTCTTTCTTCTCTTGCGCTAACAGGCGCACAACTATAGGTCGCTTTTCTTCTGGATACGCTTTCCTGAATAAATCACATTGCAACGCCATTTTTAAATAATAGCCGTGATTGTAAGCCAGGCGCATAAACTCAACCGGATTCGCGCTCATTGTTGTTTTGTAGTCAGTGATCACAATAGCTTCTGGATAAATAATATCGCGGCAAATCGGCTGACCTTTTTCATCGTAACCATCAATCAGAGTTGCTGTCACGTTCTTTGTTACGTCAACGTGATCGCATCGCACTTTGACTTTTACTCCGTTGATTTCACCGAACAACGATAATTCACGTTGTGCTGTCTTGCTATTCATACATGCGTTATGTTCCGGTATTGATTCCAGAACCTGGCGCATTGCCACGCAAGCATCGTAATCTTTAGCTTCGATTAGCTGAACGCCGTCAGCCCTGGCCTGGCTTTCTGCGATCATCTCAATCAACCACATAACGTTAAGGTCTTCTCCGCAATCCACCATCATTTTGATAAGGTCTGGATAAGTCTTTCCGGTTGTACCTTTCAGGCCAAATGATTTCAGCTTTGCAGCAAGCGCCGTTTGGCTGGTTATCAGATCCTTAAAGTCTTCTGGCGCTGGCGCACGGCGATAGGTTTTTTCGAAAAGCTCCTTGCTTTCAAAGTTGGTATGCGATTGCGTACCAAAAACTAGCGCCTTGCTCTTATCGTCACGCGGCTTGAACTTCCACGCCGCAGGGCATGTGCTGTAAATCTCTGCAAGGCTTGATCCGCTAACATAATCAGCCGTCCACGCCTCTGGATCGTGATAAAGCTCATTACTCATTTCTTCGCTGGTGTACGCCATAAACTTATTCATGATTTGCCCTCGTTTGTTGGTATGCCTGCATTTTAGCTATTTAATGCGTTTAGTCAACAGTTATTTTGTTTTTTCTGTTCTAGCAACGTTCTAGACGAGCAGGATAACAAAATTTACATGTAAGTGATTGATAAATATCTCTGTTGTCTTTTTGTTCTCTTGTTCCTCAATTTGCGCCTGATATAGATATATAGGCATACACAAACACTGACACATACACAACCGCATAAAAATCACCGGACAAGCAAAATCACACAAAACACAGATAACAAGAAAAAACAAATATAAATATATATACTACTAACTTATTGATTTATATGTATGTATATATATTTATCTGTATGTATTGCGCTCTATTGTTGTTCACTTTTTGAGCTAAATTTAAGACTCCGCAGATTTGAGAGCGCCGCATAACAAAAAGAACAAGAATAGCACTTTTTGCTAAACGCCAACCGCAAGATCGTGTATAGTTGCAACCAACAACAACTAAGGAGACACCAACATGAAAAAGTTAATCGCCGTTTTGATTGCAGCCGTAACCCTGACTGGATGTGCAGATATGCCTAAGCGTGAATGCACGGCTATTTATGAAAATAGCGGTATGCAGTATTCAGTTGCTATTTTTGGAGTAAAACGAGTTGGCGAACGCACTCTTGTTAAGGCTGGCTATCCGTTTAATTTTCAGTGGGTAAGCATTGATAACTTTAAAAACGCTGATTGCAGTCTGTAAATAAAAATAAAGGGGCGCAAGCCCCTTTATTCATTGGTCGTAAATATCAGTCTTTATTGCAATTATTGAATTTCCGTTATTTGTTATAGATCCTGTTCCTGGCGTTGTCCTTGCTGCACCTATCCTTGTGCTTGAACCATTATACCTGCATGATGTGTATATATCAGAAGCACCCATGCCTACAACCGCGCCAAGCCTTGAAGGGCAAACGGCATAAGAACCAGATAACGTTTGATCTATATTCGTTCCACCTGAAGAACCAGGAGTACCAATTGTCACAAGATCTGTTAGCACCCTGCTTTCATTAGTTAAAACCAACTTGCCGCTTGCATCCCATATAGCCATACCATATTTGGGTAGAGTTTGAGGGAATATGGCAAATATATAAACAGTCATTGTAAATGACTGCCCGTATGGATTGCCTCCGTTTACATAAATGTTGCCACCATTCCTGTAAGCTATTAATGCAGTTGGCTGCTGTGTGTTTGTTGTTTTTATAAATGCCATACATGGATAAGATTGATTCAATGGTATATTTGCGCTTGCGCTATGATAGGCAGAAGTGCCAGAAGATGAATAAGTGTACTTGCCATATAAGCAAAATGGCGTTGATTTTGGTGTGATAAATGGATTCCCATTTGATAAAGATAACATTGCTCCATATTCAGCCATTTTAAGCCCTCTCAAGAAAAACAACTAACTCACACTTTGAAGAAGAATATCTATTTGCACCAACTGAAGATGTAGGACTGATTCTTATTGTGTTTCCAGATGCTACTATTTCCCTTCCAACCCCTCTAGCACCCTCATCAAGCGAAACAACATACCCAACCTTAAAACCACTTGGAATGCTAAAGCTCCACGATCCGCTTGTCTGACCAGCCGCAAGGCTAATGACACCAACAACGGAAACTGGCTTGATTCCGTAGTTGTTATACTTCCCGTTTGCATCCCAAGTTGAGATCCCATATTCAGCCATTATTAAACCTCCATAAATGCGGGGCAAACGCCCCGCTTTGATTTTACCACGTACCAGTAAGCCTACCAATCTGAACACGCAAGCGCCCGTTTGCGTCTCGTACACTTATCGTTTCATTTGTCAACTTCATGGCCCCTTCTCCAGATGTAGAACCGTAGTTCTCAAATCTGCCGTTTTTATCCAGCCTCCAACCCTGCTGATTGGAAACAAAGTTATTCGACTGAATATAATTACCGATCATGGCATTTGTAATTGAACCGTTTTTAACTAACAGGCTGTTAATGAATACCTGGTTATTTTCCACCACGAAAGGCAATGTATACACCCCGCCAGTCGAACTTGTCATGATCGCGAACCTGTTCGCGTCAAACAAGATTTGCGAGACAAGGCCGGATGAACTCTGCGAAAGCTGCATTACCATTCCTGCGCTGTACTTCTGCCCATTGTATGTTAAACCCAATTTCATTGAGTATTTAGCACCAACAGATGACACGCCAGCCCACGAATCAAGTTTTTGAGCTAATGCAGATTCAACGTCTCCGAATTTAGCTGTTAAAGCCTGGTCAGCCTGCACCCTTGCTTCTGTCTCATTAGCGATAGCCTGTTTCACTTCAGAGATGTTAGCCTCAACCTCAGTCTTAATGACTCCGTTTAAATCTTCGATCTCCTTTGTGAACTTCGCATCAAGCGCGTTAACGGCCTGCGCTCGCGCCTCTGATTCATTGGCAATTGTTTGATTCACCTGATTAATGCTTGCTGCTGTATTGCGTTTTACGCCGTCAATTTCAGTTGTGAATTTTGAATCCAAAGCGTTTATTTGAGTTGCTCGCGTTTCAGATTCTGTGGCGATAGCCTCCTGCACTGTCTTTATGCTTGAAACAATATCCTCGTCGATTGACGCCCTCAATTCTTCAATCTGCGTAACTCGCGCCTCAGTCTCTGTGGCTATAAGTTCAAGAGCGTGACCATACTCAGCCTTTCTCTTTCCGTTTTGTACTCGCGTCCACTTAATATCAGCATCATTAGCAAGAGCATTCTGGATGATTGCTTGCGCCTGGTCCTTTATCTTGTTTGCACTGTCAATAGCGTTCTCTTTCAGATCCTGACCTGCTTCAGTGTCAAAAATCTTATCAAGAATATCTCCTAAAACAGCCTCCACATCATCTGAAGCCATACCTCTAACAAAATCAGTCCAGCCGGAAACGTTTCCGATTCTGTCAACGCTGCGGATCCTATACCAGACAACATGACCAGCCGGAAGCGTACCGTGCCAGTATTCATATTGTGGATACGGGATCAGCGTTAGCAGGCTTGAGTTTTCAGCCGTTCCATCCGGCGACTGGTGAAGCTCAATGTATGCCGTGTCTCCGCTCCCTTCTGGCATACCCCACTTAACACGAATGCCAAACACCTCATTGTCGGACGCAGTTAAGTTAACTGGCGCGCCTGGCTCTCCCACCTTACCAGTCAGTGAAGCTGTCACAATTCTGGACCACGGCGAAGTCGAACCTGAAGCAGAAACAGATCTAACCCTTACCTGGTAGTTTCCTGAATAAATACCTTCAACCTCAATTTCTTTGTTTGCAGTCTGTGGTGTATTCAGCCAGTTGCCATCACCTTTTCGCCACTGCATTTCATACAGCGATGCGTAAGGTACTTTATCCCACGACACAACCATTGTTTCAACGCTTGCACCCTGGACAATTCGCGAGTATGAGGATATTTGCACATTTTCAGGCGCTGCCATTGTGTCAGGCTGGACAATTGAAGTTGGCCTGTCGTCAATGTTTACTCCATAATCAATCTCGTCGTATTTGTTCGGGTCATATTCAACAGCCGTGATGGAGTATGTAAATTCATCATCATCATCACCTTTGCCGATACTCGTTACAACGTATTGCTGCAATGCAATATCAGTGCGGTCGATTGCAAAAACCGTGTCAGGTTTAACCTCAAATCCAAACCCAATATTTAGCTCAATGGTTTTTCCGTCACCGCTTACTTTTGAGATTGTGCGCTTAACTGGCTTCCCGTCTGGCTTGTTGATGATAATGAAATCACCTGGTCGCGCGTCAATCTTAAACGGAGCGAACACCTGCAAGCCTGAAACTTCCATCACGCGCCCTGATAGGTTTAACTTAAGGTTGCTGCTGTGAAAGTTGTCAGCAATAGCAATCACATCACCTATTGATGGGATCATGCCTTCCAGTCCAGTAGCAAAGTTTACCGTAGTGCTGCGCAAGTTGGTTTTTAGTATCCATCGACCTCGCCGATTAGCCTCACTCCTGCGTGTACATCCGATAGCTGTTATGCTTGTTGGATTGTATCCAAAGCGCAATGCTGCCTCGGTGTCGAATACGCCCTCCACGTCCTGTTGATACATGTTTTGTTCGTCGTCGAACGTCACGTTGCACTGCGTGTACATGCTCTTTTCGCTTGCTGTTGTGTACTGAAAATCACCGTCAACAACGTTGTCATTGGTGAAGATGTACGACGGATCGCGCGGCTTATCAATGACGATTGACAGGCTCTCCCCATTCCAAAAGCTCATGCCTCGGAATATTGAGCAAATATCACGAATAAGCTGATAAGCCTCAATCTGGCTTTGAATCACAACGTCGCATAGATAACGCGGCTCTGTACCGCCTTTTCCATCTGGCACTTTCTGATCGCAGTATTGCGCAGCTTCGTAAAGACTCCATTTATCAACCTGCACACCAAGTTCTCGCTGATCTAATCCGTATCGCTGGTTTGTGATAATGTCATAAAGTACCCACGCCGGATTGTTAGACCACGCTTTCTTGAACGTACCATTCCATGAGCCGTGATACTCTCGCATTACCGGATCGTAATTGCTCGGAACATTAATCAACTTCCATTTCTTCTTGATTGAAATGTTAGGGATCTGGTTAGGGAACAACTCACTGTCAAATTCAACGTATACAAGGCCAGTCAGAGGATAACGGAATTTTGCATCAATAACCTCAGCGTAACTTTGTAGCTTAATCAGATCAGTAACGCGAGAGGATGCGCTGTCTGCCGTAACCCTTCTAACCCTAAGCAATACGCGATCATTAAATGCCGGAAGGTCAATCCTTCGGCTTCTGTCGTAACCGGAACGCGTTTTACCTTCGATGGTGTCTAGCAATACTTCTTTGTAAGAGTCTCCGTCAACAGCCATATCAACAGCATAAGTAACCTTAACGCCGACAAGATCGCCGTTATCCTCTTGCTTAATGCCTGTTGGCATTAGCATTTTGATTCTGATAGCCGATAATGTTTTGTTGGTTACAGAAATTACATAAGGATTTGATGTAGTAATGTCACGCGCCAGCGTCACTTCGCTTGATGTGTCAGTAAATCCCTGGATGTAATCTTGCGTCTGCGTTCCAGGTCGAAATTCAGCTTTCACACCCTGGTAGTTAACAGTTCCGTCGTCTGCAATTACCGGAACATCATCAAGATACAGATCGCGAAGTGTAAAACCTGGATCGCACTCACCATCGGAAACGGCAAGAAGTATTTTGATTTTGTTGATTGAGATCAGGTTATCTTCCATCTCTTTCGGAACATAAGGTTTTGATGATCCACCCTTACTGCCCGTTATCATATTTTCAGCCATGCTTTTTCACCTTTTGTGCTATTTGATTTGTTGAATTATACGGGCAAAAAAAAAGCCGCGCAACGCGCGACTCTTTTATATTAAGCCTTATCTTCTGCATAACTACCAGCCGACCAGATAGCTCCTCCGACGGTCCTTTGACCGTATGGCAATGGTATTGGGTATCCTGCCGCCGTTGTGTTAACTGCACCGCCAAAAGCGTAAGACGGCTTATTCTCTGCTGATTGGGATGATAACCGCGACCCGCCTTGCTGTGGTGAAATCATTTGCATTACGCCGCCAAGCACCATAGCACCACCCATCATGAAAGCAGACGATGCAAAAGCACCCATCAACGCAAGTGAAGCGCCGCCAGTGAAAAATGCAGTCGCCATAATAACCGCCCCAAGAACAACCTGAAACAACCCACCAGACTTTGAACCTGTTGGGATTGGAATAATCCTCACTTCCTTTGCGCATTGCCACGCTTTTTCATCGTGCTGTCCTACATTCTTACCGTCAACAAATACAGCGTAACGCATACGCGATCCTACTTCGCTTTGCATGTAGTCCTTGAATCCTTCCACCTGCGAAGATAGTGCGCGTATTGCTTCGGGGTATGAATCAACAGCCAGCTTATGAAATACTCCAAATCTTCGGCCTAAAGATCCAGATAATTTAATTACCTTCAAAGTCATATTTTAGATCCTTATGTCTACAAACCATTTTTGCATGTTCCTGATACCATCCAGAATACAAATCAACCCTTGACAACTTGCCAAAGGCATGATGGAGCAATTGGTTGTTGCCAAGATAAATACCTGCATGATTCCACACTGGCGCGGAAAGCTGAAAGATAACCATATCACCAGGTTTTGGCGGCTCTCCTGTTTCAATAAAGCCCTCTTTCAGATAATTTTCTTGATAAAGATTTTCACCGTGCTCAGGCTTCCACCATTCATATGGTTTCCTGAAGTCATTCAGGATAACGCCATGTTGCTTATGCCATGCCATAATAAGCCCCCAGCAATCATACGCCCCAAGCGACCACGGGCGACCAATCAGAGGACGAGATTCAGGCTCAATGATTCTCATATCACCTTCGGGCCATGACACAATAACCCATGAAACACCCATTTCATCACACATGCATGTATCATGGGCGCTTGGAATTGTACTTGCCCCGTCTCCAGTGTGGCTATGCACAACAGCAATAAGCTCGCCACTTTCGCACGCTTCAACGTATTCAATTGCGTCCATCTCAAAATGATTTTCAGGATCATCATGTACGTTGGTTATGCGGCGGTATTTTTGCGCGCGTGATTTTTGAGTGATAACACCGCACGCCTCGCGCGGGTATTCATCTTTTACGTGCTGCATTATTTCAAGTTTTATTTTTGCACTAATCATCACTGATTTCTCCTTAACAGGCTTGCTACTGGCGCACCGCCAAAATCAAGCTGCTGATCTGCACCAAAACGAAGTTTGCACGCTGTTACAGTTCCGGCGCAAAAGTCTTGAGATGGATCGGTTACAGGATTGTTGTCTTTGTCAAACATTCGCGATCCATTGTATCCGCAACCCTTTCCGCTTCTATACCATCCACGCTGCGCCCAATAACAAACGCTTTGAGTTATTCGCGGAGGAATCATTATTCCATCCATATCATAAGGCGATGTCAGATCAAACTTTGCCATCATTCTATTGTAATGGCTTGGGCGCTCAATGTAATAAACCAGCTTTCTTGAAGCGCCATCTTTAATGCTGCCATCTTTACCCATTAATTCTGCTGGCGTGATCCAGATTGTAACCTTAGCTTGCATCATGCCGTTAAAGTTGCGAATCATCGCGCTCACCTGGCTGTCAAGGTTTGACAGTATCAATTGTGGCTTATCAGCCTTTCCGTTGCTTGTGAAGTTGATACCTGATATTCCGAACGGGCGCGCGCCGTAAACCTCACCACGGAATGTAATCTCTTTCGGTGGAAGAACTCCAGTTTCTCGCGCCTGCAATAATTCTTCCGCAGTGTATGAGATGTTCTCATTGTGTATGCGGTAAATGTTTGCGCCAAACTTTGTTCCGTCAATTTCAATTAGCGTGATAATCTCGCCAGGGTAAAGGCTTTGCAGACAGTTTTCAAGATCCGCTCGACCTGTTGTTTCATTAGCCATAATTGCACCTCCTTTCGTACATTGTATCATCAATAAAAAAGCCGCACAAAGGCGGCTTGAATTATTGCATTGATGTAAATTGCTCAGTAAATGTTGCTTTCACTTCCTGGACGGTTGCTGATATTGGAGTTAATCCAACGCTACCAGATTTTACCCTGAATAGACCAGGCTGACCGTCAGGCATGAACCATAAAAAAGGCTTCAGCCTGTGACCATTCAGGAAGTCAACAACGTCTCTGTAATCCTTGCCAACATAAACAATGGAAAACTCCCTGCGTACCGTATTGAATCCTCCTGATGCAACCTGCGTGTAACCATTACCAAATGAGATTTCCCTGTCGTTATTTGACGTGGTCATAGTGCCGCCGCCTCCTTGCGTTTGCGTGCACCATTTGAATTGCTCAAGTTTCACTATCACCCCCGCTTAGACATAACAAATTCGTAAACTTCCCCACCCTGCGTACATGAACGCTTAATCATATCAGTGAAAATCATTTTTACGCCAGTCTCCAACCCTTTCGGATCGCTTCCGTTGTTAATATCAACGCTGATCCCGCCAATATTAAGATTTGTTGCTCCAGATGAAACGCCGCCGCCAGTGTATGAAGTGCCGCCAACAACGCCGCCATTTGCATAACCGCGCATCATTTTGTAAAGATTTCCAACTCCGATCCGCTTCGTGGCCTCCTTCGTCATGACAAACTCGCCTTTATGTACAACACCTGCTGGCTCATACTTACCGCCGTCGCCAGTGTATCCACCTGTTGCAAATCCAACATTTTTAAGAAGGCTTCCAATCGTCCAAGTGTCACCTCCAATCGCACCAGATATTGCATTAAAGATAACCATCTTTGTGATCATCTGAATAATCATTTGGATGATTGACGTTGCGAAGCTCTTAAAGTTTGCCTTACCTGTTGCAAGGAATGTAGCCATTTGATTGGTTAGACCATTGAGCGCCTCGCTTGCAATATCTTGCACGTTGCCGTACATATCCATTGCATCTTGTCCGTAAACCTCCCAAGCGTTTTTTGCTCCTGCAATCCAGTTATTTCGAAGCTGATCCTCAGTGGCGTAATACTCTTTCAGCTTTGCTTCCATCTGCTGATAAATTTCATCGTCGATACTACCGCCGCCAGCAACATAATCAGTTCGCAACTTCTTCAACTCAAGCTCTCGCTGGATTTGCAGATCTGTAGCCCCAGACTGTCGCAAGTTCATAGCGTCAATAGCATCTGATGTTTGCTGAATGAATTTAAGCCCTTCCTGGTATTGCTTGTTCTTTCTCTGTTGCAAAACAATCTGATCGCCTATCTCGGCCTTTTCTTTTGCCATGGCAAGAACTGTTTTTTGCTCGTTTAGTAACGCCTGTTCCGCTTTTGTCAGCTTACGTTTGCTTTGCGCTTCCTCCAGGATCTGAATCTGCTTTTCAATGCTCCACAAAGATTGCCTCTGGCGTGAAATAACATCATTTACAGTCCTGTGCTCTTTTAGTGTTTCAAGTTGCGCTTTGAGGACATATAATTCCTTATCAAGCTGCTCTGTTGGTGCTTTTACAACTCCACCAACTTTCTCCTTTTGCTGCTGTGCCTTCTTCGCTTCTTCAAGCTCTTTTCGCCTGAACTCCACGTTCTCAGCCGCGCGCTTTTTCAACTCTTCGTCTGCTGTCCTTGCTACGTTCTTCTGATCCTCTATGGCTTTGTTTAAAGCCTCTTGCGCCGCTCGAACTCTGTTTAAGGAAAGGTTTTCTCTGTCGATGCGTGCTGCTCGTTCCGCCATATCCTTATTCGCATCTTTTACGATCTTTCCTATATCCTCATAGGTGTTCTTCGCAAATTGCAGCATTGGATTCACATAACCAAGCTCTTTCCCCAACAGCCCACCGGACGGTGAAGCATAATCACGTTTTGCTTTTAAGACCGCATACCATGAATCGCCAAGCTCAAGAACTTTGTTTTTGTGATCAGCAATTTCATTGTTAAGACTTACAAAACTTGATGCTTTTTTGTATTCGTTTACTTTTGCCTTTGCTTCGTCATAGGTAAATCCAACATCGACGAGTTTTTGTATGGCCTCGCTTGCTCCATCCTTAGTGCTTATGTATGCCTTTGCCAGATTATCGGCGCTCTCACCTGTCTTGTCAGATAGCGCCTGGATTCCAGTTGCAATCCGCTCCGCAAAATCACCAGAAAGACCAGTTGCCTCCTGAACGGTTTTTGTGATCTCCTTCAGTTGCGCATTTGCTTTGTATGCATTATACGCAGCATAACCAAGCGCACCAGTCAGCGCCGTCATTCCTACACTTAAAGGCGTGACAAATGTCATTAGCGCTTTAAACGTATTGGCAACACCGCCGAATGAGTCCTTGATTTGCCCCCCCTGCTGGATTGCGATCATCCATACTGGCATACCTGAAGCAAGAGAAGTAACAACGTCAGTGATCTGCATTGGCAATTGCGCCATTGCTTGCTTGTACTGCCCCATAGAAACGCCAAGTTTTGAGGCTTGTTTTTCTTGCTCCTTCATTTTTGCAATAAATGGCGCTGCCTCTGCACTAACTCCAAGTTGTGCGGCTCTCATTTCTACAAGCTCTGATTTTGTTTTTTCCGCTGCGTCTGCTTGTGCCTGTAATGCCGCAATGAACTTTCTGGCCTCAGCCTCTGCCCTGGCTTTATTCTTTGCTTCCTCAATCGCCGCTCGGCCTTCTTCTGTTAGCGCCTTTTTCGTTGCGATCAGCTTGTTTTGCTGTGTCTCAAGAATTGAACCTAATTCAAAGAATGTATCATCCGGCACAATTCCTTTTTTCCATAGTGCATCAAGCTGTGTCGCAGCCTGGCGCAACTTATCCATTTTACTTGCTGTCGGATCTATTGCCGACTGAATTGATTTAAATTCTTGCTTCTGCTTTGCCAATTCCTCAGCCAGTTGTTTGGCTCTTTGTCTTGCAACAACCTCTGAATCAACAAAACTCTCAACGCTTCCCTTTGCGTCGTCGTTTGCCTTCTTGAATTGCTGCAAAGACTTTACAGCATTGTTGAGTTGAGAAACGTCAACCCCAAGCGTCAATCCTGCGTATTGTTCTGACATTATTAATCCTCCAGGTAATAAAAAAGCGCCCGTAGGCGCTTATTTTGAATGCATCATTTCAAGTGCTTTTTGCTCCATGATTCGCAAGTCGTTTAGCGCCATCTCGCGATCCTCAACCTTGTAAATCTCAAAAAGCATAGGCAAGACATTATAATCAAATCCGTAAGCGCCACCGCCAGAACATCTCCATTGCGTTTGCATTGCGCAAAATATATCCCATGATTGCATCATGCTTTCATCAAATATAACCTCTGGCGGATCTTCTCCTTCATAGTCTGCCCTTGTAAGGCCAACGGCCTCAAGCTCTGCATCTGTCGGCGGTTTCTGATAAAACAGGTAAACCGCCCTTTTTAGTTTTTTACTCGCTGCCCCGCAAGCGCTTTCATGTATGCGCTAGTTAATCCGATTGCTGTTGCTGGGTAGTAATCAAGAAGCTGTTTAATATTTTCTTCGTTAAATTCATCATCAAGATTCCAGCCGGAAGCAAGGAAGGTGATCATTTCAACATCGCTCATTGGAGTATCTGACGTGTAGCGCTCGTGAATCTCACTTGTTTTGCGGTGGCGAACTGTGAAGATAATTGTTTGATCTTCTCCGTTAGGCATTGCAAATTTCACTGGTAATTTAAAGTCAGGAAGCGGCCCAATCGTCAATTTCATTTTTGACATTTCTTTCTCCTTGATAGCACTTTTTGTTAAAAGAATTGATTATGAATCGTGTATCATGATTGTACAGTAACAAAAAAAGGGGCGCAACGCCCCTTGTGATTATGCTACTTGAGAAGGTAGAAAGGTGAATCGACCTTTCAGGGATACAGAAAGGGAAACGGTTTCCATTTCGTTAACGGTCGTTTGTGGGATCTCGTTAAACGAAAGTACACCAGCCCAGCAACGCATCTCTTTTGCTTTTGGTACATACATTCGAAGCGCCGTTACAGCGCCTGATTCATCTGCTGCACGAAGTAACGGATAGATCGCGTTGTCGTATTCGTGCGCAAAAGTGTAGGTCAGAGAAACTGCGCTCTTATAGGTAGGTAACTGCTGCTCCTGGTCGTCTGCCAAACACTGATAAGTATAGTATTGCTGTTCGCCGCCGTCCTGCGACAAATCCTGAACACATGGGATCTCCGTCCATGCATCAATCTTGGCAAAAGATGCAGTACCGCCAGACGGGAACACGTTCTGATCAGTAGTATCTACACCTTCAAGAGTTACGCTTGTATCTTCACCGTCAGCCTTCACACGCATAACACGATCAATCAGCTTACCCCAAGAAGACGCAGTGATGATCACATAATCACCTTTCTTGTACGCAGTGCCACCAGATGCAACTGTGAATACAGGATCTTTAGCGTTTGACACTGCCGTTGCTTGGATTTCGCTGCCGCGATTGCTCTCAACGAAAATTTGCGATCCATTTGGTAAATGCATAATTTTTACTCCTTTGTTTCAATTCGAACATAAAATCTTACAGGGAGAAGCCAACCGCTTTCACTCTTGAGCGGCTTGTGAACTCTTGCACCCTCATATATATAACCATGCTCCAACATTTTACCATCGTAAAAGAATTGCGCAATCTCTTTAGCGAGAACGCGCGGCCTGTCAGTTCCGTAACCTGGTGGAAACACAATGCCAACCTGAATCATCCCGATATAGGAAACGCATTTTCGATCCAATGACAAGTATTCTGTATCAACTTCGGCATAGTCAAACTTCAACCACGGCGAACCGTCACCAGGTGGCGTAAACTCTACGTTTTCATAAGCGATCTTGAATCTGCTCTCGTATTCAGTCGCCAGCGCCTTACGCGCCGATAGCATTAATTCATAGTGCATTTTTAGCCCTCGACTCTTTTATTGCTTCAGCCATATAAGATCTCAACTTAACCGCGACAATCCCAAGCACACCCGCTGGCGCTTGTTTTGAATGACCGTACTCAAGCGCGTTAGCGTAAATAAGCATATTTGAAAAATAAATGGCCCTTACTGCGCCGCCACCTCGTAACATTGCGTATATGGCGCGCTTGCCTTCCGCTATAGTTTTGTCGCCGTGCTTATCGTACTGGTTAAGCGCATACAATGGCGGCTTGTTTGCTGTTACCTGCCAGTTTGCACGGTAACGACCAGTATCTACCGGAGAACGCTTAACCAAATCTGTGTGTACTTTTTCGGCGAACAACTCCACGCAATCTTTCAGGCCATTATCAACGGCGTTTATCCACGCATCAATGTTGCCGTGAAATTCCCTTATCGTGTAGTTTTTAGCCATGCACAGAAATCCTTCTCAAAATAGGCCGATAAGCAACAGTGACATTGGTTTGTCTGATTGGTCTTGCTTCAACTACAACATATAATTCACCATCAACATCAATATGATACCCGTTCTTAATTTCAACTTTATTGTTAAAAACTCCCAACTTATCGGTTGCTCGTATTGTCTCGCCGTCAACCTCGCGTAATTTTGGGGATCTAATTAAACCTTTAATCATTACGCTAATCTCTGGCTTTTCTACTTCTTCACCTCCGATGATTTCAACGCTTCCGCGCTGCGTTATGCACTTAAACTCACCGTTGCTATCACTAAAGAAGTTAATTCCTTCAGTTGCCATTCTTGCGATCTCGTTATAGTTCATTTGCAACGTCTCCTAAATCCAGTTACAAGGCCAAATCCGCCGCCTTTTTTGCGATTTAACGTTTCATACATTTTACCCCACGGAGTTTGCCTGATCTCTTTTCCGCCAGAGTCGCCTGACACTCGATCAAAAGTCTGGCTAAATTCACCAGTCAGGGAAAATGACGCCACGCGCCGCGAGTAACTCTCTACGCTTTCCCCTTCTTGCTTCATTGCTCCGTCAAGCGTCATAAGGTGCAACGTATAAAGAGCAACCGCTTTGGGATATGATTCTTTAAACCGCTTCTTGCAAACAAATTCCTTTGCAAGATCAATCCATGCCGCCATTAAATCTGGATCAATCTGCTTCATCGGTGGCGCCAATTTCACGATTTGCTGCGTGATTTCTGCGTCAGTGAAAAATTCATCAACCATTTTATTTCCTCCAGATATGACAAAGGGCGCTTATAGCGCCCTCTTTATTAATAGATGCCGCCGTCTTCAAGTTCGGCTTTGCTCTTGCCCTCTCGCGGGTCTTTTTTACGTTTGCTTGCTGCGCTCTGTTTGATTTCTTCGTTCAATGCAGAGTTATCTTTAACCTCCAGATCGCCTTTTGCAATTAGATATTCAAACGCGCTTGTTTTCAACTTTGATTCTTCTACGTCAAACTCTTTGCCTGGATGATAATGCTCACCATCAACAATGATAAGGCATACGCCGGAAACCTTTAGCGTTACAGTTTTTTCTTTAGCCATTTCATAACCTCCAATAAAAAAGGGAACCCAGTTAAGGATTCCCCAATGTTATACGATTAACCTGATTTTTTCAAGCCAGTAATAAGCACTAGCGTAAACGGACGGTAAATCGTCAGGCCAGTACATTTTGAAGTGCACGGAACTTTGAAATGCAGATCTTTTGGTTGTGCCGGAAGCATGTTAAATGCTTCTGGAATTTCGATAGACATATTCATTGGGTCTTTCTCATATACCAGACAACCTTTCGTTCCAGTGCCATCAATATCCTCAAGCTCTGCGATTGAGTCGATGGTGATTCCGCTGTTTTGTTTCTGGAAGTATTCCAGATAACTTTCAGTGGTGTTTTCCATTCGAACGGAAAGAACCTTGCGCATAGACGGCGGAATCAGGATATTGGTTGCGCGGTGCTGACCATTGGTGATCTTCTCGATAGTTTCAATAGCCTTTTCAAGATCGCTCGAAGCCGTATCAGGGAACTTGGTGTTCTCATCGTTGCTCAACCATCCAGTTGATGGAATCTTGGTTAAGTTAGGGTGATCGAAAACTGAAATAATCTTGTGCGGCTTTGAACCCTTAAACACCAAGCGGTTAACTTCCTGATCATGAGCGTTTTGCGCTGCGTTTGCCTTACGAGTGGAAAGGCTCTTACCAGTGCGCTGCCCAGCCTTGATTTCGTCAATTGAGATCAAGAACGCGTTACCCAAGCGGAACACTTTACCGAATTCGCTAGACATCAGCGCGTCAACGGTCGGCAGGTCATCGGTGTAATCATCGATAATTTTTGCGTAACCAACTTTGTCAAACATCTGATATTCAAAAGTCTTATCAGTATCAGAAAGCTCATTAGTTACTGGGAATACACGAAGCGCAGAACCTGCCGGATACTCTTTCTCGTAAGCAGCTGAGCGGATCTTGTGAAGCTCTTGCGCAGTCCAGATACCCATATCGGACGCATCACCTTTAACGCCGCGAGTAGCCAGATAGCTAGAAACAATATCCGCATCTAGCTGATCAAATTTTTCTTTTTCCATTTTCTTCCTCCATATATAAAGGCTGTTAGTATGTAACGCCCCAATGATAGCATTTTTTGTTAAACGTGCAACATAATTTTGTGTTATGCGCTAACGCTTACTCCAACTATATATGAGTCGGGGCCAGTCTTTATATGATCACCAGTGAAAAACCACCCGCTCAGCAAATCACCTTCGCTGTAAGACGCGTCGCCATCCGGCGTAACAAATACTTTATCCCCGTATTCTGGCGCTTCTCTCTCAGAAGTGATACACCACACTCTACCGCGACTCGCCACATTAACCGGATCTCCTTCTTCATATGTGCATGAGTCCTGCGGCCTTACTGCCACGCCAATAACAAGATCCCCATTAACACTGGCTATTTTGTATCCATTTGTTGTATGTGATAGTCGCACAATCTTACCTGGCGCAATAAATTCATCTCCGCACACGAAAGATCCGTTTATCACCATTATTGAAGAATCAACCATGCATCCTGGCGACTCAGCGCCAACAATGACTGAATAATCACTCATGATAACCCCAAATATAAAAAAAGGCGCTCAGTGAGCGCCATATTTATTAAACTGCTGAAACTGCCGGAACTTTTTGCACCTGAACCTCTACCAATTTCAAGTCTTGAAACTCGGTAAAGTCACCAGTTGCGATCCAGTTGGTTTCGATAGCACCAGACACGGTATCAACCTGACCATCCTCAGACAGTTTGATTGTAGTTCCGAACGCTGGCGCGGTGGCGTCTTTAGCCAACATCCAAACACGCCCCTCAGTCATTACGTTGATTCCGCTGCCAGATTCATAAATCATTCGACCGTCAGCCGAAGTCGTCTGGAAGTGGGATCGAATTGCAACACCGTAAGCCTTGCCGCTTGCCGCCATCGGCTTAATTAGCTTATTGCCCATAGCATCAACGCCGCCATGCTGGACAGCCACACCAACAAAAATGTTTTTGTTCTGATTGCCTGCCGCATTCTCAAGAACACAAGCGCCATCAATATTATAAGCTGAAGTGTCAGAAACCTGACCAGGTAACGCACGAGACATTACAGCAAAATAACTTGCTCCAATTGTAGCCATGTTTATTTCTCCTTATTTAAGTTTTTTCAAACGCGCAGTCGGATCAAGGGAGTCGGTTTTTTCACTCTTGCCAGATTCGAAAGAATCGCCCTTAACAGATTTACGCTGCGCCGCCATTTTATCAGACTGCTTCGCAAGGTCAAAAGCTGTTTCAATATATGCATCGGCTTTTTCTGAAATATCAGCGCCAGTGACTTCTTTGACGTAAGCAACTTTGATCGCTTTAGCGTCCAATCCGTCACACTTGATGCCAATTTCAGTTGCATCTGCAACTAGCTTGGCGTGTTCTTCTGCGTCAGTCTTTGCCTTCTTAACAGCTTCTGCAATCTGCGCCGGAATGCCATCGACTTTAGTTTTCAGGGCGTCGCGCTCGGCCTCAAGGCCATCAGCTTTTTCGGTTGCAGCTTTTGCATCTGCCTTTAACGCCTCAATATGATCAGCAACGGCCTTTGGAACATCAAATTCTACAGCGCCATCAAGTTTGATTTTTACTGTCATTTCCTCATCTCCTTTGTCATTTGGAACCTCGTCACTATACGGAAAATCCTGTTCGCTATCAAGATTTAATTTGGCAATGCCAGCACGACCACGAAAGACAAGTGCAATGTGATTAACGCGGATATTCGTCTGAATGGCGTCAAATTTAACCCAATCAGGAGAATCAGGCTTCCAGTCTTCCTTTAGGTCTTCCTCAAACAAGTAATCACCGGTTTTATTATTACCCCAGCCTGGCTTGTCAATATCAACCGATGTGTAACCAACTGAAATTTCCGCTGTGTCTTTCTTTTTTGCGCTCTCAATTGCTCGCTTTGAGTAAATACTTAACGGAACTTCAACGCCAATCCCATTTGGAACACCAGCGCCAGCGCATGAACCAACAACAACCTGATCCGCATTATCTGGCGTCACTGTGACGTGACCGATAGTGATCGGCTTGCCTGCGAACGTAGCAAGCGAATCATCCTTAAATACCTCTGACGCTGGTCGGAACTCTCGTCTGATCCCATACGGTGTGCGGTACTCCTGCAAACCAATTCGCGCCACAATTGGGCGATCCACTAAAAATCCATTATCATCAAAATGCGCCTTAACCTGGACGCTATCAAATCTTTGTTTTGCCTTCATTAATTACTCTCCTTTATTATTCCAATCTGGAATCGCCCAACAACGGCAACCCCACGGCTCACCAGGGAAATCATGAATTGCATCAAGCGCTATTCTTTTACCTTCCCATAATACATGCTGCAATCGCTCTCTATCATCTAACATCCCATGCCAGAAATAATGAGTTACCTTAGCATCATAAAGGCGCTGGCGCATCAGGCGACTATTCCACGCGCCGATAATGTTTTCTGATCTAGTTTTACCCCAAGAGCTATAAACAGCAAATCTCTTTTCTGCAAGATCATTAACCTGTTTATCATTACTTCCGCGAAAGTTTGCATTGCGAATGTTTGTTGACCAGTCAGACACAATATTTGTGAATAGCTTCCTTAGCGATGATTCTGTAAGGCCGTGCCATTGACCGTAAAGCGTATGATACCACTCCTCGTTAGCGTTAGCTCCAATCGCGATCAAAACAATTACCGCCGTGTTATCCTTTCCGCCAGTTGACTTGGCAACATTGATAAACTGCTTCGCATTGAATTTATAAATGGTCAACGCGATTGCAGGAAGAGTGGAAACAATGCCAGCTATAAGGTCAGTTGCCAGGCTGTTAATTTCATCTTCTGCGCTGTTGATCTCATTATCTGTTGCGTCAAACTTCATCGCTTTTGTTCGCTTGCGCATGAGAACCACAAGATCTCTAATTGCCTCCTGAATTGAGCGGCTAAATTGCCGCTCGCTTGCTTCAGGAAAGCGCCATTGTTTAACGACGCCCTTCACTTTCATTACTCATTCCCCTGTGTGCCTGGCTCCGGCTCCACTGGCTCCGGCAGCTTGATTTTATTAGTGTCCTTTAGTTTAACGCTTGGTGCGATTGCTCGCAACGTGTCTCGCGCTTCTTCAACGTCAAGGAACTGACCATCAATAGCCTTGCTGATTGAGTCGATATTCTTATTCAGAATTTCAGCCTGATCTTTATCGCTAGGTACGCTCAAAGGTGAAAACTCAATGCTCCACTCCTGCTCACTAATGATGAACGGTAATAGAAATTCAAGAATAGGCTTGTAATCCTCAACGCGTTTTCGCTCAATAAGTTTATAGAATGTTTCAAGCGCCGTGTTTTGACTTGCGCTAACGCCACCAACGTTTTTATTTTTCAGGATGATTTCATGAATACCTGAAAGGGAAACTATGCGATCCATTTTCTTCTCCAGAAAAGAATCAACGCCGCCAATGTCAGAGTTAAGAACATCATATTCCTCATCATCAGCATCAATACCAATGGCCTTTCCTACGCCGCCCTCGTCGTCAACCTGCGCAAGTCTCAGGCGTGCCGCGCTAACTCCCTCCTCATCATCGCACAAGTCAGCGAGTCCTTTAGCTTTCCATACTGCCTGTTGCTTCCGCCGCAATAATTGCGTTGCCAATGTTTCACAATAATTATAATCAACAATAGCCTCAACAAGTCTCTTGTTAAGAACTGACTCACCCCAGCCATCATTGCTGCGTCGCTTTGCGTTAGGTATCCGCTCACCGTCAATAATGCAAACGCGCGTATAGTGTACCTGGTATTCCGGCAAGTCTCCGCCTGGCGTTACAGTGTAAAGCACTGGCTCACCATAGCGAACCTTGCGGGGATTAGTTTCGCGCGCTTCAACGCGAATCTGATAACGATCATAAACGCGCACATCTTCCAGCATGGCACCAGGCTTTACAGGTGATTTGAGCGCTCGCCCATCCTGAACAAGAGCAATGATTGCAGATCCACCAAACAAACGCGACCAACAAAGCGCATCAATAATTTTTGCATTGAGTCGCTTCTCATCCCACAAAGAACGGAATGCTGCCTCGTCTGCCACTCCGTCAACCGTGAAACCAGGGGAAACCATTTCCTCTGGCACTACGTCAATAATCCTTTTTGCCAGGCCGTCTTTTTCGTAAAAGTCAGCAAGTGTCTTGTATGGCATTGACTGCATGTAGAATGGTTGCTCTACTCGCGATTTGCAATTCTCGCCTTTAAATATCTCGTTGTAGCCGTCAGCCTTAACGATTCGTGATTTACTCATTATCTTTCCTCCAATAAAAAAGGCTGGATTTACCAGCCTTTGATTATATATTGGTTTGTCGATTCGTGCTATTTGTTCCGCAAACCTGCCAATTTTTTCATTCTTCCTACCGGATCATCTGCCATGTTCATTTCAATGTTAACCGCATCAATGATGTTATCAACAATATCATCATGAGGATGCGAATCATCGAATGTAAACGCCGCAACTTCAGCGAGTATCTCAGCCAGCATAGGATGCGATTCTGGAAGTGCTACGCGTCCGGCGCGCATTACTGGCGCTGCGTCCATTGCTCGCGTAACCTTATCTTTATCTCGCTGAACGGGATTGATCTTGATCATTATTTTTTTCGCTGCGCTCTGAATCAAGCCAGTACCAGATGACTTATCTTCAACGTGAATCCTTCGCAACGTTCCGCATTCTTTATTGCGCTTCCAGCACTGATTAACGAACGCAACAAAATTAGTCTCAAGGTCTGGTGCTTCCCATTTTCCGCGAACACCATCAATGAAGTAAACGCGATCTTTATACATCCCCCAATAACAGATCACGGAGTAGTCGTTAAGCTCACCTGTTTTCTGCGCGGTATCAACCGTGATAAATGTATATTCAAAGCGATCCGGTTTTGGTAGCGTGCATTTCTCGCTGCTGCCGTAATACTGAAACCACTCTGTTTTAAACACGTTGCCGCCAAGCGCAACAGGCTGTTGCTGATACTGACTAGCGAACGTGTACGGATCAGCATTGCGAAGTGCAAGTAATTCCTCCGCGCTCTCCTTAGCAGGCCAGAACGAATAATGAGCAACACCATCAATCATCACTGGCTTACTGGACAAAACATCGCGATCAAACTCAGGCTTTAACCAATCAGGAAGCGTTTCGCGATATTCCTTAGTAACGAGCGCCGGAATACTGACCACCTTAAACTGGATGCCGCCCATGCCGCCGTTTGTCATGAACCATGTTGAATCATTGACGTGTAGCCGTTGCTGGACCATTACGATTGGCGTTGTGTCCTTCATTCGACGTGATCGCACCGTGTTCTTTAGGCGCATGTGTCCGGCTTCGCGCTTTACCTTAGAAAGCATATCATCCGGTTTGTCTGGATCATCAAGAACCAGCATACCAGTAAATCCATCATCCATGTAGCCGCCACGCAGACCAGTAACCTGACCACCGATAGAACGCGAGTTAACTTGCAATTTAACCTTGCCGCCATCGGTTACAATCAAATCCTTTGCGCTCGCCTTTGCCAGCTTTCCAGGCCATAGCTCCTGCCATTCTGGAGAACCAATAATCTCCTTAATGCGGTTGCTATTCTGCTGGACAAGGCCATCACTAAACGACAAATTAAGATTTCTCACCTTCTTACTTTTCAATGACGCATAAGGTGACATATGGATCGAGAATATCTCTGTTTTACCACTGCCTGGCGTTATGTTGAAAATTACATTCTGTGACTCGCCTTTGATTATTTTTTCAACTTCGCTGCATAGGTAACTGAAATGCCAGTTTCCTAAGAACCTTTGCCCCTGGAGAAGTTGAAACCAAATGCGGATCATCTTTTCGAATGAATATTCGCTCATTTCCTTAATGGCGCGTTTTTGCGCCGCTGTTAAGTCTTCCCAAATCAGCATTATATCTTCTCCAGAATGTCAATTACCGCCTCTTTGACTTCCTCCGCCGTTACAGCGTCAACGCTGGCGCTTGTGTTATTCTCAATGGTAACGGTAGCTGGCTTTTCAATGCCGATCTCCTTACCAATGAATCCGGCGTTAACAATATTGTTTGCGGCAAGCTGGAATTTTTGCTCGTAAACAACGCCGTCGATAAAGTCCATAACATCGCTGAATCCTGGCTCACGTCGCCATTTTTCAAGCACGGAAGCAGAAAGACCAGCGAATAATCGGAATCCGTTTAAGGTGAACACGCGCGGCTTGTGAATCTTGCTTTCGTATACGTTACCCTGAAAGGATGCCGTTTCCGCAGCCTGTATATGGTTTTCCTCCGCCCACGTAAAGTAACGTACAGCCAGATCAAATACCTGTTCCGGCGTGTACTTGTGCGCCTTTGTCATTTTTGCAATATCGCCATATTGCTTATTATATAGTTTTTTAAAATTGCAAGCCTTTACTGCTGGCTCAACGTTTTTAGCCATAATGCGCCCTCCTTTATAACAAAGACTCATTATAGACAAATTGCAGACAATAAAAAACCCGCCATTTGGCGGGTAGTTGTTCAATACTTGTATTTTACTTTTTCTGGATTTGTCTTCATAGTGCTGTGAATCCTGCCACCGATTGATAAGTAGTGACCGCGAACCTGCCAAACTTTCTGATCTTCATCCCAAAACGCTAAAGCAAATTCACCCTTTTTTGACTTATAGCGAACACCAACAGCCACCACGAAAGATACAGCAACAAAGCCGATTAGAACACCAATGATTAAAGCAACCAAACCAATAATTACAGAACTCATGACATTTTCCTTACAAGATCTATTGAAAACTGGTGAGTGTCTTGATTAGCGCCGGACAACTCTTTTGCTCTTGCTGCTGACTCAAGATCTCCGCGCGCTTCAACCTCACATTCAAAACTTTGTTTGCATGACGAGCAATTACGCCCCATCCGTCTTATCGTCAACCTTACCTTGTACATCATCTTTTACGATCTCGCGCTTGATGCAATTGATATTGTGCACTGGGTACAAGCATTCACCAATTCGAATGAATTCGCCATCATCATCAATGTCGTCCTCGGATACAGTTACGGTAAAACTGTTGCAGTGGTAGCCATTGAAAGGATGAAAAACAAGACCGCCAAAAAGAATTGTTAATTTGTACTTTTCCATATATTCACCTATAAAAAAGGCGATACGTCTTACGGTAAAAACCTGCATATCGCCGTTGTTGCGTGGCAACCGCGCCACCCGTTCGGCACTAATGCCGCTCTTATGTAAACGCTGAATATGCTAACCAATCAGGAAATCGTTGTCAATCATTCGCGGTCAAATGCGTTTCCCCATCTCCCACGAAGATAACCGCATAACCAGATGAATTGAGTAATGGTCAGCATTGGCGCAACTGGCTGATAATGTTCGGCAATAATGCCCTTCATAACTTCATCAACATACTTCCCGCGCTTTTCAACATCCGCCTTCATTGCCTCGCCGCACTTCTTAGCCTGGCGTTTTGCAGCGTTGAATTGCGCCTCGTTCATTCCAAACATTACAGACCTCTACCCTTCCACAAGTTGTACATTTCGAAATAGTGCATTGCTGTTTCAGTGTCGCCGCGTTCTAGTGCTTCCTCTTGCTTCTGTGCGCACCACTGCGACGGTTTTATGTAGCTACCCATTGAATCACCTTACCTAAAAAATGCCTCGTCAAAATGCGCCCTGTTCGCTGTATGAGGCATTCAATTTTAATTAAAAATCGTCGAGCAACTCACGAAAGTTGTTAAGCGTTGCAACTTTAGCGCAATCCCACTCCGTCGATCCGGCTTCTTCCCACGGAGAACCAGGCCCGTGATTTGTCATGTCGTCGATTAGTGATGAAATTTCATCAACAACAATCTCTTTCAAATGCTCTCGGCGCTCTATGTCTTCCACTGACTCAAAAGCCTGAATTACGCCACCCAAAACGCGTTGCTGTGCTTTCGCATCGTCTAGCGTGTCGTAAATATTTCGGATCTGCTTGTTGGCAAACTTCCCGACCCCGTAAGTATGAATGTAAATCATTTTAATTTATCCACATCAACCATAATGCAGCGAGAAACAAAACCAGATACACGATCAACAGTCTTTTTGCGCTTTCGCTTCCAGTTGTGAACTTTTAAAGCCGTGTATCCATTCTCAGCAAGCCATTTTGCGGTTTCTGCCGCGTCAGTCGGACGTGGTGAGAATTTTTGCTCAAGTTGGGTAAAAAGCTCTCTTGCAACCTTATGATCAATCATCATTTCATCAGTTGATCCGCAAAGCGCACGAGAACCTACAGCATGCAGGAGTTTCTTTGCTTGCTCTTCTGAAAGGTTAATCGTGATCATTCCTCTACTACCTCGCATTCGTCATGGTTTACGCCGATGTTATCACCGATTCGAATTTCTTCCGTGTTGCGGATTGCTAACACGCAGTAAGAACCATCGCGAAAGAATCCGCCAACCTCTACAATGTCACCAACTTTGAACCCGCATTGCTCAAGGGTAATGCTTCCGTCGTTGCGGTCAATGTCAACCCTGGTGATTCGAATTTTCATTTTGATTTCCTCTGTTTCGCTTCAATGAGGACACTTTAACAAATGCCCTCGCGGAAGTTTTAACAAAAAGTGCTATTAGCTCATATAATAAATTTCATCGCGCACAAAATCGTCAAAATCAGATTGCGTTAATGGTCGATCCTCTAGTGCGGCCTGCTCAATCATTTCAACCATGGCGCAATCCATATCAAGGTAATGCGCATCAAGATCATACCATGAAGCCATTTGACGCGCCCAGGAGCGGCAATTCTTGAATCCGTAACGGCGGATGCAGTTTGCTGTGTGAAATGAGTCATTCCAACCACGCTCAAGCGCTGCCTTTTCGAATGCGTTAATCAACATTTTACGATTGCTTTTAGCCATTTTGCCTCCTCCTTTTAGCGCCACCGAAGCGGCGCGGTTAACATTACTTCTTTTTTCCGGTCAGCATGTAACGCTTTCCGTTTTCGAATCCATCACAATAGCCAGCATACCTGCCAGCCATGAAGATAATCAACCCACCGATTGACTCAACAATGCCGCTATAATTATAAGCCAGGTAACAACCAGCGATAACGGCAATAAAAATGATAATTACTCTTTTCATTCGTGATCCCACACATCGCATTTTTTGACAACCAGCAAACGCAGCTTGTAAGGTCTGAACTTGTGCAACTTTTTAGCGTATTCACGCGCTTCGCTGTAGCTATTGAACTCCATAGCCCAAAAGCCGAAAGCATCATCCGTAAGATATTCCCAATCCCCACCAATAACGCGGCGGCGTTGCAGATAATAAATCTTGCATTCTGTGCAAGCAACTATCCGGTATTCAGGTTTAAAGATTCGTTTTAGTGCATTAAAAACCATATTGCGGCCCTCACTGAATAAACAACTAAGAGAATCAAGAATAACACAATCATGATTTCATGAAAATCAAATGGCGGCTTTGGATTGGTTGCGTTGTTGTTATTTTCCAGCATTTCGCGCAATCCCTTTGTACATTCGGTAAAAGTTACCACCATGCTTTTTGAACTTGATCGCGTTTCGTGCAAGCCTGCGCATCCTGCGCGCATCGTATCGCGCTCGCTGAAATGGTGTTTTCATTGTCTTAACATGACAGCCTCGATGATCGCTGATTCGCTGAAGCTCAATCAAAACTCCTTGAGTCGCCACTACGCAATAATGATCAAAGCCAAAACGTCGAGTAATGATATAGCCATTCTTGATGCGTGGGCGGCGAAAGCCTTTGCTGCATCCGCGATAAATACTATCCACAGTAACAACCTGGCCCTTGCTAACGCCGCAATATTCATCTGCCCAGGTTACGCGAAATTTTGTTCCAACGCGAATGTCGTTTAACTCTACCATGATGATTTCCTCTCGTTGATTGGTGTTTGCATTATAGCGAGGCATTGCGCCCCGCTTTTAGCAATTCGTGCTATTTGATCTTAATGTGTTTCCACTGGACCGTTTTGATGATCTCGTCAACAGTCTTTTCTGGCTCGCCATCAGTCATTGTGAAGTCGTAATGCTTGACTCGGTGATGGTATCCGCTCAGGTCAATATAGTTTCGCGAATCTCCATCAAACGTGAATCCCTCGCGATGCAGTCGGCAAATGTGCACTTCATGACCTGCCTTAACGAGAGGTTTGATTTCTTCAGGGAATCCGCCATCACTAATTACAACAGCTAAATCTCTGTACATCTCGTGTACTTGCTCAACCATGCGATTCCCAAAATATTGCTCGCCAAAAGCTGGCTTCATGACTTCTTCGCTAATCCATATCATGAATTGTCGCGGAGACTTACCTTGCAAGATTGCTTGAGGCTTTTCTTTCTGCTCACGGTCGTTATACAGATCAATGAACTCGTCATATCGGTAAACGCCAAGCATGGAGAATGCAATATCGAACATAGGCTGTTTAAATGACGCTTTAACCGCTGCGTAACGATGACCCGTTAAGTATGCCGCAAGCGTATCTTTGCCAACTCCTGGCGGTCCGTTAAGAATGATAATGTCGCGTTTCATATTGATTTTCTCCATGTTTACCGGAATGTTTACCTTTGCGCTGGCGCTTATTGCGATAGCGTTGATTCATCTCTTGGTGCTCGTGGTAGCTGTATCGCTTCTTTTTGGATACGATTTTTTCGAAGTTTCGCATCTTCATGATCTCATGTTGTTATCTCAACATAGCGCACTGCGTGAATGCGCTATAGTAAGAATCACCACTTAAAGCCGCTTTCATCCCGTACAATCTGGTAAAGCGCCACCAAAAACCACACAAACCAGAACATCAGAACAAGAGGCTGATCTTTATCAGTGCAATCACACTCTTTAACCAATGCGCGGAAGATGAATAAACCTGAAATATAAAAGAAAACCACTAAAAATACAAGTAACCAAATCATTTGTTGACTCCTTCAATTACCAGCGTGTAAAGCAGAACTGGATTTTGCATGTCGCGGCGGCGTGGCTCTCGTGGAGAATCGGGCCATGCACATTTCCCGTTTGCCACAATATAACCCACAAGGTCACTAAGTTTTGATATACCGTCTCGACTAATCACGTTGTATGCAACGTCTTCGCCGTCAATGGAATGGATAGCAAAGAAACTTGTCGCGCCGTCAATCTTGTCTACCGCTTTGAAAAACTCAACTTTATTAGTCATTATTTAATCCTCGTTTGTTGTCGATGGGCTTACTATACCGCAAGCCCGATAATCTGTTTTTGCAAAAAGTGCTATTTAGTCCACGCCGTGCGATTGGATGTGACTATGTGGCTTGTCGTATTCAGTGACCTGATAGGTTGTGATTCCCAGGCTGCGGAAGTGCTTAACCACGTTAGGCGAATCATCAAAAGCGCACACGATGTTTTCCAGGCCGATAGCGCGCAATACTTCTTCTTTGATGATCGTATCTTTGCGGTTGTCTTCCTTGCGGCGCATGATTAACGCATCGTACTTGACGCCGCTTTCACTAAGCCACTTGCAGGTATCCGCCATCACTTCGTCGCTACGTCCGGTCAGGATAACAATGGCAAATCCTGACATCCATAATCCGTTAACCACTGCAACCGTGCTCTTAATCGGCGAATCTCCAACAGCCGCCTTATTGAAATCAGACCAGCTTTCTGTAAGGTGCAAATCTTCTGTCGGAAGCAGATGCAAGCGATGTGTGCCATCGGACAACGTGCCGTCAAGGTCAACGACAACAATCGGCTTGCTCGTGGAAAAATGGTATTTGCTTCCCCAAAGTTCAAATTCATATTTTTTCATTATCAAACCTATCAATTAAAATGGATTTGCTTGTATTCGATTTCATCTGCCAGATCATTTAACTTATCCGCCAGCTTGCGCACCTGGTCAATGGTGAGTATCGACCTAAAGTCCGGCCTGCGCCCACCTTCAAACGTGCCGTCAATAAACACGCGATCGCCGAACTTGTATACATCGATCGCGTCGCCGTGGTTATCAGTAAACCTGTGCTTGACGCGCTTATTTGTTTTCATCTTTCACTTCCTCAAATTCAGCAATCACCATAGCGTGCGCCATAACCTTAGTGCCTTCGCCACCGTTCAGGAACATGCGATGCCCTTTACTATTGCTCACGTAAAAGGATCCGGTTGATGATTTCAGTTTTTGCGCCGTATAGATTTCGCCAGGCTTGAACATTCCAGCACAACCATAGTTAACGGAAACGCATTTCATCTTCTTGTTAATGTACATCGTTTTATCCCCTTCGTTGAAAGTGAGGCCATTATACCTGGCCCCACATTTGAGTTTTAACAATTCGTGCTATTTACACTTTTGCCTTCCACTTAACCATCGTTCCGCGCTTGATGTTAAGCTCTGCGGCAAAGGCTTTGCCCTTGTAGCTGCCATGATGCGCCAGTAGGCAAATCAGGTCGTCGTGTACTTCGATCTGCTTAACAGGGAATGAAACATCCTGCCAGTCGCCGTTGTCGTCTTTGATGCCGATGATTGAAGCGCCAAGCGGCATGTCTTCAATCGCGCCCTGCGTTACGATTTCTTGGCAGGCAATGCCGCTCTTATCAATACGCCAGCCTCCTGACGCCTTAATTGTTTGACTGTGAATCTGTTCACCAATACGTCGCGCAGCGTTATCTATAGCCTGAGCAAAATATGATTTACCGCCACCGATTGGCGCATCTCCAAACAAGTGTTTTGTAATGTCTTCCACATAGTAAATCTTATCTTTTTCATTGTGCGGATTGTATTTATTATGACCATTAACAAAGAAATCCACCTTAAACTCTGATTTCTGACCATCGCTATAAACACCATTGTCCCGCGATGTGTAGCGAATCGTTGAATTACCAGCGGAGCGGAAAGTGATCGGATACTTGATATTGTCCACACTTAAGCACCACAATTTTTTATAGTCGCAGGTTTTCATCTCGACCATCGGAATCTCTGAGCGTTCCGGTGAGCGCACTGGTAACACTTGGCCCTTGTATGGCTTATAGTGCAAACAGATGTATCCTGGCATTGCATAGCCATAGTCTTTGCATGAGTGGTATAGTTTATTGTGCGCATCAATGAAGTGCTCAATTTCCATAGTTGATGGCTCTGGCTTGTCGCTATGCGACCAAACCTTATGACAAGTGTTCTTATCTGTGAACGTGTAATGACCAACGCCACGAGATTCGAAGGTGATTGGGAATTTGATGTTAGCAAGTTTTAACATGGTGCTTCTCCTGATTGGTTTTGTGGGCGACGCCGTGCCGCCCCATGTGATTTATTATGCCTGGTTATCGTTTTTGAGTTTTAACAAAAAATGCTATTCAGAATTTTACCTCTTCCACAAGCTCAACCATTTTATAACCTAGACGATAAGAGTCACCGAACAACAAGATCCCCATAAATTCATCGTGGCTTATTGACTCTTTGCCAACCGTCCTAAGCTCGCCGTTGTGAATCACAGTATCGCCGATCTTGATTTCTGATTTATGGACTAATTTCGTTTTCATTTATTCACCTGCTAATTAAAAGAAAGCTACATAGTTTGCAATGCCTTTGGCGTCGTCGTTTGGCATTGCTTTTACAGCCATGTCATAACCTGCCTCGACCTTCTGCTTTGCTGTTTCTTCGTTGTATCCCCAGATAACCAAGATTTTAACTACGTTTTCTTTGTTCAGGACTTTAAGGTCTTTGGTGATGCGACGTGCCATTTTGTTTTCCTCAATCTCGTTTCGATGAGGCTATTATGCCAGGCTTTGCGCCTGGCGTTTTAACAAAAAGTGCTATTTTGTATCGACGGTCATATATTCCGTTGTCGTGACCTTGCCGTTGCTTTTTGACACTTCCCAGCTAGTCGCGCCCTTGCAGTTGGTGTAATAGATCGCGTGACCGTTATCATAGAATCTGTATGCCGTGCATCCGTCAACAGTGAACAGGCGACCGACTTTGAAATCTGACTCAACTCCTACGACAACTGTTGATTCAGATGCCTTTTCGCATCCGGTCAGGGTAGCAATTGCAATCAAAACTCCAATTAATGCCTTATTCATCCTCTTTTCCTCCAGCGAGTTTACGAATCATATCCTGGTAGCGCCCGATAGCCTCACACGCTCCAGCAAGTTTGTCGCCTTCCAGGTCTGTGATATTTGGCATTACGTTTACCAGGTGATTAAGAATTTTGCTTACCGCCTTCTCTGCGCGCTTTTCTGCGATCTCGTCGATTTCTTCACCAGTCAGAACGCGAGGCTTGCTTTTGGCTTCAGTGAGCGTAAACACAAAGCCATCACCATCATCAGTCACCTTGCGCTTAATGCTGATCACGCCTTTTTGCTTCACTTCAGGTACACGGTTGACAACCTGGCGCATGTACGATGCCGTAATTGCTTCGCCGTTCTCCACATTAGCGCACAAAAAAAGCGCTGGCATGAATACATTATTACGCTCACCACTACCAATTGCCGCGCCTAAGTCGCGAAGCATATCGCAGAACTCACTACGCGACATAGAACTAATATTTTCTTCATTCATGGCGTCTACTCCTTTTGTTGCGTTTAAACTGGATGCATTATTGCTTTGCCTTTCCTACATGTCAATATATTTTGTGTTTTAATAACAATTTTTGGCATGTGGCGCGTTTAAAGATAACAAAATTCTTCAGTTAAGTCATTGGTTTTTCTGTTAAAAATGACCTTGTTGACTTGGTTGACGGAGGATTGCTCCATACCCATATATATACATACAAAAATCACCACACATCACCATTGATTAAAAAATATACAATCACACATACATATCACCACAAACAATACCACTCCACCATATACCCATAGAACAAGCTCAACAGTAAATAACAAATATAAATACATATATAACTAACTTATTGATTTTATGGGTATATATATAAATTTTATTTTGTTCTTTTTGTTGATGAACGCCGATTCTGTTATCTGAAAGTGCGGAGGCTTATTTGAGATAACATGGGGAACAGAAATAACAGATGCGCGCGCCAGGATTGCCGGAAAGGATGCAAGAGGACCGCGTTTCTCTATCCCCTCCACACAAAAAGTTAATCACTTGATTAAAATTGACCAAACTCAAAGTCTCCCAATCCAGGTGATCGCGAATGAGTTATTCCTGTTATTCCTGGTTAATGGAATAGATGGAATAATGACCAGTAAGCAAATAGCACTTTTTGTTAAAACGTGCCTGACTGGATTCGGCATAATGCACACATCGAAACGAGATACCCATCAGGAGAAAGCAAATGAACATCAGCAAAACCACTTTCAACTTTGCAAAGCGTCACGGTCTGGATCTGACTGTTGAGGATTTCGGTGATGTTCTGCAACTCTGCATTTGGGAAGCGGATAACGATTGCGAGTGGCTTTGCTCTTATCGTATCAACTACGATTGCTTAACCTGGCATGGCAACGTTTACCTGCCGCAAGAAGTAAAAGAAGAATTGCCAGCGACCATCAATAATGAAGTGTTTTTGCGCAAAGTCCTGAAGTTTATTGCTGAGGAGATCAAGAAATGATTAGTGAAGTGGATTTTGAACTCGCTGAGGCCCAGGTAAGGGCCAAAAGGATGGGATTGCGTATATTGACGCAAACCGTCGAGTTCCCTTCGATGCCGTTCGCATCATTTCATAAAGTGACGGTATTCAGTAGCAAACGCGAGTTTAACGCGCTAATCCCTGTTGGTGATGATAAGCGCATGGCAAAATTCATTAACGAGTCCTGTGATGTTTTGATTGCCGTTAAACACGATCAACAATGAAGGAGAAATAAAGATGGCGCGAATCAATGCACCTATTCCAGTTAAGCGCAAAGCACGTTTGCTCAATAACGGGTGTTACGCCCTGCGGCCTGCATTTAAGGATCGCACCTTTCCGGTTATCGTTAACGTATCTCACGTAAGCCGTAGCGGGGATCTGGTATTTGTTAAAGGTGAGGATCTGTCGGCGCTTGGATTCTATGGCGGTATTTACGGTGAGGCGCTCGGATTCTGGATTAAAGATCCGTTAACTGGCGAGCGCGAAATCGAATTCCTGGACTAATAGCACTTTTTGTTAAAACTCAATCCTCGTATTCCTGTACATTACACACATCGACAACGAATGCGAGGATTTGAAAATGGTTACTCTGATTACCTGGGAACATGAAAACAGCCAGCCGGAAGTGCGCGAATTTGAAACTGTAGCGGCCTGCTACAACCTGGCGAAAAATGGCGGATTCTATAAGGCGCAAATTGTTAACGAATTTGGAGTTATTGACTATGAGTTCTAAGTTTTACAGCTATACCGATACCGTGGATTTTGAGGGGATACAATTGCCCCTCCCGAACATATACCGATATATCACGCGTGACGAGCGCGGATTTATTGAAGCATGGCGCTCAAAGCCAGTGAGGGATCTTGAATTTGGCGGCTTCCGCTCTCTTGAGGGTGAGTTGCCGATCTGTTTCGGTCATCAGAGCGGTGAAAATCTTCCGGTTGTTGCGCGCCAATATCGCAGACACAAGATCACAAGGCAGCTTATCTCTTTAACTGGATCTGTTGTTGAATAGCACTTTTTGTTAAAACCGATGCGCCTCTGATTGGTATATTAAGCGCATCGACAACGAACGAGGATTTAAAAATGGAAAATCAAGTTGATGTTAAAGTTGTACAGCGTGACACAACTCACGAGAAAGGAATCTTTAAGAAAGGCGCTATCATCACAATTGATCTTGATGATATGGTTGCGTATCACTCCGGCCTGACATGGAACGTTGTTAAACATGGAAACTCTTTCAAACTGCGTGGATTCAATACTATTATGGAGGTTGTGTAATGCCAAACTTTAAAAAGAATGTAGAATTGCGGAGAGTACACGGACTTCCAATACCTAAAAATGCAAATAAATGCGCGAAAGGAAGCAAGCACGGCCTTTATTTCTTCTGGCGTGGTAATTGGTTTTTTACTGTCATACCGGGTTATTATATTGATGTTCATGGCGACAAGGAGACGCAAGAGCGTTGCGTTCATTCTTCAATTGGCAATAACAAGATCGAGAATTTGAAGTAAATATAATGTCCTACACTAAGTACAATGAGGATCGCATAATGAAAGCTAAAGTCACTAACATCATGCACACTGTTGATGCACATCACCGCGTCGCTGTGAAAATGGATAAATCTTGCGGAATCAACCAGTTAACCATCACGAGTGGTAAAGGTGTGTTTGTTATTGGATCACATCCAGGTAGTAAAATCCGCAAATATACGCGCGAAGAATTGATTAAACTGCTGGAAGAAAACAGCATGTTTATTGAAAGCTGGAAGGCTGTATGATTAATCGATGGGAGGTTTCCGCCTCCCGTTTTATCAATGGTGAATAAATGATTAAGGCGCTTGATATTTTATTTGGTGTTATGATTGGCCTTGTCGGTTTGCTTGTTTTTACTGCTGGGCTTGTAATTATTCTTGCTGTTGTTAAGGAGTTTATTAAATGAGTCAAGACGGTTTTTTTGAGCGACTGCAAAAAGCAGAAGATGCCGGACTGAATAAAGAGGCCGCGCTTGAAGTCGCATATAAAATCAGGACGCTTGATGATGCGTTGGGTGAAATGGATATGGACCATGAGTGCGGCGCTGCATTTGCAGATCCAACAATGATTGTTAATGATTGTGGTTGCAATTTTGATCCGAACTGTCCTAGATGCTTTCCGTTTTGAGGTGATGAAATGTATAAAGGTTTAATATTCTCTTTGTTTGATGGATCTGGTAAAGCCGTTAAAGATTGGGCTGATGCTGGATATAAATGCATTTGCTTTAATTACGATGATGCCGATCACGGAGATTACCAATCAGTGCGCATAATCCACGACAATATTTTTTACGTTAATGTGTGGATTGATGAGCTATTCAAATATACCGCAAAACTTGAAAATTGGGGTAAGCCTGATTTTATTATGGCATTCCCTCCATGCACTGACCTTGCAAATAGCGGATCTCGCCATTGGGCCAAAAAACGCCTTGAGAATCCATCTTTCCAGGATGAGGCCGCCGACACTTGCAAAATTGCTGCGCATATCGCTGATTATTTCGGTGTTCCGTACATGATAGAGAATCCTGTAGGCAAGCTGTCAACGTTATGGCGCAAGCCTGATTATACGTTCCATCCGTGCGATTATGCTGGCTATCTGCCGGAAGATGATAAACATCCCGACTTTCCTGATATTATTCCTGCGCGCGATCGGTACTTTAAGAAAACATGCCTTTGGACTGGAAACGGATTTGTTATTCCTCCGCGCGCAACAATCCTTCCTAAAGAGGACGACAAGGATAATCCTGGTTGGGCCAAAACTGGCGGAAAATCATCGCGCACAAAGATGATCCGCTCCCTCACTCCGCGCGGCTTTGCTCGCGCCGTCTTTGAAGCAAACGCAAAATAGCACTTTTTGTTAAAAGCCAGGTGTAAAAGCCTGGCATAATCATTTCACCGAAACGAAAGGAGAAATAAACGATGAAAGTTATCTGCAATAAAACCAACGTTTTGATGAACGGTCGTTATAAAGCTGTATACGAAAAAATTGCTGGTAGCGATGATGTGATCGAGTTGGAACAATTCCAGGTAAAGAGCATTACAAAGGGTAGCAAGTGGCAAAACGCTGTTGAGTCTGACTATCGTCATATCAAGACAAAAACAATTAAATGCACCTTTGTAGATCACAAGATCCCTTGTAAAAAGCATTTCAAAGAAGGAAAGCGCTACCAGATTGAGCAAGGCCGCGCGCTTGGTGCTGTTGCTGGTTATGTGTTTGATGAAGCTGGCGACCGCTGGACGCTATACCGCGAAGAAGTTGGATTTTCCGCTGGTGGCTGTCATTTGTTTGAGGCTATGTATAAGTGATCAAGGCTGAATATCGCTATAAGGTGACTCATTCGGCAACAAAAACCTTTAAGCCTGGCGATATAGTCAGGCAAATAAAGAAAACGATGGTTGGGTGGCTGATTGGATTCTCATATCACAAATCACTTTACTTTGATTTTGTTGATTCTGTAACCGCGCATTGCCATAGTGCAAAGGAACCAGAAAAAATCTTAGTTAGCATAGAGCGGATCAAATAGCATTTTTTGTTAAATGCGGGTAGCATTGGTGCGGTATTATTGCCGCATCAAAAAGGAGTTATCACCAATGAATTTTTCGTTTGAAACCAATAAACTAACACCAAAACAAATTATCGAATTAGCTGATGCACAAGGATTGTCTCCGGTGCGCGTGTCCATTCAGGCTAACGGATACCGTCAATCGTCCAGCTTTTGGGGTGAGGTTAATGATGTTAATAACGGAAACGATCGCTACCCTGTGATTTCTCTTGGCAATGATGTTGATGTTGTTGGAAAGTTGGCGCGCAACATTGCTCGCTCTGTTCAATTCCCTGAATCATCGGCCTATATGCATTTTATCGGCTGCGTGTCTGCTGCAATGCTTGGGCGCTTCACGGTTGAGTATCACGGAACGGATCAGCCGACCGCTCTTTATGTTGTCACAAGCCAGCCTCCTTCAACTGGTAAATCTGCCGTTAACAGCCTGGCACTTGCTCCAATGGTTGCAGAAGTGGAAAGAATTAACGATCAGCGAAAAAAGGAAAGAAAAAAGATTCAGGCAAAGTTGGCAGGTCTTGCAAAAGAGATGAAAAGCGAGCGCTCCGGCGCTGATATGGAATCTCTGTACCAGGAGAAAGAAGATCTGGAAGAAAAACTGGAAAAGATGTGTGACATCGTTTTCCCTGTGTCCGACACCACGCCGGAAGGACTTGCAAGAATCAACAATCGCCAGGGTAACTTTGCTGTGATTTCAGATGAGGCAACGAGTATTAACAGCCTTTTAGGTCTGACATATGCCAATAGCGAACGTAAAACCAACAGCGAACTTGTTCTGAAAGCATGGGATCATGGTCATGTTTCTATAGCTCGTGCAAACGCTGACAACAATATGAGTTTTAAAGCTCTTGGGTGTATGGCGGTGATTGCTCAGGATGAAACAATCAATGCCATCATGGATGCAGGATCGCGCGGTATCGGTGTGAGTGAGCGTTATTTGCTTGTGCGTGAGGAATCATTTTTAGGCCGTAGAAAGTTTGTTGATGATAACGGTGATTCTACTTATGAGCCTGTTGATGGAGAACTGAAAAGCCAATATTTTAAGCTGATCCATAACATCATGAGCGAATCAAACATCCAGCTTAAGATCAGCAAATCAGCAATGCGAGTTCTTAACATGGCTCGTCAGGAGATGGAACCGCACCTTGCTGATGGTGGAAAGTATTCGCATACAATGCTGCGCGGTGCGCTTGGCAAAATGGATAAGCAGGTGATCAGGATTGCTTCAGTTTTGCACACTATCCGCAACTGGTTTAATCCTGGTGGATACCCTCAAAAGTCGAAAGAGATTGAGGTTGAAACTGTTCAGGAAGCATTGCTGATGTTTAGCGAGTTGAGCAAAACATACATTAGCGCCGCCAACGCTTCTGGCTATGCTGGTGATGATGCTGAAATGGGTAAACTAATCGAGATCATCACTCGACACGGCAAGGCTAATAAGGGAATCTTGAATGTGCGCGCCATATATGAGGCTGCACGAAAAGTTAAGCCGTTTGTTGGACAGGCTGGCGTAATGAAGCGTATGGAAACGCAACTGCTGCCGATGCTTGAAGAAAGAAATTATATTTGTGTGATTAATGGCGTTGTTTTTGTAAATCCAACATTGCTGGGGTAATTATGTTTCTTCTGGATCTGTATCGCTGGTGTGAGTCATTCGAATGGTTTACACGTCAACATATAGCGAAATTTATATTTCAGCATAGAGAATGTGAGCGGCTCGCAAGGGCCGCAGGATTTACGCCGAGAATGTTTGCGACTGCCGTTTCAAAAGAGTTTTGCGCAAGAATGATGACCGCTGGTTATCTTGATGGAGTTGGTGGAAAGTTCTGGTGTAAGAAAGGATCAGCAAATCGCCCTTTCTCGTTTGAACTTTACAGCCTGGAAGGTATGCAAAATGAATGGGTAAGGGATGTTTTAAGGATCGGAGAAATGAGCGATGAAGAATTGTTTACGTCAAATGCTAATAGACAAAATATTGAAGTTCTGCGCCGTAAGTTCAATCTCACATGACGATTTCATGCACTCAATGTTGACGCTCATTCATTCTGACATGCGAGCGTTTAACATATCAGAGCATAATTTGTGTGATGAGGACGGCGTTTTGTTGGTTACTGTAAAGCGTATTGAATAGCACTTTTTGTTAAAACTCCCGATCTCGAATCGGGTATATTTATTTCATCGAAACGAAACAACAAAAGGAAGTTACCATGAGCAACAAATTTTTCACCGTGGCGCTGGTTGTCAAGCATGAAAACGGAACTACTACTGAAATTCCTACAAAGTTCCCAGCCGACTCATGGACACGCGAGCAGGCTGTAGAATATGTTGAAGATATGGCAAGGCGCGTGATGGCTGGTCATTACGATATTGAGTTTCAAGAAAACCAACAATTAACAAACCATTCCCACGAATGGCCCGATGCATAAAAACAAAGGAGGCGTTAAGCCTCCTTTTTCTTTTCCCTCCAGTAAAGACAAATCAGCACAAGGAGCACAACCACGCATATGATTACGGGGTCGTACCATCTTCCGTTATTACCCTGTACCACCTGGATTTTATCAGCCTTGATGGTATTGGCCTGAATGGTTGACGTTTTGATCTCCTTTTTGTTTGAAGTATCAACCGTGTCAACTTTCGACTCCTTAATGGTCGTATCCTGCTTGGTGCTGTTGTCCTGTTTTGCGGTAACGCCAACGGTCTGCTTTACGTTCTCCGCTCCTGCCTGTGCTGTGATTTCCGGCTTACTACCGATTAATCCGGTCAGTGGCGTAACGCTTGAACATCCAGACAAAATAACAGCGATCGCGATTGCTGATAACTTTCTCATGATTACAGATCCTTAATGCAATATTTAAATTCCACCGCGCGGCGGTTGCGCAGTCCTTTAGACGTTTCTTTCTTTCCTGTTTTTGGATTGGTGTATTTTGTCCATCGCCATAACTGATTGCACGCTTCCATATAACGACCGTTATTAATCAGCTTAAGCATGGTTGAATTTCTAAAAGCACCAGTGCCAGCATTGTATGTGAATGAATACATTGCCGCGCGCATTGTATCAGGAATATCAACCTTTACACGTTTATCAACTTCATCCTTTGCGATCTTGATATGCTTTGCCAGTAGCGCATCGCACTCTCTCTGTGTGTATGTTTTACCTGGCATTACGTCAGGTCCAGTTATTCCGGCGCAAACCGTCCATATTCCAGCAATATCTTTGTACGGTTTATGTTTTACTCCTTCTATTTCCTCCAGTAATGGAGAAGTAAGAGCAAGAGCAACGCCGAAAGCCGCAGCGGTCACTCTTTGTTTTATACTCATTATTTACCTCTGATCTCAATAGCTTTCTTAATATCACTGCATTCAAGCGCGTCACGTAGCGCCTTACTATCACGCCAACGAAGATAAGCGCCCCACATACCAAATGCAGCCATCAAAACTAAGCTGGCTATTGCGATGGTTGTTTGACCAGTTACCGCGCCAGTGATTGACGCGCCGCCAGTTCCGGAAGTTGCAGCGTTTAAAAAATCTTTCATGATTAGATCTCCTGTAGATAAAAGTCAACAATTAATTGACTGTATCCTAACCATTGAACGCACAAAAAGGAATAAAAAAAGGGCGAAGCAAAATGCCTCGCCCAATTAAATTTATGATTTATATTGTTATTTTAATTATTAAAAGTTCAATCGGCAATTTCTGGATAATGCATAAATCGCCCAACTTCTCCGTATTCTTTATCGTAAACAATAACAGCCGCACGGCGACGGGAACGCCATCCACCGCGCGCCGCATATGCATCTTTTGCCGCCATAGTGCTATGCACTTCAACAATGCCCAGGCTTGTTTCAGTTACTGTCTGATGATGCCAGTGCCCTACGTGAGCATACATCATTTTTGAATTGCCGAAGTCTTCGCGCCAGTCTGCCGCGCACATCATGAGCAATGTTTCAGGCTTGCGTATAGTGTGCCCGTGATGGTATGCAAGGAATGTTTTGCCATATTGTGTGTGATGAACTACTCGCGGAGATACATCAACATGAACTCGCGGCTCATTCTCATATGCTGCCGCCATTGCTGCGCGCAACCAGATCATGCCGCTTTGGTCGTGGTTGCCTTCAATGATCTGAATCTCTACGTTTTTATGTTTTGATAACAGCTTTGTTATTGCTCGACGCACTGACCGGATGGCAACATAAACAAGTTTTGCGTATCGACTATCTTGATCCAATACGTGACCGCTTGCAGGTGTAACTGCTTCAAGTCCGTCACTGTGAAGCATATCGCCACCAATCAGCAAAACAGCTTTTTCGCTATCCGGCGCGCACTGGATTGAATAATCAATGAAATTATTCATTACGCGCTCTGCTGTTGCTGTATCCCAATTCTCTCCGCATTCATGCTTATGCGCCATTGCGCCCAGGTGCATATCAAAGATCGGATACAGTGATAACGTCTCGCTATAATCCTTTTGTGATTCCGTTTGCGGATCAAGTCGCGGAACTTCTTCGCTAAATGCATCCATAGCTGCCTGCATTAATGCTTCTAGCTGTTCGCGGTCCTTGCTTGTCTTAATCCATGTCATAACCACATTGCCATCTTTATCAATTAGCTTTGATTCTCCAGTAACACCAAAACCAGGTGATCCGATGGTTGTAACTTTACCTTGCTTTGCTAATCGTGCCGCGCGTCGCTCAATGCTGCGAACGTTCATACCATACTCATTAGCGATCTGCTTATATGTCTTTCCCTGCTTGCGCTCATTGATAAATTGTTCATCTGTGATTTTGATTTGCTTCATCAAAAATTCTCCTTATCTCATTATGACAACGTATACAATAGAGATCGCCATCATAACAGGTAAGGGCAAAAGTAACAAACGCCACATGATAATAATCCTCATTTGTAGTATTTGCGCGGCTCGCGAATTTTCGCCATAGCCTCTTTGAAATCAATCTTTGTTGGTATTGCTGGTACGCGATGCATCTTGCGCGGTCGTTCATTGAGAAATGTCATTTTGTCGCCGCTGATAATGCTTATGTCAGCAATATCAAAATATTTTGCTATCCTGGCTATGTCTTCAGAGATACCGCACTCCTTTGCGTGATCCCATACGGCCTGCCTGCCTTGTTCAACCTTCATGCTTATAATATTCCTCCGCTGTTTCAATTGGCTCGTGACCATATGCAACCTTAAGCAAGGTCATTGCTGCCGACCAATCAAACTGATAGCCGTTAACCGAACCGCCAGCAACAGATTCGCGTGAAACTTCTTGAGCAATTTTAAAAGCGCGTGGATCGTAAACAACCATTTTGTTTTCCTCTTGTTCGTTTTGATGAAATAATTATGCCAGACACAAGGCCTGGCGTTTTAACAAAAAGTGCTATTTTGACGCTGATTCGTAAAACTCTTGCAAGTCTTTACCGATCTGCTCATGCCATTTTTCAAGCGGTAGTTTTCTTGTTTCCTCAAAGCTCATGTCAAGAGCGCTTGTAAACTCCCACGGATCGCAACCTAATAGCGGCTTTATGAAATCGTTTTTATCAAGCGCCTCGCAAACCATAGCGCGAAATAACAACCACTCTCCAGTTTCATTTAAATAAACGCTTCTTTCTTTCTGCATTGTTTTAGCTCCGTTTCCGTGCGCGACGGTCTGCCACCGAAGGGCAAATGTCGCTGATTTTAACGTATCGAGTTTTCTGCTGCTCACCTTCTTTAAGTTCGCGCATGATGAAAATAACGCTTCCTTTATTGTTACCCTGCACTGGTTTACCTGTAAGCGCTGAAGTGAACGCCAGGCGTCCGGTACGGGAATATTCTGTTCCTCCATACTGGTAAACTTCGCCAGTGATCCAGATGATTTCCGCTGCGCGCTGCTGCGCTTCATAAAACCATCCTGTTGATGTGTCGCAAGGTAACAGAATGTCGATCTGGTTATTGTGCTCCATTTGCTCAATCGCCTTCTTAACAAATGGCGTAATATTGCTGTACGGTGGATTAAGCCAGATATGCTTATTACTACCCCACCAACGCTTTAAGCAATTTGTTTCCTTGCTGTAGAATTTTTCACATACAGCATTTTCTTTGCTCGCCGCCGCGTCGATGTCATAATCACCGTATTCGCTTTCCATCCATGCGACAAGCTCAGACGGAGTAGACCACAAATCGCGCACAATGTCCGGCGTATTGCTGCCGTTATAGCGGTTGCCAGTCACTTTGAAATATTGATTTGGTTTAACAGCCTGGTAATGACCACCAGTAGCAAGAGCATTGCCAATGAATGTTTCTCGTTCGATTTGTTCAAATGTCACTTCTGTTTCTTTGCTCATTTCTTAATTTCCTGTTGCTTGTTGAACTGGTGTTATTATGGCGCAATCCTTCGCGCCTGTTTTAACAAAAAGTGCTATTTCATCATGTATTCTACCGCGATCATGAATTGCTTATATCCGTAGGTTACGGCAGCGAATCCGCCAAGCTCACGCACACGACGCAAGAATGCTTTTTGCTCCTTGCTGACTGGTGAAGCCTTTCCCTTGCCGGACTTATTGACGCGCTTCATCTCAATTGCCGCGAACGGGTAACGACCTTTTAATCCAATCAGGATGATAAAATCACTTACGCCCTTAACAAGCCCAGCTTGCTGATCCATCATTGCGGTGGCGATCCCCTTGTCGCCCTCGTTTTTCGTATGCCATGTCAGCAATTCAGGATGAGCATAAGTTACCCATTGAAACGCGCCTATCTGGTGCGATTCTTCTTTTAGTGTATCTGTCGGATCTCTTTCGTAAAACTCCAGATAATCGCCTTTATCAGTCATTGCCATAATTAAATTCCTTCTTGTACAAATTATCTTCGCCCTTGCTAGTCTTGCGGTGAGTAACGCGCGATGGTGGCATGATGTGATTCACATATTGCATTATTTTTCGTGCATTGCGGTAGCTCGCGACCATGCCAGCGACACGGCGATCTGGTATGTGCTTAAGAGCAACGCTTCGCCATTTTGCGCGACAAATTTGGCTCTCAGATTCAGGGAAAAATATCTCTCTCGCTCTGAAAGTGTCTATGCCATCGGAAAGCTCATAATTAAATATTATCCCTTTCTGGTTTTTCGTCATTTCAACCGCGAAAGATTGCACCTGAAACCAGTCGTTTTTTGTGTAGTGCTTTCCGCTCAACTTCTCGTTAGGGTCAATCAATGACATGTCGCAATGTCTGCATACCCTGGCCGCAATATCATTCTTCGTTCCGCAACCGCGCTGAATAATCTTTTTAGTGCGCGGGTCAATCTGATCATCACATGTCCTGAATTTAAAGAACCACTCACATCTGTTGCCGTTTTCGTCTACGTGCATACAACGACGAGCATAATAGCTGTTAAGAGTTCCGCAAATAGGGCACGGCTTCGGATCTTTACCGTTCCTGAATCGCTTCTGATGCTGCGCCTGTTCAAGTATCGGATCAAAATAAAGCTCGCCTAACTCATCCATCGTTCCTGAAAAATCCATTACGAGGTGATCATCTTTCTTGAATCCTTGTTCCTTATGCCACTTCTTAAGAAGTCGCATTCCACGCCCTAAAAGCTGAATCAGCAAAGTTAGCGATCCAATCTTACGCAGAATAACAGACGTATCCCAAAACGGCACGTTAACGCCAGTAGTTAGCGCCTGAACCTGGAAGATGTATTTTACCTTCCCTTCGTATGCTTCCCTCAACCACTCCTTGCGCTGATTGTCGCCAGTCTTACCAGTAATGATCCTGTAAGTAGTTCCAGGTGGCAACGCTGCCGCTGCCTCTTTGCAATGCCTTTCTCCTGCACATGTCACAAGTACGCCGTTGCGGTTTTTACAGATCTCGTGAACTTTCGCCATGATGCGCTTTGTCATGGTCGCTTCTTCATGAATTTTTTGTTCCATCCTGCGAAGCGTTTTAGCGTCAAAATCTGCAACTCCATCCTCACTGGATGCCTCAAACTCTGAAAGGTCATACCCTAGATCGCCAACGTCGCCAAAATTTGTTGGCACAACAGAACCGAATTTTATCAGGTAGTTGGTGTCAATATTAGTAACCTGTTCACGCCAGAATCCTTTCTGTTTTTTGTCTTCTACCAAGATCGGGACTACGCCGCGAAACTCCGATCCAGTCATGCCAAATATGCGCAGTTCATGACCATATGTTTTCCGGCAGCGGCGCATCATTTCCATGATAATGACAGTGTATTGCGTGCGGCCTGTTCCCTCCATTGGCAAGCCATCCTCACCAATCAGGAACTCTGTATTTCTGTTCCTGCTTCCCTTTGTTATGTCATAATCTGGATTTGGTACTTTTTCGCCTTTCTTTGTCGTCATTTGTAAAAATGACTCATCTTTCTCTATGGCGTCGGCAAGGTCTTCCCAATCAACCTGATGACACTCGTCAATCCCGATAACGTGCGGAACATAGTCGCCAAGCGCTTTAAACAATCCATTAACTACAGTTCCCTCAGAACCAACAACGATCGGAAAGTATGCGCTTTTTGTCTTCAGTCCTGCACAATAGATGGAGTTAGGCACGCCAAGATTTGTTATCTCTTCAGAATCCTGATCCACAATCTCAGCCTGGCGAGCAAGGACCATCATTTTCAAGCCCATTTTCCGGCACTGGTGAGCAACCATTGCAAACATCAATGTTTTGCCAGCCGATACGGACGCTTTAACAAAGAATGGATGCTCATAATTTTTCATACGCTTTGCGATCTCAGCGTATGCAACGCACTGGTAAGGGTAAGGCACAATATCGCCAACAGTGAATCGCTCCTGAATGGATTTAATTACCGCTTCACCAAGTGCTGATATTTGCTTTTCAATGTTTGGAATCATTCTAAAACCTTTGAGTAATGCCATTTGGCGTGTATAATACACAATCATTAAATCATCGTTTAACAAAAAATGCTATTGGAGAATGAATAATGAAAGAACAGCGAATCGCAGTATCAACTGGTAAGATTGACAAACGCACAATTAATGGCAATAACGGAACTCGACGGGGTAAAGATAAGAAAAAGCGCAAGCGCCCTACAGGATACTATGTTTTAAAAGATGAAGTGCGAGCCGGACTAAAAGCTCGACTTGACATCCTTATTGAGTATTACGGAAGTGTGTCAGCAATGGCAAAACGTCTTAACGTTAGCCAGCAAACTGTAAATCAGTGGCGCGTTCGCGGTATGATTTCAGCCGCTGGCGCTCAAAAGGTGCATAACGATTACAAGAAATATGGTTGTCAAGGCTATCGCGCGTCATTCTGCCGTCCAGACCTGCGATTTGATTCCAATGGTAAACCGCTCACAAAGAGATGTGATAAACGTGAAATGTTGCGAGTGGTAAGAATGTCAGATTATGAACCTGGCGGATTCCTGTATAAACCTGAAAGCACTAATTGCTAAAAACAATGCCTGTCATGATGTTATCATCTGTCAGGCTTTTTTGTTTGAGGTGTATATGAATAACGAAAACTTTATGGTTTATCAAAAGGAAGATGTTCTCCCATATATGCAGGGATTATGGCGTGAGGCGCTACAAAGTATTTGCGGTCTTCCAAATGAGGTTTTTAACGGCAAGCATCAATCTTGCCCCCACTGTGGCGGAAAGGATCGCTTCAGGTGGACGGATAAACTTGGCGATAAAAAAGGCGATGGCGGTGCGATCTGCAACGTGTGCGGTAATGATACTGGAATTGGTTGGATCATGAAGCTAACCGGAGAACCTTACAGCGAAGTGATCAATATTTTGGGCCGCTTTCTTGGAAAAGTTCCGCAGGACTATAGAATCAAGGTAAATAAGCGAGTATCTCGTGATTCTGGTTATTCGTTTGGGAAACAGGCAAGCCATGAATGTTGCGAGCGCGTTATGTCAAAAACACTAAAATTTGATCGCACGCCGTTAAGCACCTATGAAGGGATATATCCTCCTGAAGATGGTTATTATGAATGCGGCGTTAAAGATGGTCGATACATTCACGCGTTACCATGTTACCTGGTGCATTCCGATGATATTGATGATGAAATGTGCAATGTGCTTTTCATTGATGAAGAGGGTAAACAGTCTTTTCTCGCAAAGGACTACACGCGCGGGTCGGTTGTGATAACAGGAAGCACAGATAAGACGATCTATCTTTGCGTTGACTGGATTGATGCGCAACATATTCACCTTGCAACTGGTCAGGAGGTTTGGGCCTGCTTTGATGCAACTAACATTGAGATTGTAGCTTACAGGTATAAAGGCAACAGAAGAATGCGAGTTGTCTGTAAGAGCACAGATCGTGACGCTATCATTGCCGCAGAGGAAAGAGGTCTTGAAATTATGATGCCGATTAATGATAATTACAGGCAAGGGATAGAGAGGAAGGTTTACAAACCTGAATCTCTTCTCTAAATGTCACTGCTACTTTTACCCCGCATTGCGGGGTTTTTTTTTGCCTTAGTAAATGCTATTATCTGCATTGACATTAACATGCAACATGGGAGAAAACGCATGGCAATTTACAGAACCGGACAGGCGTCAATGGACGCTCAAGGCTATATAACTGGATACGACACAAAATGGCGAGAGCAACTAACACTCATTCGCCCTGGTGCGACTATTGTATTTTTGACTCAGCCGTTACAAATCGCTGTAATAACTGAAGTTATTAACGACACAAGCATTCGCGCAATTACAACTGGAGGTGCGGTAGTTACTCGCTCAAATTACGCGATCTTGCTTCATGACTCAATAACTGTTGATGGTCTTGCTCAAGATGTAGCTGAAACATTGCGCTACTATCAGAGCAAAGAAACAATTATTGAGGATGCTATTGAGTTTTTTAAAGATTTCGATCTTGATGAACTGAAAGATCTTGTTAATCAAGTTAAGCAAGGTGCTGAATCAGCAAAGCAAAGCGCTTCCGCAGCAAAGACAAGCGAAACAAATGCTGTTAATGCAAGAAATGACGCGGAACAATTCAAGAATGCTGCAAAGGCCAGTCAGGATGCATCAGCAAATTCTGCTACAGCTGCAAAAGGTAGTCAGGATGCGGCAAAAGCAAGCGAAACCAAAGCTAAGGAGTATGCTGATAGCATTCAACCTGGTAATTTTCTTGTTAAGTCAAGAGATCTTGATGACGTTTCAAACAAAAAAACAGCAAGACGAAACCTTCAAGTTTATTATCAGTCTGTTTTAAACCTTGATCAGAAGAATCTAAATGAGATTACAGGAGAATTTGAAGGGTTTTACTTCCAGAATCTTACATCAAACGCAAGGCCAGAACTTGGATACCCTGTTACTGCTGCTGGTTCTCTAATGGTTGTAAAGAATTTTGCAAATGGAGAGTCTGGTTGCCATCAAATATATAGACCTCACAATACACAGCTTTATTTCTATGTTAGATGGTATGATCCTACCAGGAAAACATGGTCGTCATGGTCTGCATTTTATTCTCAGGAGGCAACTGACACATACAGAACAAGGATAGGGCTTGGAAACAAAAACAATCCGCAGTTTGCAAATTTAAACCTTGTTGTCAATAACAGCAATCCGTCGGCAGCTACTGGTGTCATTTCTGGATACCTTAATAATGATTCTGGTGGGCAACGCATGAAATTCAGGCTTTATGGGGAGATAAGAAGTGATTCAAAGGAATGGGTAACAGTACACATAACAAATAGTGACGGAACAGTAAACAAGTATGCAGGTTTTAATATAGATGGTGACTTTGTAATACCTGGAACTTTTAAAGGTAATGTTTTGTCAGTATCAGATGTTAATGCTACAAAAAGAAACCTAAGCATTGACAGGGTTGATCAAAAGACAGGGGAAACTGACATAACAAACCATGCAAAAACAGCTCAAATATTTATAACTGATAACAAAAATTGGGGTGCTTATGACGTTGAGAACGAACGATATATTGCATTGCCTGTAAATCAAGGTGGAACTGGAGCGTTAAATCATGATGATGCAAGAAGAAATTTAAAACTTAGCGATGGAGACAACGTTACATTTAGATCTGTTTCAACGGCTGGCAGGCCAAATGGTCCAAATGCATTTGTTGCTGAAGGGTGGGAGTATACAAGCGCAGCCAGTTACATATCAATAACAAAGAGCAGGGACGGAAGCACTATATTAGCTCAGGCTGAATTTAGATCTGACGCAAACGGTAATGTTTCAATAATAAACAGAGATCCAACTGGAGGTGATAATTCATCATTCTACGCATTTAGAAGAGATGGTTATGCAGAATTTCCACGGCTTAATGTGCATGCCAGCGCAGCTAATCCACTCCTTATTGATTCTGCAAACCCAACTATAGAATTTAAGGATACTGATACAAACGCAAGGTTTTTTATTGTTGCTGATAACATGTCGTTTCGTGCAAATGTTGATAGCACTGGCGGAGGTAGGATTTGGGAGTACAACAAAGGAACAGGG
>OIZV01000120.1_pt1 | contig 52257 bp, 49 predicted proteins | sample 1588681 | NCBI WGS metagenome assembly OIZV01 (sample SAMN03283281) | human gut metagenome | biome: human-associated habitat; material: feces | host: Homo sapiens | place: Peru | collected 2012 | reverse complement strand
ATTACTCGGTAAAAGGAATAGAGAGGACACTCAGTTCTTGCCTACAAAAAGCGGTGGATGAAGATTTAATTCCAAAGAATCCCATATCAAAAGTGAAGTTGCCTAACTGCACAAAGCCTGAAATGAAAACGCTGAAGAAAGAAGAATTAACAGCATTTCTTGAAGAAACCAAGCGTTCGGGTTGTTATGAATTCTATTATCTTGAACTGACAACGGGTATGAGATTAGGCGAAATCTGTGCGTTGGAATGGAATGATTTAAGCCTGGAAAACAAAACGATAACAGTAAATAAAGCGGTACAAAAAATCAAAGGTGAGGTAAAAATCAACACACCGAAAACAAAAAGTTCAATCAGAACGATAAGATTATGTGATGAGTGTATTCGGTTATTAAGTGAGTTAAAAGCAAATCAAATACCGAAATCGAAATACATATTCCCGTCATCTGTAACAGGAGAAATACGAGATACTTCTGCCGTAACAAGAAGATTACACAGAATACAAGACAGAGCAGGCGTGCCGAGAATACGCTTTCACGATTTACGACACAGTTTTGCGACCTTATCCCTTGAGCAAGGAATGGACATTAAAACAGTATCGCACATGCTTGGGCACACAGATGCAGGATTTACAATGAACACATATATGCATGTGACGGATTCCATGCAAGAGAATGTTGCAAACACAATGGGAAATTTACTCGGCGGAAATGCGGCAAATTCATAAATGGTCAATAGATGGTCTTGGGTTGAAAATCGAATAAACGAACAAAATCTCACTTTGTAAAAAAGAGTGAGATTTTTTATTGCAAATTGAATTTTGAAATGCATTTCTGAAAAAGAAAAAACCTGCGAAAACGCCGTGTTTACGCAGGTTTTGGAGCTGATAGTCGGACTCGAACCGACGACCTGCTCATTACGAATGAGCTGCTCTACCAACTGAGCCACAGTAGCATCTGCTGAAATTGTCAACGACAAATATTCTAATATATTTTGAAGAAAAAAGCAAGAGTTTTTATAAAAAAAGTTATTTTTTTAACTCTGTGAGTTTTTTACAATGCGCAAGTATTGTTTGCCCAAAGTTGACATAGACTTTGAATTTGGGTATAATGAAAATATAAAACAATTAAGAGAAGAGGTGCACAAAATGTCTGAAATTATTGTAGCGGGAGCAGGTCACGGCGGACTGGTTGCCGCATGGAAGCTTGCACAGCTTGGCCATAAGGTTACGGTTTATGAGCGTCACGCTCGTGAAAATCTCGGTTATGACCAGAAAGACCCTGTGGACGCCGCATACTTTGACTATGCGGGAATTGAGTACCCGGAGGATTGGCATGCCCCTAACAATGTGATAACGCTTGTTCCGATTGATGAAACGGTTGCACCTGTTACACTTCCCGAAGAAAAGGGTGCCTCGACACTCATTGTCGAACGGCGTGAGCTTTTGGCTTTTCTTATTGACCTTTGTGAAAAGGCCGGGGTGCACTTTGAATTTAACTGTGAGGTGCGTGAGCCTGTTGTTCTCGGCAGCCGAATTATCGGCATAATGACGTCGCAGGGCATAAGGCTTGCGGATCTTGTTATCGACGCGTGCGGAATTGATTCACCTGTACGTCGCAATTTGCCTGATTTTACTCATATTCAGAAAGAGCCGGGCAATTTTGACCGACTTCATGTTTACCGTGCATATTATAATCGAATTGAGGGTAAGCCCGACCCCGAGCACAGATATTATGTTTACGTCAATGCCAGCGGAACGGTCGGCTTTACATGGCTTATTACAGAGCCTGACAGTGCGGATATTCTTATTGCAAGATTCGGCGAGGTAACGGAAGAGGATATAAAGGAAAATCTTGATTTTGTTTGTGCAAAAAATGAGCATGTCGGTCGTGAGCTTATTCGTGGCGGTAAGGTCGTTGATATTCCCGTTCGGCAGCCGCTGGCGGTTTTCGTTGCGGACGGCTATGCCGCAGTCGGTGACAGCGCATACATGACAATTCCGCTCAAAGGCTCGGGAATCGGCTATTCAATCAAGGCGGGTACAATCCTTGCAAGAGCCGTTGAAGCGGACAAAGACGGTTTGTTTAACTGTGACACGCTTTGGAAATATGAGCATGACTTTTTCCACGAAATCGGTTTTGCCGCATGCACTGTTGCACTTGAAAAAAATCTTCTCCCGTATCTTACGGCGAAAGATGTCAGCGATTTCATGGCCAGCGGAATTCTGACCGCCGAGGAGCTTGCCGAGCTTAATACGGGAAAAATTGAATATCTGAGAAAGAACAACATTGTTTCAACGATAAAGAATAAATTGAAGCTTCTCAACGAAATGCCCGAGCTGAGAAACAAGGGGCTGAAAATGGTCGGCTGGTTCGGCAGAGAAAAACTTGTTGAACCGCTGTTTCCGGCGAAATACGACCGTGAGGACGTTGAAAAGTGGGCCGAACATTACAATGAATTCTTTGAGTCAATTAAGACGGACAAAATACCGGGCGAGGACAATGAATAAATAATTAAGGGCTGTTGCTTCGGCGACAGCCTTTTTTAAAATAACCCTTGAAAAAGCGAAAGAAAGAATATAAAATAGTTTATATAAATTTATGGGGTTGATAAATTGAAGGACATGAAAAGATATCTCAAAATGGCTGCACCGTATAAGGGTGCGCTTATATTGACCGTGCTTGCCTTGCTCGGATCTTCCGTCGTCAGCCTTGTTATGCCGGATGCGGTTCGCAGGCTGACGGGAGCCTTGACTGACGGAACGGCGACAAAGGAACGTGTCCTTGTGTTTGCGGCAGTAATACTCTTATCGTACATAGTTAAAGCATTGCTGACATTCGTATCAAAATACAAGGCTCACGTTGCCGCATGGAATTTCGTCGGCGATATGATGCTTGATGTTTATAATAAGCTGCAATCACTTTCAATGAGATTTTTCGGCGATAAACAAACCGGCGAAATAATGAGCCGAGTCATAAACGATTCAAGAAACATGGAAACGCTTATTGCTCATGCTTTGCCCGATCTTCTTTCAAACATTCTAATTGTTATAATGGTTGCAATAATGATTTTTTCAATCAATCCGGTTCTTGCAGCAATTTCGCTTATTCCTATCCCGCTGATTTTATTTGTAACAATGAAATTTTCAGGCAAGGTTCACGCTCTTTTCAAACGCAACCAAGAGGTGCTTGCCGAGGTCAACGGCAAGGTTCAGGACAATATTTCGGGAATCCGTGAGATTCAGTCTTTTGGCAGGGAAGCCGAAGAGTATATGAGCATGAAGGAGTATTGCAAGCGGTACAGTTTTGCCAATGTCCGTGCAAATTTTGTTGCTTCGATTTTCTTCCCGACAATTGAATTTCTTACTTCGGTCGGTTCGGTGCTTGTTATGGGAATCGGTGGAACGCTTGCACTGAAGGATGTGCTTTCCGTTTCCGACGTTGTCGGTTTCTTTATGTATCTTTCTCTTTTCTATTCGCCGATAGCGGCACTTTCAAGAATTATTGAAGATATGCAGAATGCATTTGCTGGCGGTCACAGAGTGCTGAGTATTCTCGATATGGAGTCGGAAATCAAGAACAGCGAGAATGCCGAGAATATCGGCAGGGCAAATGGTGATATAGAGTTTGACCATGTTTCGTTTTATTATAATGAAAACGAGCCTGTGCTCAAGGATATTTCGTTCAAGGTCGAGTCCGGAAAAATGGTTGCGTTCGTCGGAGCAACGGGAGTAGGAAAGTCAACGATCGTTTCGCTCATGGAGAGATTTTATGACCCCGTCAGCGGCTCGGTACGCCTTGACGGTAAAGATATTAGAGATATAACGGTTAAATCGCTCAGAGAAAACATTTCAATGGTTTTGCAGGACGTTTTCCTTTTCAACGGTTCAATTTATGACAACATTGCTTACGGAAATCCCTCGGCGAGCCATGATGAGATAGTGAAGGCGGCGGAAACGGCGAGAGTGAACGATTTTGTTTGCAAAATGCCGGACGGATATGATACAATAATCGGTGAGAGGGGCGTTCGCCTCTCGGGAGGACAGAAGCAGAGAATTGCAATCGCAAGAGCTGTGCTCAAAAATTCACCGATTCTGATTCTTGACGAGGCAACGTCGGCGGTCGACAACGAGACGGAAGCACTCATTCAGCAGGCGATTGACGAGCTTTCAAAGAGCCGCACGGTGATTGTTATTGCTCACAGGCTTTCAACGGTTATGAAAGCGGATAATATAATCGTCCTTGAGAACGGCCGAATTGCCGAGCAGGGTACGCATAACGAGCTTCTGAAGCTTGGCGGAATTTATGCAAAGCTTTGCAATGTTAATTCGGACAGAATTAAGGCCGAGATGTAATAAAAACATGAAAGGAAGATTATCATGATAGTAACAACGATCGACAAGCTGGATTCTTACAGCGAAATTCCACATGCAAAGGACATTATGACCTTTATTGAAAACTTCAAAAAGACGGACATGAAGCCCGACAGATACGATATTCACGGCGACGACCTTTTTGCCGCAGTCAGCCGCTATGATACCGAGCCGAGGGAGCAGAGAAAATTTGAGAGCCACAGAAAATACATAGATCTCCAGATCGTTCTCGACGGCAGTGAGGAAATGGACTGGGCACCGATTGATTCGCTCAATATGACGGATAACGGCTTTGAAAGAGGCGACGATATCGCTTTCTATGAGGGCACCGAGCTTTCGACAGTCACACTCGGCGGCGATCAGTGCGCTATACTTTTCCCTGAGGACGGACACAGACCTAATATTATGCACAAAAACATCAACAATGTTTTGAAAATAGTATTTAAGGTAAGAACGCACAATTGAAGCGCACGCCCTGCTTGAATATGTTTTCGCCATGCTGCACAAAACCCTTTTGACTTGCGTTAGCAAGCGCGCAAGTTTTTTGCACAGCCTGACGAAAAATCTTGTGAAGCAATTCGCACACTTCAACTGTACATTCTCACCTTTAAATCAAAAATAATAATATTTATGAATAAATATTCGTTTTTTGCTTGACATATTCAGTATAAAGTGGTATATTGTTCACGTCAAAAAAACAGAGGAGGACAAAACTATGAAAAAATTTATAGCTATTGTAATGTCATTAGTACTTATTGCAAGTGTTGCAATGCTTGCAGGCTGCGGTAAGAAAGACGATGTTAAGGCAGCAAAGGTTATTGGTATCGACCTTACTAATGAAAACTATGCATTCGGTGTTGATAAGGCACAGCCGGAGCTTCTTGAAAAGACAAATGCATTTATTGACAAGATATTGAGCAACGGCACATTTGATGAGATTTGCTCTCGTTACTCTAGCGGTGGTGAGCCGGTGCTTGTTAAGTCGGCCGCTAAGGATTCTTCAAAGGATCAGCTCGTTGTTGCAACAAACGCCGCTTTTGAGCCGTTTGAGTACACTGTAGGCGATTCATACGCAGGTATTGATATGGAGATCGCTAAGCTTCTTGCCGATGAGCTTGGTAAAGAGCTTGTTATTGATAACATGGACTTTGACGCTGTTTGCCTTTCTGTAGGTCAGCACAAGTGCGATATCGCAATGGCAGGACTTACGGTTAATCCGGACAGAGAAGCATCCGTTACATTCTCAAAGACATATTACAAGGCATCTCAGAGAGTTGTTGTTAAGGGCGACGATACAACATTTGATGACTGCAAGACAGCCGATGATGTTCTCAAAAAGCTCCAGAGCTTTGACGCTTCTGTTAAGATCGGTTATCAGAACGGTACAACCGGCGGTATGTACATCAACAATGAGAGCGACTACGCTTCAAACAACCTCAAGGTTACGGGCAAGGGCTACAAGAACGGTTCTCTTGCAATTCAGGATCTTATCAACGGAAACATCAACTACGTTATTATTGACTCTGCTCCGGCAGACAGCATTGTTAAGTCGATTAACGAAGTTGCATAATTAAAGTGGAATAAAAGCAAAGCCCCACTGAATAAGTGGGGTATTTGTTCTTATAAGAGGATTTTTTATGGGTAATTTTGATATCAAAATCGAAAAGTTTCTCAAAGCCTTTATCGACAACGGCGGTTATCACAACGTTCTCACGGGCTTGAAGAATACAATGGAAATTGCAATAATCGGTTTGCTCATCGGTATTGCAATCGGTACGCTGATTGCATCGATCCGTGTTCTTCCGAAATACAGGACGCTTCCGAGAGTTCTCGATAAGATATGCTCGTTTTATGTTGCAATTTTCAGAGGAACGCCTATGGTCGTTCAGCTGCTTGTGTTCTATTATGTTCTTATGCCCTTGATGGGATTTAAGATTGACGGCCTGAATGTTGCGATTACGGTTTTCGGACTGAACAGCGGTGCTTATGTTTCGGAAATAATGCGTGGCGGTATTCTATCCGTTGACCCGGGTCAGCTTGAGGGCGGACGCTCGGTCGGCATGAGCTATGCGACAACAATGTTTAAAATCGTTATTCCTCAGGCTATCAAGAATATTCTTCCGACCCTCGGCAATGAGTTCATCACGCTCGTTAAGGAAACATCAATCGTTTCTTTCGTCGGAGCAATGGATTTGTATAAGGTATTTAACGATATCGGAACAAACAACTATGAATTTATGGTGCCGTACCTTGTAATGGCAGTCATTTATATTATAATTGTTTGCCTCATCACGCTTGGCATTAAGTTTATGGAAAGGAGACTGAGGAAGAGTGATAGACGTAGTTAAGCTGAATAAAAGTTTCGGCGATCATCATGTTCTTAAGGACATTTCCGTAACGATTGAAAAGGGCGAACGAGTTGTTATTATCGGACCGTCGGGTTCAGGAAAATCAACCTTTCTCCGTTGCCTCAACTGTATGGAGGATCCGACCTCAGGCCAGGTCATCTTTGAGGGAGTTAATATTGCGGATCTCAGCGTTAATATAAACACCTACAGAGAGCGAATCGGAATGGTTTTCCAACACTTTAATCTTTTCAATAACAAGACGGTGCTTGAAAATATAATGCTTTCTCCGTATCTTGTTGAGAAAAAGAAAATGAAGAAAGCTAAAAAGGATAATTTTTTCCATAAGCTCGGAATGAAAAAGCATCCGTATACGGAAAACATTCCAAGTGCAAAAGAGATCAAGGCTCAGAAAAAAGAAGAAGCAATGGCACTTCTTAAAAGAATAGGCCTTGAAGAGAAGGCAAACGCATACCCGTCAACGCTTTCCGGCGGACAGAAGCAGAGAATTGCGATTATCCGTTCGCTTGCAATGCATCCGGAGGTTATCCTTTTTGATGAGCCTACATCGGCACTTGACCCGGAAATGGTCGGCGAAGTTCTTGAACTTATGAAAGAGCTTGCGGAAGAAAACATGACGATGGTTGTTGTTACTCACGAGATGGGCTTTGCCAAAGAGGCGGCAACAAGAGTTATTTTCATGGACGACGGAAGAATGGTTGAGGAAAACACTCCGGCGGAGTTTTTCTCGAATCCCAAAACGGAACGCTGCAAGGAATTCCTTTCCAAGGTTCTTGTATAATCTATTAATAATAAATAAAAGCTGTCGCAATCGGTTAATCCGAAGCGGCAGCTCGATTTATTATAGGCATAAAAATACGGCCATAAGGCTTTTAACCTTATGACCGTTAATTTTCATAAATTAGTCTTCAACAACTTTGTACTGTTGCATATCGGCCTTGATAGCGTCAAGAGATTCCATATCGTACTTTTTAATGCCGAACTTCTCAATGAAAACTTCGTAAGGAACGCTGTCAACGTATGTGTCCTTATATTTGACGGGCTTGTGCTGAACCTTGATGATAATGTTTATTGCAATGCAAAGAACAAATGCTGCAATTACAAGATAAATACCAACCTTAACGGAGCCGTCGATGATTCCGCTAAAAACGGATTCAATGTTTACAAGGAATTTCTTGTATGTAATGAGGGAAGCAACTGCCGAAACAATGCCGACGGAGGCAAGGGTGATGTTTCTCGAAAAACCGTGCGGCGAGCTTGAAAGGAAGCTGAAAATCAGCTCAAGCAATGCACAAAGAACAGAAACAACAATCGTTACAGCCGAAATGGCAAGGAACATAAAGCTTGTCTTAAGAACAGGTGAGCCTGCGAGAACAAACATTCCGTCAAAGTCAAGAGACGAAACCGAATTGTAAATCTCAAGAGCATTGAGCGATGTTGTTTTGTCAAAATATGGACCAACTGCATGGAACGTGGCGAGCGGAACGAAGAACATTCCGACAACCAGCACCAAAAGAACAAGTCTTACGATTGCAAGAGGTGTACCGAACATTGCGTCCTTGGCACGGTCAACTCTCTTCTGAGTTTTTGCGTGCTCAAGCTCAGCGTTGATAGCGTCAACCTCAAGTCTTTCTTCAATCTTATAATAGAGAAGATTGACACCGCAACCCGGACAGGTGGGTTTAATATCTGTAATTTTAAGTTTTCTTCCGCATTTCGGGCAAACAGCCATTAGGATTCCTCCATTTCAGTAATCACTTTAGCGTATAGGATATTCTAACACATATTTATCATAAAATCAAGAATCTTTTTCTACAAAATGTATAAATACATTTTGTAGAAAAAACCAAGTTACGCTTAAATGAAAGCTCCGTCAACGCCGAGAGTTTGACCTGTGATAAAAGAGGATTTCTCGTCGGCAAGGAAAAGTATCGCTCTTGCCACATCCTCGGGAGTGCCGATTCTGCCGACGGGAGTTTCCTCCCTTAGAGCCTCCATTGTCTCTTTATCAAAGCCGTTGTTCATCGGCGTGTCGATAACTCCGGGGGCTACGGCATTTACAGTGATTCCCGACGGGGCAACCTCCCTCGCCAGAGCCTTTGTGAGGCCGATTACGGCAGCTTTGGAGGCAGAGTAGTGAACCTCGCACGATGCACCTGTAATGCCCCACATGGACGACACGTTGATGATTCTGCCATGCTTTTTGTGAATCATATCGGGAAGCGCAAGCTGACAGCAGTTGAAAACACTCCTTACGTTGCAGTCAAACATTCGGTCATAGTCCTCGTCCGTGATATCCGTAAAAAGCTTGATTTGTGCAACGCCTGCATTATTTACAAGCACGTCAACAGGGCCGAATTCCTTTCTGACTTCGCTGAAAAGGTGCTCGGCTTCGCTTCTTTTTGAAACGTCTGCCCGGATCATGACAGAATTGCCGCCGCTGAGCCTTATCTCACGACAAGTCTCAGCGGCTTCTTTTTCACTTGTATTATAATTTACGATAACGTTGTATCCCTCTGCGGCAAAGAGCTTCGCCGTCTGTGCACCGATACCCCTCGCAGAGCCTGTTATAAGTACATTTTTCATTAGCTTTTTTTAGTGGTTGTAGTGATATTTGCCTGTCCCATCACAAGGGCGGTCATATCCGTGTAGCCTTTAAGAGAGAAAACGCTGTCATCAACTTTTCCTGAGAATGAGTCAATTTCCATAATGGTTACTTCGTCACCGTTGATTCCTTCAATACGCTTCCAATTATTGTTTTTATCAAAATAATACTTGGTTATCCTTCCGTCACTGTTTTTATATTCCTCACAAGTGTATTCAGTGCCGTTAACGGTTACCTTTGTTGAGCCGACATATTTATCTTCGCTATTTGCAAGGTTGGACATCATATCGTCCATGCTTTCGAGGCCAATGTCATCGGTTGACATTTTAACATACAATTTAAGAGAAGGTAACAATAAATAAAGGTTGTTACTGTCCATTATTATTCTGACTTGCGAACCGTTCATTGTCATGTCATAAGCAAATTTTTTGCCGTTTGTAACGCATGTTACAGGGGTGTCCTCGCCTGATGAAGCCTTGAGTTTTGCTTTTAAAGTAAACTTTCCGGTTTTTGACGTTTTAATGATAACATCATCACGCAGAGAAGTTTTTTTAGTGGATGTGCCGTCCTTGATAAGGTCTTTCTTGTCAGACTTGAGATCCTTTTCATCAACATTTGTGAAGCCCGACATTGCTCCTTCTGCTTTTGAGGCAAGCTCAGAGGCGTCTGCTGTTGTCGTTTCTTTATTATCCTTAGCCGCTTTTTTGTCTGCCTTGGATTTATCCTTATCGGAAAGAACCGATGTTACCTCGTTGCCGTCCTTGTCGGTTACCTCAACATAAGCCGAACCGTTTTCATCAACCTTTGTCGGCTCGTCGCTGACGTCCTTCTTGCCGCATGAAGCGAACGAGAAAGCTACCATAAGAGCCGAGAGAACTATACATAAACCTTTTTTCATGATTGTTTACCTCCGTAATTTAGGAAAACGACTGAAGCAAAAACATTTTCCTTTGATATAAGCATACAACATTTTGCCCGATAATTCAAGTGAATTATTTGTTAATTCTTTTTTACGGAATTATAAATCGAATTTTGCGGCGAATTTAGGGAACAGAGGCTTGAGGTCAACACATTTGTCAAAGAGCTTGTCGAACCAACCGATTATGAAGCCGTTGAGTGCAGTAAGAACAAGAGTTCCGACACCGATTCCGACAAATTTGCGGAACAAAACGAGGGTGAGTATGCATGAAACGGCGAGACATGAGAAGTCGAACGCAATTTTGAATTTTGTTCTGTCTTTGTCAAATCGTGCACTTATGCCCTTAACGAAAAAGTCGTAAACCTGCGGGTATAAGTACGTCTTGTAAAAGAGCATAACCGAAAACGAAGTTAAAATCATTCCGCCGATGAAAAGAAAAATACGCACAGGCAAGCCCATTGAACCGGGAGCTGTGATGTCGGGATTGAAAAGCGGAACGAATTTTCGCCAAAGGTCAAGCACTGCACCGTAAATCAGACAGGTTGCGAACGAGCTGAAATAAACAAGCTTAACCTTTTTCATGAGTATGCAAAAAGCAATAAAAAGCAAGCTTTGAACAAGGTATTCGCCCTGACCGAAGGTGATAACACCGAGCTTTTGGCTGATTATGTAGGCAGGCGCAACAATCATTGAAACGCCGAAATTTGCTGCACTGAGCATTGCAACGGCGAGCGAAAGCAGAAGTATTGCCATCACATAGACAAACTCGCCGTGAAGTGTGATTTTTTTGGACATATGTAACCCCTCCGAGTCAGTTTTCATATAATTATGTCACAAAACGGATTATAATGCAATAAAAAGGATCGCCGCGTTGAGCAGCAATCCCTCATATCTTTATTCACAGATGTAGATTTCCTTTGAATATCCGTCCGAGCCTTTCGGAATACGGAAGGTCGGCATCTCATAAGGCATGATCTCAAATCGGAAGCCTGCGTCAAGACGGTCGCACATGATGTATGCCGACTGCTCTTTGCCGCTTGTTTCTGCTACACGGATAACCGTATCTCCGCTACCGTCCTCGGCGAGCTTAACCTCTGTAAGAACGATGCTGCCATCGCTGAGTTTGAAAACGCTTTCGTCGGGAGATGAGCCGCCCGTAATGCCGTCGGCAATCTCTCTTGCGGCTTCACACTCGCCGTCGAAATAAGCGAGCCATGCATCTTTTATTTTGGCGGTTCTGTCTTCACCGTTGATTGCAGCGAATTTTTCCGCATCAACGAGAGCTCTTTCGATTCCCTCTGAATTTACATTTCCCGCAGGAAGAAAAACGGTTTCCAATTCAAGATGGGCATCAAAAAATTCATCCGCCAAATCCTCGTATGAAATGAAATCGTTTGCCGAAATGCCGTCGTCGTCAAGGTCGTTGATGTCAACGGTATCGGCTGTCATAACGAGGGTTCTGAAATCGTCTGCACCGTGAAGCCACTTGCTTTCGGCCTCGCTTTCAAGCACAACCGCGTCGAAAAGAGAAGAATATACTATCTGCGGCAGCATGTTGTTATAAAGCTTTTTGCCGTGAAAAACACGGTATTTCTTGCCGAAATTGTCAAGGAAGTACCTAACGGAATAAAGGCAGCTTTTGGTAAGTGCAATTTCAGACAGCTCGTCGGTGTTTGTCCATGTGCCGACATACGGAAACCAGCGGTCGGCCTTGATCATATCGGAAATTTCCGCAAAAAGCTCAGGATCAATAGCCGAAAGCTCGGTGAGCTGATATGCGTTAAGACCGTTGACCTTGAGATTCGGGAAAGACTCGAGCTTCTGCAAAGCGTCCTTGACGGCTTCAATGCTGAATTCGTTTAATATTGCTGTTTTGCTCATGCCTGTCCCTCCTCGTCGATAAATCCGTAGTATCTGCCTATCCAATAGGCGTAGGTGTAAATGTAGCAGCTTTCAATGGCTGTGCCCTTGTTATTGTTTTCGGAAAGGTAATACGGGTTTCTGTCATACTTTGAAATAAATCTTTCATTCGGCATCAGCAGAGCAGAGATCTCAACCTCTCTCTTTTCGTCGTAATTTCTGCCGAGCTTGGCGGCAACGTCGTGACGACCGGTATTAATGGATGATGTGAGTCGGGTCGGCTCAAAGTGGGTGAACCATTTTGCATCCTTTTCAAGGTCGATTTCCGCATCGGGAACACCGAGCTTGTACATAAAGTCGTAGCCCGGAGTGTGCTCACGCAGAATAAGTCCGCTCCAGGATTTGAATGCGGCACGGTATTTTGCGAGAAGCTCCTCGTCCGTTTCAAGCGTGCAGAGCATCCAGTATGTCATCAGTGCAAGCATATTGTCGCCGTACATGAGATCCTCTTCGGGGTTTACTTTTTCTCTCATTGCGCCCTGATAGAAACGGTCATAGTGCTTTGCGCCGAGGTCGGCATAGCCCTCGGAAATGAGCTTATCGTAGGTTTCCTGCCAAATTCCCTTTTCGCCTGTTATGTACATTGTAATCTTGAGATAAACAAGCATTTCGGAGGAATTGAGCGGAGCGTCAACATAGCCGATGGGGTCGTTGTCAAAATAACGTTTGCTCCATTTGGCCCATGTGGTCGGCTTGCCTGAGGATTCGCAGAATTCGAATCCGTGGTCAATGATGTGCTTTGTTGTTCTCTTGCATGCATCCTTGATGAGCTCGTCAAGCTCCGGGTCGTCCTCGGCGAGAAAATCGTGCGCAATTTTCATCTGGAGGAAGTGGCCTGTAACCTCATCGCTGGAGGTATCGGCCTTATAATAGATGTCATCGTCTGTGTATCCGAGGTCACGATAAAGAGCGGCAAGTCTTTCGGGAACAGGGTAGTCGCAGGGAACTTCTTCGCCGAGCCTGCCGCTGTTCTTTGCGTCGTTTGTGAAAACGCAATGGGCCGTTTTGCCCTCTCTCTTATAGAAAATACCGTCGTCGGGGATAGGCTCTCCGGTAACGTGATATGAACGTGCAATGAAGCCCTCGGGTCTGCCGTGAACATACATCAAAAGCAAGCACGCCTCGCAAGCCTTTGTTGCGTTCTTCCTTGCGTCCCGAACTCTCGGGTGATTCTTGCCGAGCTTCTCTTTGAGCGTTGCATAACGGTACATCTCGCCGATTGCATAGCCCGATGTGAAAAGTCCGTCGTTGTCGCAGGCGGCATAAGGATATCGTGACTCATAATCTCTGAATTCCTTAAGGTCACGCTGACTTACCATTCCACGACGCATAACATAATTGTTAGTCTCGTCAAGAAGAATTTCCGCTTTTTCCTCCGCCGTGAGCATAATCATCTCAATGTGAGCAACCTTATCTCTGCAAAGTGCCCAAAGGTTCATTCCGTCGGCAAGCATTGCGTCAACAGCGTGATGCGGGAGGTGACGGTGAGCGCTGAAATACATGATTTTATCCTCAATGCTCTCACCGTTCGGGTCATAGCGGGTAATTCCTGTTTTGCCGCCGTACCACATGACCGAATTGTCACCCTTGGCCGAACAGGTATATTCGTTCTTTGCCGAGGGGAGGGGATAGGGAAAGCCCGAAAGATCGGGAGCTTCACTCACTGCGCTGAAAAGAGCGGCGGGAATTTTAGGGTCATTCTTATCGAGAAAAGTGATTTTTCTTGCTAAATGTTTTTTGAGTATATATGGGGCCATTAAAAGTCTCCTTATAAATAATTTCTGTTGAAACGCTGTCTGAAACCGATTTCACCGTCTTTGTCCATGTCAATCATTGTTACGCCTTGCATCCAGTCCTTTTCATCCCAGCCGAAATTTGTACCCATTGTATAAGTATTGTAGCCGTCGCACTGAGCATAGACAAGGTAAACACCGTCATATTTAGCACAGAAATCGTTGACATGGTCATGGCCGACGATAACGGCTTGAGTACTGCCAAGCTCCTTGATAACGTCGAACATTCCGCTGTTGAATTCGGAGCAGCCGACTGATTCATACATTCCGCCGTAAAGAATTTCCGCTTTGCCGGTCGGAACATACTTGCCGTTTCCGTCAAGCTGCATGACATTTTCGTATTCGCAAAGAGCGATGTGCATAGCCATTATCGACTTGAATTTGCCATACTCGCTTTCAAGGCTGATAATATTTTTTCTGTACCAGTCAATTTGATCTTTTTTCAGAAAGTCATAGCATTTCAGCTCGGCAGGTGCACCGTTTTCGGCGTTGTGAGTCGGACTTGTGTTTCTGCCGGAATCAAGCATTACAATGCTCTGCTGAATTGATGTCGGCGAGGAAAGAATGTTGATAAAAAAGTTGCCGTAGCCGAAAAGTGACGGATCGCCGAACTTCGAAAGGCAGTGGGGGAAGCTGATAAGATTCTTGAGCATGAAATATTTGTGATATTCTTTCTCGGCTCTCGCCTCGTGATTGCCGAAAACGTAAGCCCAGTAGATGCCCATTTTTTCCATGAAACGGCCAAACTGAACACAGTCAACCTGCTGATGATCAGTCAGAACAATATCGCCCGTGAAAAGAATAAGGTCGGGTCTTTCTGCCTCAACATGCTTTGCAAGCATGGAAAGGGACTTATTGATAAGTTCATAATCATCGCAAAGGTGAAGATCGGTCGTTACAAGAATCTTGAACGGCTTGTTGACAATTCGGCCGCTTGTGTCGCATTTTGCGATAAATGTTGAATCGTCTGTTTCTTTAATTATTCTGACATCCGTGCCGATGAATTTTGGCTCAACGTCAAAAAGATTTTTGCCGAGCTTGCCATTTGAGACAGCTTTCAGCCCATGCTCTGCGGCAAGCATGGCTTTGATTGAATTGTGCCTGACGAATGTTGTAATCGGTCTCATATGTAGCTCCTTTATTTGGTCGGGAATGTTATTTCACCCGATTTAATTTTTGCGATAAGGTCGGTGAGGATGAGCTTGAGGCATCTGAACACCATTTTAACGCCGTGCGAAAGTCTTTCGGCAAGGGGACGTCTTGTTTCAACGTTAAGCTCCATCTCGGGGCGTACATAATCCGTTGCCGTAACCTTAAGCTCACAAACCATCATGTTATGGTCGGAGACGGGCTGACCGGCAAGCGCATTGTAATCGTCATATCTGAAATCCGTAACCTCGAAGCCGATGCTTGAATTTCCGCGATAAAGAAGTCTTTCAGCGGAATCCCAACGGCCCCACGGACCTCCGCCGTAGCGCTGTTCAAGCTCCTGACGTTCCTGCCAGGTTACATTATGCTCAAAATAGATTCCGTCATGGCAGAACATTGTCCAGCCGTCATCGAATCCCTCACGGGAAACATAGATTTCATAGATACCTACATCCTGCTCGGAATGAGTGTAAACATTCATATCACCCGTGATTATAACGGGACGGTCTGCGGAGTTTTTGTCAATGTAGGCGGCGAGCTGTTCATTTTGCGCGTGTTTCGCCTTGACATCATTCGGAGAGCCGTTTGCATCGGAATGAACGTCATAAAGGTCAATGAGGATTCCGTTGAAGTCAACCGTGCATTTCATAAAGCCTTTGGGTGTAAGACCGTCATTTGCAGCGTCGAGTATGCCGTTAAAAACTTCCCACGCTACACGCTCAACATTGTAGATCGGGTACTTTGAGTAGATGTTCATGCCGTCACCGACAGGAACGCCGCCGCTGGTGAAGGTTGTATAAGGATAGTTCTTCATCTGAGCGGCAAGGATTGCGTGATACTGGAAATCCTCCTGAACACAGATAATGTCAACACCGCTTTCATTGAGAAGCTGACCGAGAATCTTTTGTGTTTTCGGAACAACCTTGCCGTCCTTATCAAATTTTGACGGAATCGGAAGACCTGCAACATTAGCCGACATGACGGAGAGAGAGCTTTCCGTTATATTTGGTGTATCATCCTCGGCGAATGCTGCCGTGCCTACGGAAAGCAACATCATGATTGCAAGCGTTGCCGAGAGAATTATTTTAAAAGTCTTTTTCATTATTATAAGCACCTTACTTTATTGTAATTTCGCCCGATTTGATTTTTGCGATAAGGTCAGTGAGAATTCTGTAAATACATCTTGCCGTAAGCTTGATTGTGCGTGCGATTCTGTCTGCAAGCGGCTCTTTCTGCTGTTTGTTGAGTTCGATTGCAGGAGCAACATAATCATTTGCTGCAACCTCAAGCTCGCAAATCATAACACTGTGATCTGTAACTACACCGTGACCGTCACGGTTGTTGTAGTCCTCATAGCGGAAATCGGTCGGCGTAAGCTCAACGTTGCTGCTGCTGCGATAAACAACACGCTCAACGGAGTCCCAGCGACCCCAATAGTTGCCGCCGAATTTTGCCTCATATTCGGCATTCACTTCAGACGAGAGACGCTCCGTGAAATAAACGCCGTTGTTGCAATACTCTGACCATGCGTCCTTAAATCCGCCGTTTTCAATCATTACCGGGTAGAATTCTGCGTTGATGTCACAGTGCATTGCGATATTCATGTCACCGGTGATAACAACAGGCATGTTCTTTGAATTTTCGTTTATGTAAGCCTTAAGCTGCTCAAGCTGAGCTTTCTTGGCTGCGCAGTCTGCAAGCGAACCGTTGGCATCGAGGTGAGTGTCGTAAACATCGACGAGAACTCCGTTGAAATCAACTGTGCATTTAAGGAAACCCTTGGGAGTAAGGCCGTCGTTTGCAGCGTCAAGAATTCCGTTGTAAGCCTCCCATTCAACACGCTCGATGTTGTAGATAGGATACTTGGAGAAAATGTTCAAACCGTCGCCGACGGGTACACCACCGCTTGTGTATGTCTGATACGGATAGTTTGTCATCTGCTTTGCGAGAATTGAATGGTATTGAAAATCCTCCTGAACGCAGATGATGTCAATGCCGCTGTTGTTGAGCATTTCACCCATGATTTTCTGTGTTTTCGGAACAACCTTGCCGTCTTTGTCAAACTTTGACGGAATCGGAAGTCCCGCAACATTTGAAGAAATAATTGTAAGCTTGTTCGATGTGTTCTCTTCGGCAAAAGCGATTGTTCCGACGCCGGGCATAAGGGCGAGAACAAGCAGGAAAGAGATGATGATTTTGATATACTTTTTCATTAGACAATGCCTCCAAAATAAAGATAAATCTATTATACTAATTTAATCGAAAACAGTCAATCGTTTTTTATGATATATCAAACGAAAACAGCATTATGTTAATGTTGACTTTTAATTAAAATATTGATAGAATAAACTGAATAAAACAATACGGTGGTGCTTGAAATGCAGGATAGAGATTTTGATCTTAAAGATTTACAAAATGCGGAATACTACATGCTTTACAAGCTTGATGAAATCTGCAAATCGATTGGAATAGATTTAATTTTGGGTTATGGAACATTGTTGGGCGCAATCAGGCACGACGGATTTATTCCGTGGGATGATGACATTGACGTTATCGTCAGCGACAAGGATTTTAAAAAGCTAAAAAGGCATTTCAAAAAGCACAATAATAATATCGATGGTTTATTTTTTGCATACTATACAACCGATCATGAGACAATTCATTTTCTGCCGAGAATAAGGCTGGACGGCACATATGTTGATGAGTATGCGACTGACGAGCTTAATATCAATAAGGGACTTTGGATTGATATTTTTGTTTTCTGCGATTGTGCAGGAAATGATAAGCTTTTTGAACTTCAGAAAAAGCTGCTTGGATGTATTTTTATGTTTCATGAAAAATATCTCAACAGATATAAGAGAAGACATAATATAGATTTTCAAAACACACGGATTTATGACATATCCGAGAGATTACCGGAGTTTTTGAGAATTAAATTGATTTCATTGATAAGATTTGTTATATGTAAACTCGGAAGCAAAAACGATAAGGTTTTTGGTATTTGTATGTATGAATATAAAATAGCAATACCGAGAAGGTACATCGAAGAACTCGATGAGCATATATTCGGAACGAGAAAATTTAAAATTCCTAAGGATTATGACGGATATTTGAGGCTGTATTACGGTGATAACTATATGACTCCTGTTGTAAGCCATTCTCATTTTCCGTTAGATACAGTTGTTTTCCCGGAGGAAATTTTTAAAAAAATAGAAGAATTTACGAATAAGGAGCTTGCATGAGTTATGTATAACGTAGGTTTTACAACAGGTGTTTTTGATGTTTTTCATGTCGGTCATTTGAATTTGCTTGAAAAATGCAAGGCAATGTGTTCGCATCTGATTGTTGCGGTTTGCGACGACGATTATGTGAGAAATGTAAAGCATAAGGAACCTGTTTACCCGCTTGAGGACAGAGTAAGAATTTTGGCGGCACTTAAATGTGTTGATGAAGTTGTTGTTATCAACCCCGAGGAGACCGAGGATAAGATGCTTTGCCAAAGTAAATATAAGTTTGATGTTTTGTTTTCCGGAGATGACTGGAAGGGCACGGAAAGATATAACAAAACCGAACAGCAATTTGCGAAAATCGGTGTAAGCATAGAGTATTTGCCGTATACCAAGGGCATTTCGACAACCCGGATAAAAGAAAAAATGAAAAACAACGGCTGATTTACGATTACAAAGGCTTGTAGATTTTCGGCCTCCGAAACAATATTATTTTGGAGGTAAAATTTATGGATTAAACCGGAGAAAAGATGTTAGTTTTAGGATTGGAACGGTATTGCAATGTCGGATTATATTGAAAGAGCAAACAGTATTGTGCCGTCAAAGGCGCAGATAGATTTTATGAATACGGAATTCATGGCATTCATACATTTCGGAATGAACACATTCTGTAATACGGAGTGGGGAACGGGCCGTGAACCCGAAAAATATTTCAAGCCGGCTGATTTTTCGGCAAAGCAGTGGGTCAGTACGGTTAAGGCTGCAAAAATGAGAGGAATTGTGCTGACGTGCAAATATTCTGACGGATTCTGCCTTTGGCCGAGCAAGTACACGGAGCATAGTGTAAAAAATTCACCGTGGCGAGACGGCGAGGGCGACCTTGTAAAGGAACTTGCCGATGAATGTGCCGCCGAGGGTATAAAGTTTGGAATTTATCTTTCGCCTTACGACATGCATGAGCCGACATTCGGCACGGAAAAATACAACGACTTTTTTGTCAATCAGATCAAAGAGCTTTGCACGGATTACGGCGATATCTTTTGCGTGTGGTTTGAACGTGACAACAGCGGCCGGCAGAAATATGATTGGCAGAGATATTACGATACGGTTCGCAAATATCAGCCGAATGCGATGATATGTAACTGCGGTCCGGATATTCGCTGGTGCGGAAACCATGTCGGAGTGAGCAGAACAAGCGAATGGAGCGTTGTGCCGAAGGATTTAATCAATAATGCACCGTCAAAAAAGCTTGTTGAACCCGATCTCGGCAGCCGCAACAAAATCAAAAGAGCAAAGGAGCTTGTCTGGTTCCCGTCAATTACCGATATTTCGCTCAGACCCGGTTGGTTCTTTCATGAAACGGAAAATTTTGATGTTAAGGTGCTTTCAAAGGCCCTTGAGGTTTATTTTAAGTCGGTAGGCAACAACGGTTCGCTGATATTGAATATCTCACCGTCGCACACGGGTAAAATTGACAAGGTCGACGTAGAGCATCTTGTTACTCTCGGCGTTCAGCTCGGAATAGAATTCAAGGAGAATTACGCAGAGAACGGAAAATTTGAAGATGAGGGTCACAGCGATGATCTGCACTCCGCACGCTTTATTAATTCCGGCAAGTCCTATTTCAAGAGTGCACCGAAAGCACGCAAGAGTGTTATTACCCTTGACATGGGCGAGGTCAAAAGCATTAACAAGGTTGTTCTTGCCGAGAATATTGAAACAGGTCAGCAGGTCGAAAAGTTTAAGCTCTATTATTTCTTTGATAAAAAATGGCATAAGCTTTACAGCGGCACAACGATTGGCAGAAAGAAAATCTGCCTTCTGCCGACAATGGATGCAAGACGCTTGAAGCTTGTTATTGAAAAGACAAGAGATTTTGCAACAATAACAACGTTTGAAGTATATTAATAAAAGAATATAATTAAAAAGGCGTTTCGGATTTTTCCGAAACGCCTGATTACTTTCAGTTTAACTCTATTTCAAAAAATTATTTAGCAACGTCTATTACGCGATTTTCACGAATAACGTTGACCTTGATCTGTCCGGGATACTCCAGTTCATCCTCAATTTTCTTGACGATATCTCTGGCGACGAGCACCATCTGATCGTCCGAAACAGCATCCGGCTTAACCATGATACGAACCTCACGGCCGGCCTGAATTGCATACGATTTTTCAACGCATGGGAATGAGTTTGTGATCTCTTCAAGCTTTTCAAGTCTCTTGATATAGTTCTGAAGATTTTCTCTTCTTGCACCCGGTCTTGCAGCGGATATTGCATCGGCCGCCTGAACGAGGCAAGCAACGATTGTTCTTGCTTCAACGTCGCCGTGGTGAGCTTCGATTGCATGAACAACATTATCGTTCTCCTTGTATTTCTTAGCGTATTCAACGCCAAGCTCAATGTGAGAACCTTCCATTTCGTGGTCGAGGGCCTTTCCGATATCGTGAAGAAGACCCGCACGCTTTGCCGTCTTAACATCTGCACCGAGTTCGGCAGCCATAAGACCGGCGAGGTAAGAAACCTCAAGTGAATGGTTGAGTACATTCTGACCGTAGCTGGTACGGTATTTCAGCTTGCCGAGCTGCTTAATAAGCTCAGGATGAATTCCGTTGACACCGGCGTCAATAGCGGCTCTTTCACCCGTTTGCTTGATGGTATGTTCAACCTCACGCTTTGATTTTTCATAAAGCTCTTCAATTCTGGTCGGATGAATTCGTCCGTCGGCAATGAGCTTTTCAAGGGTAAGTCTTGCAATTTCACGGCGAACGGGGTCAAAACATGAAACTGTGATTGCTTCCGGTGTGTCGTCAATAATAAGATCGACTCCGGTGATTGTTTCAAGAGTTCTGATATTACGTCCTTCACGGCCGATTATGCGACCCTTCATCTCATCGTTAGGCAGAGCAACGACCGAAACCGTAGCGTCCGCACTGTGATCTGCGGCGCAGCGCTGAATTGCCGTCGCAATAATTTCACGAGCTTTTTCGTCTGCTTCATCCTTTGTTTTCTGCTCATATTCCATGACCTTGACCGCTTTCTCATGAACGAGATCGGACTCAAGAGTTTTAAGCAGATAATCTTTAGCCTGTTCCTTGTTAAAGCCTGAAATTTTCTCGAGCATTTCAATCTGACTTCGCTTAACAAGCTCAATCTCTTCAGCTTTCTTTTCGGCTGCTTTGAGTTTATTGCTGAGCTGTTCGTCTTTCTTCTCGATATTTTCCGTCTTTCTGTCAAGGCTTTCCTCTTTTTGGGAAAGTCTGCGCTCCTGACGCTGAACCTCGCTTCTTCTTTCACGAAGCTCTTTTTCAAGCTCGTTGCGCTGACGGTGGATTTCATCCTTAGCCTCAAGTATAGCTTCCTTCTTCTTGGACTCGGCCTTTGAAACGGCGTCGTTCACAATTCGGGTAGCTTCCTGCTGAGCGGAACCGATAGTGGCTTCTGCAACCTTTTTACGGTAGATAACACCGATTACGGCTCCTGCGGCCGCAGCGACAACAACACAGGCGACTATGATCACTATAAAAAGTGATATTTTGATTGTCAACAAAGTATAAATGCACCTCCTGTCTTAGAATTTTAATTAAGTAATAAATCAATAATTATCTCCGACGGACGGCTGTTCGTTTCCGTCTGCCCGAGGATGATATTATAATCCGGCAAACTATAATAACATCTGTACTATTTTAATACATTTTAACGCTTATGTCAAGGCGTATTATACAATTTCAATAAGCTGTACTAAATTTATCTATTTTATTTATGAAAAATTGAACTTAATTCTGTAAATTTGTTTGACAAATACACTTTTTTATTGTATAGTAAATACACCTTATGTTAAACTTTGATATCAGTATTTCCTTTTGGAAATATAGCACCTTATAATAACCGCTTGTTACAAGACGGTTGAGCTTTTCAATTAAACTATAATATTATACAGTCTGACTTGTAATATTATTATAGAGATTATTTAGAGAAAGAAAAGTGAGAGGAGACATTTTTAATGAAAAGAATTTCGGAAAGAGTATTGGCCGTAATAATGTCATTGACAATTATTTTCGGCACGGGAACAGCATTTGCTTACGCAAAGACGGATGTTGATATTCCCTCGGGTGATGTCATTTTTGACGAGAATGATCCGGGCTATAATGCGGGAAAAGATCATCTGACAACGCAGGGATTTTTTGATATTGTTGACACGATTAACGCAGTATTCAAAAAAACATTCGGTTTTAATCTCATCAATGAGAATAAGATCAAGGTTGAGGTTAACGGCGTCATGAACGATATCTTCACCGAGTGGACCCGCAAGAGCGGCGGTACGCTTGACATCATGAAGATAGTTAATTCTTTGCCTGATTTTACAGAGGGCTCGGATAAGGTTTGCGACCTTTTGAAAATTGACGTTGATACGCTTGCACCGATCATGAAGGACAAGGCAAATGAGCTTTACAAAAACGGAAATTCGCTTGGAGGTCTTTTTGTTGACTTCGCAAGACTGTATATTCTCAGAATTGACCACATGGCTATTGACGCCGATCAGAACAAGAAAGATCCGTCAATCTATAATGTCTACATTATGATTTACTATAAGAACGGTAAAACGGAAAAGGTTAAGTCTGATTTTGTTTACGATGTAAACACTCATGAGCTTAAGAGAAAGAATGACAGAGGCGTTTTCGGATTCAACATTGATGCCGATGATTATGTTATCTATGCCGTCAAGAACACATGGCAGAGAAATTTTGGATTCTGCATAGCATATGATATTCTTGCTAACCTTACAATTTACGATTATGATACGAAGCGTATCTATATTACTTACGGCGGCAAGGATTGGCTTTTCCAGATTTGGAAAGGAATTTATTGGATATCAAACGGTGCCGAGATAGGTATCTATAACCGCCCCGAGCAGAAGGTTTGGACAACGGTATTCAAGTGTGCTCCCGACGAGGACATGATGGTAATGAGCCTTGAGCTTTTCCAGGGTAGCAGAAGGATCTTTGTTCGTGAAGCTCAGCTTCATTGGTGGGTTATCGGATTCTCCGTTGAAGAGAAGGTCTATGACGGTAAGTATCTCACCGCTAAGGGTACGATAGAATTCCCGGACGAAGAGTTTGCCGAGTTGTTTGTCAATGCCGCTAACAAGAAGGGCGTTAAAGCGGACCGTGACGGCGTAAACGTTTCATGGTGCTGGGCGCAGGGCACATAATATTTTAATAAAAAATTTGAGACTGTCTCATTCGAGGCAGTCTCTCTTTTTGTGCTTTATTTTGTCTTGGGGAATTGAGATTTATCATAGCCCATGACCCTTGCCAGTTGAGTGCTTATGCAATAATTGTCGTAAGCTTCACCTGTGATGAATCCTGCGTCACTCGCTGAAACATAAACAGGAACATTGACTCCGGTGTGGCTTTTTGTTGTGTAGTAATATTCACCGGTTTCCTCGTTGTAAGTAATTCCGCCTGTTTCGTGATCCGCTGTTACAAGAACAAGTGTGTCTCCGTCTCGGTTCGCAAAATCATACGCAACCTGAATTGCCTTGTTGAATTCAATAACCTGTGCCGTTGAACCTTCAATAATGTTTTTATGCGAGAACTTGTCGATGTGTGCCGCCTCAACCATAAGGAAAAATCCGTTCTCGTTGCTGTTGAGCAGCTCAATCGCTTTCTTTGTCATATCGGCAAGATACGGGTTGTCATTGTCGTTTGTGACATTTGCGAATGAGTCCATATCAAACTGAGCGAACGAGCGAGTGCCGGGCTGCAGAGCGTTCATTTCTTTTGCGCTTGAAATATACTTGAATCCGCCGTGCTTGCAGCCGAGTTTAGTGACTGTCGTACTCTTTGAACCCCAAATGAGGTCGAGATCGGAGCTCATCTGGTCGGTTGAGATATCAGGCTCAAATTGTCTGATAAAAGAATGAGCCGAGAAAGATGCAGGAGTTGCTCCGCTTGTTTTGTCTGTTGTTACAACGCCGGCCGCTTTGCCGTTTTCCTTTGCAAGCTCAGTGAGAGATTTGGGCGTATTGAATTTCTTTGCAAACGGGGCAAAGGCGTAAACACCGACAGCGTTATTATAGGTTCTCACGCCGCAGGAAAGAGCTGTTGCGCCTGCCGCACTGTCGGTTACTTCATTTGATGCGCTGCGTGTTTTTGATTGGCTGTGAACCGGAAAGGTTTCCATCGGAAGCTCATGAATGTCGTATCTGCTTTTGGTCGCTTCGACTGTGTTAAATCCCATTCCGTCGCCAATCATAAGTATAACATTTTTGTAGGTTTTGTATTCGTTTTTCGTGCCGTCCGTCCCGTAGAATCCGAGCATCGTGCTGACGAGAAGCAAGATTGTGGTTATAATTGAAATAATTGATTTAAAACCGCTGATCATATTGTCCTCCTTAAATCAACAGCCGCTGAAAAGGCTTCAACGGCTGTAACAATTCTATTTTAGTGGATAGACTTTATAAGCTCTTCAAAAGCGTTTATTGTTGTAGAGCCTGCAAGGTTACCTGTTGCAACGATCTCTTCATTAACGCCCGAAAGGATGCTGCTGTAGTCGTTATCCTCAAGTATGTAGCCGATCTGGTCATTCATAAGGCCGAATACAAGAAGTTCCTTATCTGTTCCGACAATGTCCTGAAGTGACGGATAGTTGAAATCGGTTCCTGTCCATGAGTGGTCGGCATCAAGATATCCGCCGTAAGCGATTGCCGGTTCAAGTTCACCGGGAATAATTGCAACTGCAAGTTTTGTGCCGATTTCAAGGTAACCAAGCTCTGTTGCAACCTCAAGAACATTGTTGTTCCCATCTGTTGTAACAACGGTGTTTGTGAGGGCTCCGAGTCTACCTGCAAATTCAAGGATTTGATTTGTAACGGGAACATAGTATTCTTTCATCCTGTAGTTGAGGAGGGGAGCGACTTCTGTTTCGGCTTCGTTGGACTCAACAATGAGCTTGCCGAGTGTTGTACCGTAAATCTTGAGAGATTCAAGTCTCGGTGTTCCTTCGGGAAGGTTAAGACTGTCATGCTTTGAAGAGATTGCAAGCTCCGCGCCCTGAATCTGAATGAAGTTTGCACCGGCCTTGTTGACTTCCTGCTCGATATAGTATGGGTAGTCACCGGTTATCTCAGTTCCTGCCGCGCCGTTGCCGACAGCATGGATAGCCATGTTGCAAAGCCATGTTTCCTTTGTACCGTTATCGGGAACAAAGCGGAAGCGGTGAATCTTCGAGTCGAAAACCATGGGTTCACGCTTGTCACGGATATATTCGCCCGCTTCAATCTCGGAATAGTACATTTTACCGGTTGTCATTGAATTGACAGCCTCTTTTACCGAGTCAACGGTGACGTCATAAAGATGTTTCATGAAGCTTGCATTCTGACCGTTGAGAAGCTTGTAGTCCGTGCCGAAGGTATTGTTGATTCTGTTAAGAGCCGGATTTGTAAAAATCATTTTTACAAGGTCGCCGTTCATTCCGAATGTATCAACGCAACTGTGCTGATGGAGAACGGAGATATTGATACCGACTATGTTGTTTGCTTTTGCAAAATCGGCAAGTTCCTTGCGAATACCTCTTACGTCTGTGCTCGAAATGCCGAAGCCGTCGATAACGGCAAATATGAGAGTTCCTCTGCCGCTGCCGTCATTGATTGCGATAACGCGGACACGCTGGTCGTCATAGATAGCTGTTGCCGCCTTTGATTTCGGGAAAGAGAGACTTCCGCCGACATAATGCTTGCCGTCAAGCTCGTCGCCTGTCTGAAGAGAAGCACTGCCGTAGCCGAGGCTCCAAACTGCATTTGACGCAGGAGCACTGAGATAATCCTCCATGCCCTCAAAGAACATCTCGCTTTTGAAGTTTTCTTTCTGCTCAAATTTAACCGACGGAATATTCTTGTTGATACCCTTGACAAGAGCGTCGATTATCTGATCCGCCAGCTTGTAAAGTGACTTGAGCATCATGCCGCCAAGCTCATCCCAAGATGTCGGAAGCTTGATTCCGCCGAAGTCAATGCTTGTAACTGCAACGGATTCGCTTGCCGCCGTGTCAGCCGCAAAAGCACTGCTTGTTAAAGCAACGCTGAAAACGGTGAAAACCATAACGACGGAAAGGAGCAATGATATTACTTTTTTCATAATATATCACCTTTCTGAATATAATTCTGTGAATATAATTTTATCACAAAAACCGTAATTTTACAACAGAAACGGTATTGTGAAAAATTACCGAAAAAAGGAGCTGATTTTTGTATGGGTTGTTCTATAGCTGAGCTGAGAAATAAGGAAGTCATATGCAAGCTGAACGGAACGAGGATAGGAAACGTTGATGATGTGGAGCTTGATATAAATAACGGCCGTCTCGTTTCAATTATTATTTACGGCAAAGGAAAAATAATGGGCGTTTTCGGGAAAAGTGAGGATATTGTAATTCCATGGAGCGACATTGACGTAATAGGGGAGGATACGATACTTGTAAATTGCGAATGTCCTGTTCCGAAAAGGTAAAAAAAGAGCGTGCAAGGGGATTTCCTGCACGCTTATTTTAAAGTATTTTTGCAACGATTGGGTCAAAGTATCTTTTATCCTCGACACAGTTAAGACCGGAACTGTGTCTTCCGAAAAATATTTGTCTTTAACGGCGATTCGCTCCCTTGTGCCGGCACGGAACCGTTTATACTCCGTATGGAACACTTGCTTTGAAATATGTAATCAAGCGTCTCAAACCGGCTCATCATTTTGGGACTTTTGTATATAAGGCTGTAGAAACAGCCGATTATTATTTTCCCTGTCCGCATTAAATGCACACAGATTTATGTGCAGGTTTTAAGTCTGTTTTTATATTCGTCACGCTTGCTTTCAATGACATTGTCTTTATTAAGATTGAGGCTTAGAATCTCTCTGACCTTAAAGAAATCTTCCGTCATGAAATCGCCTGCGATAATATTTGCACGGGCAAGATATCTCGGAGTGTTTGCTATTGTGTTGATGAGCGCTTTGAAATGCCAGCGGAGAGCTTTGTCGAGCTTCCTCGGGAAAACAACACCAATGTCTGTACCGAGATTCGGAGTCTGCTGAGTTTGGAACCAGTAAAATCCGCTCGTGTCGTTTGTGTCAAAAAATTCGGTTGCTTCGGTTACAAATTCGTGGGCATGCTTACCGTGACGCTTCTTTTCCCACGGAAGTATGTGCGGACAGTTGACGCTGTATTTGTATTCTTCGCAATAGTTGATCATTATGTAACGCTTGCCGGATTTTCTCATGTCGCCCATTGTAACGTCGCCGATGTTTTCAAAATCGGTAAATGCGTATTTCGACGGTTCAATCGTTCTTTCGAGAATTTCATCAACCTTTTTGGGGTCTGCGTGGAAACGAAGATTGAAAGGGCCGAGCTTTTGCGGCTGATACTCTCTGAGGTCGAGAATAAAGAATTCACTCGGATGTTCATCCATCACCTTGCGAAATTTTTCCATCTCGGGTTCAAACGGCAATCCCTTTGTTATGCCGTGGCAGAAAACAATCTGACCGTTTTTATCCGTGTCAATACGAACGCAGAAATGACGGATACCGTAGTTAAACTGTTGAGTAAGGTCGCCGTCCTGGCAGCAGGCGATAGGCTTCATCTTGAAGCTGCCGGCATTGTGCGCACTTGGCATGACAACGTTGCAAAGCTTAACGTCATCCTTGATATATGACATCCATTCGGAATAAATCATCTTTTTCACTTCCTCAGATATTATAGCAGATATTAATCTTGTGCCTGAGAACCTCTTTTATATTATCGATTGCGCCTCGCATATAAATCTTCGGGTCAAAAACCTCGGGATCTTTGGCAAACTCAGCCTTGATTCCGTTGGTGTAGGCTTGGCGAAGCTCGGTAGCGAAGTTTATCTTTGTGATTCCTGCGGCAATGCAGTCCTTGAGAACCTCGTCGGAAAGTCCGGACGCACCGTGAAGAACCAGCGGAGTGCCGATTGCGGCGTGAATTTCTTTTATACGCTCGACGTTGATGTGCGGTGTTCCCTTATAAACGCCGTGAGCCGTGCCGACGCCGATTGCAAGAGTGCTTACATTTGTTCTTCTGACAAATTCTTCGGCTTCGCTGACCTTTGTATAGCTGGCTTCGAGGTCTGTGTCGCCCTCTTCCTTGCCGCCGATCGTACCAAGCTCACCCTCGACGGAAACGTCCATCGGAAGTGCAAAATCGGTAACTTCTTTTGTGAATTTAACGTTATCTTCAAACGGCATGAGGCTTCCGTCAAACATAACGGAGGAGAAGCCGCCGGCGACGCATTTTTTTGCAAGGCTGAGACTGCTGCCGTGATCAAGATGCAGAGCATAATCCACAGGACAATCGGCCATAAGCTCACGCATCATTGCCGGATAAATCGCAATTCCGCCGTAGTTAAGCGTTCTCGGAATCATCTGGACAATGACCGGAGTACGCATCTCATGCATGATCTCCGAAACCGCCATTGCCGATTCGAGATTGTCGATGTTGAATGCGGGAATCGCATAGTTTTCTTTTTCGGCTCTTTTCATGAGTCTTGCCGAAGAAACAACCATATAAAACACCTTCGTTCTTTGAATTAAATTTATTCTTTAAAATTAATTATTTTCCATCCGTCGGCAATATATACAATGCCTGAGACAACTGAAATTAGTGCCGTAATACCCATAAGAATATTTGAAACAAGGCTCATATTGAAGCCGAGCGAATAAACAGATGAAATTTCGCAAAGCAGCATGACGGCAACAAAGGAAACCATCTGCATAACGGTTTTGATTTTGCCTCCGATATTTGCCGGAATAACGACGTTCTGCGATGCAGCTATCATCCTTAAAGAGGTTATTGCAAAATCACGGGTGAGTATTATCATAACTATCCATATGCTGCAAAGGCCGTCTTTCATGAATGCAAGCAAGCCTGCCGTTACAAGCATTTTGTCGGCAATCGGGTCAAGCAGCTTGCCGAAATTCGTGACAATATGATTCTTTCGAGCAATTCGTCCGTCCACCGCATCCGTTATTGCACCGAGAGCAAAAATAATTGCGGAAAATAAAAATTTATGTTCAATCCCGGCAAGGTATATCGCAAGAAAGATCGGAGCGATAAACATTCTGCCGATTGTAATTTTATTTGGTAAATTCATTTTATAACCTTACCTTAACAATGTGCTATAGGGAGTTTAATTAAGCCTTTGCCTCGCCAATCAGGTCGTAATCCTCAATGTCAAAAATTTCAACATCAACGAAGTCACCGATATCGAGATCCTTGTGTGAAGTAAACTTTACAAGTCCGTCAATCTCCGGAGCGTCCATATATGTTCTGCCCGTATAGCTGTCGGAATATCCGTCATAATCCTCAACAACAACCTTATAGGTCTTGCCGATTTTCTCGTTGTTCTTTTCCTCCATGATGCTGTACTGATCCTGCATTATGACCTCGCCGCGACGGGTTTTGACATCATCTTCAACCTGATCATCCATATCATAAGCCGGAGTGCCCTCCTGCGGAGAGAAAGTAAACACACCCAAACGGTCAAATTCAATCTCGTTGACGAATTCGGCAAGTGTTTCAAATTCTTCTTCTCCCTCGCCCGGGAATCCGACAATGAATGTTGTTCTTATTACAACGTCGGGAATTTCTGCTCTGAGCTTGGAGATTACGCTGCGAATGAGAGCCTGATCACCTCTGCGATTCATCGCTTTGAGGATTTTATCGTCGGCATGCTGAAGCGGAAGGTCAATATAATTAACAATCTTCTCCTGATTCTTCATGGTTTCAATAAGCTCGTCCGTAATTCTGTCAGGGTAGCAATAAAGCAGTCTTATCCATTCGATAGAGTCGATTTTGCAAAGCTCATTGAGAAGCTCGGGCAATTTAAGCTCGCCGTAAAGGTCAAGACCGTAGCTCGTTGTGTCCTGAGCGATGAGAATAAGCTCCTTGACGCCAAGCTCGGCAAGCTGCTTTGCTTCGTCGATAACGTTCTCCATGCTGCGGCTGCGCATATTTCCTCTGATTGACGGAATCGTGCAGTATGTGCAGCGGTTTGAGCAGCCCTCGCCGATTTTGAGATACGCCCAATACTGCGGTGTGGTAAGAATTCGCTGTCCCTCAAGCGGAAGCTCGCACTGCGGCGGATATTTCTCGATTGTATCAACGCCGGACATGACCTCTTCAACTGTTTTGATTATATCGCCGTTTGCGCCGATACCCACTACGGCATCAACCTCGGGGATTTCCTTGACAATTTCTTCCTTGTATCTCTGCGCAAGGCAGCCCGTGACAATAATCTTGCTGATAACGCCTTCCTTTTTCAGTTCAACCATATCAAGAATATTTTCAATGGCTTCTTTTTTTGCGTCATCAATAAAGCCGCAGGTGTTAACGATAACGACGTCACAGCCGTCAACGTAATCAACGATTTCCCAACCCTCGGCATCCATCATTGCAAGCATATGCTCGGCATCAACCTGATTCTTGGGGCAGCCGAGAGAAATCATTCCAACTTTGTAATTCATAAAATCACCTTTAGTAATTTAATAGTCCTCATAATATTCGTCATCGGAGAATTCGCTCATTGCTTCACGAATATCGGAAAAAGAATATCCCATTCTTTGCAAAGCGGAAAAAACTTTTTTTCGTCCGACTTCATCATTCATTCTATTATAATATCTTTTGCCGATAATATCAACTATTCTTTGAATATTATCGGGTTCTTCCTCGTCAAAAAGCTCTTCGACGGCGGCATTTGCTATGTCTGCGGAGATTCCCTTTGCTCTAAGCTCGGATTTTATACGCATTTTACCGAATTTTTTGTGTTCAAAAAGCTCACGGGCATAGTTTTCGGCATAGCGTTCATCGTTGACAAGGTCAAGCTCAATGAGCTTCTCAACAGCTTCGTCAACATAATCCGCATCGTGCTTTCGCAACAGCTTTGCACGTATCTCCTTTTCCGAATGGTCACGGTAATCAAGACTGTTCAGTGCACTGTTAAAAGCACGGCGAGAGCCTGCCGCCTCCTCAAAGGCAGTAAGCTCTTCCTTGTTTATTTCATCGCCGGAGATGTAGCCGCAGGAAAACCAGAAAACCTCGTCGACCGTCAGCAGATATTCTCCGTCGATATATATATGCATTTTATCCTTGCGTCCGTTTTTAGCCGTGATCTTCATTATTCGTCATCAACAGCTATGTCAAGCTTGGCTTTGGCGGAAACATTTTCTGCCGGTGCTTCATCTGCGGCAGGCTTTGCGGCAGCCTTGCCCTTGACGCCTTTCTTCGTAGAGCCGGACTTGCATGCCTGAAGCATTTTGTCCTTATCGGCATAGACCTTTGCTTTAATCTCGTCATAAAGAGCCTGATCGTTCTTCAGAAGCTCCTTAACATTTTCACGGCCCTGTCCGAGACGTGAGTCGCCGTAAGAGAACCATGCACCGCTCTTGTGGATAATATCCATTGCGACGGCAATATCAAGAAGCTCTCCGACCTTGGAAATTCCTTCGCCGTAAATGATATCAAATTCGGCCTCCTTGAACGGGGGAGCGACCTTGTTTTTGACGATTTTGACTCTGGTTCTTGAACCTACAAATTCGCCGTTTGCGCCCTTGATCGTTTCGGCTTTTCTGACATCCATACGCATCGAAGCGTAGAACTTAAGCGCACGGCCGCCGGTCGTTGTTTCGGGATTGCCGTACATAACACCGATTTTTTCACGAAGCTGATTTATGAAAATAATGATTGTATTCGATTTGTTGATTGCGCCTGCGAGTTTTCTGAGAGCCTGCGACATAAGTCTTGCGTGCTGACCGACGTGGGAATCACCCATGTCACCCTCGATTTCCGAGCGGGGAACAAGGGCGGCAACCGAGTCGACGACAACAATGTCAATCGCACCCGAACGCACAAGAGCTTCGGCAATTTCAAGAGCCTGTTCGCCGTTATCCGGTTGGGAAACAAGCAAAGAGTCAACATCCACACCGAGGTTTGCGGCATAAACGGGGTCAAGCGCATGCTCTGCGTCGATGAAGGCGGCTTCACCGCCGGCTTTCTGAGCTTCGGCGACCGCATGCAGTGCAAGTGTAGTTTTACCGGAAGATTCCGGTCCGTATATTTCGACAATTCTGCCCTTGGGGAGTCCGCCGATACCTGTTGCGGCATCAAGAGCCATTGAGCCGGTCGAGATGGCCTCAACGTTCATGGCAACGTTCTGTCCCAAACGCATAACTGTTCCTTTTCCGTATTGTTTTTCAAGCTGAGCGATAGCTGTTTCAAGAGCTTTTTGTTTATCAACCATTAATAATCACACTCCGTATCCGTACAAATGTTCGACGGGATATATTATACTATAAAATAATAAAAAATGCAACAACTTTTGAATAATTTCGGAAAAATATTTTATACATAAATCCGTGCATAAAATAATGTAGATTCGACTTGTCAAGGTTAGATACTATTTGGCCGTATTTTAGGCCGTTAAAAATATTCTTTGCGGTTCTTTCTATTGAAAAAACAACTTTTTATGATATACTATATAATATCATATCGTAAACGGAGGCCGGAATATGAACCTGTTGCACATGAAATACGCTGTAGAAATAGCGGAGACAAAGTCTATTAACAAGGCGGCCGAAAAGCTTTTTGTCGGTCAGTCTGCTCTTAGCCGTGCCATAAAGGATTTGGAGGCAAGTCTCGGAGTAACGCTTTTTGAAAGAAGTGCCAAAGGAATGTTCCCGACACCCGACGGTGAGGTTTTTGTCCGCTATGCAAAGACAGTATTAAAACAGGTTGATGCGATTGAAAACATGTTCAGCGGCGACCATGCCGCTAAAACTCAGTTTTCGATCTCTGTTCCGAGAGCAAGCTATATTGCCGACGCTTTTGCTAAATTTTCAAAGCTTATCGAAAAGGGAACGGATGCGGAGCTTTTTTATAAGGAAACAAACGCCCTGCGTGCAATTAAAAATCTGCTCAATGACGAATTCAAGCTCGGAATAGTTCGCTATGCCGAGAGCTTTGATAAATACTATAAAAATATGATGGATGAAAAGGGGCTGGAGTACGAGCTGATAGCCGAGTTCCGTTACAAGCTTCTTTTTCACAAGGACAGTCCGCTTGCGCAAATGGACGAGGTGACATACGACGATTTGCGTGATCTTGTTATGATTGCACACGCCGACCCGTATGTGCCGTCGCTCCCGTTTTCAGAGGTCAAAAAAGAGGAACTTCCCGATAATTCCGACAGAAAGATTCTTGTTTTTGAGCGTGCAAGTCAATTTGAATTGCTGGCCGAGAACCATGAGACCTTTATGTGGTCATCGCCGATTCCCCGTCCGCTGCTTGAACGATATGGCCTCACTCAAAGGTATTGCAGGGATAATAAAAGAGTTTACAAGGATGTTCTTATTCATCGCAAAGATTACACGCTGTCCGAGATTGACAATATGTTTATTGAGGAGCTTGTGAAAGCTAAAAGAGAAACGTTTGGAGAGGAGATGTGAGCAATGAAACTGATGATCGCATCGGATATTCACGGCAGTGCATATTGGTGCCGCAAGCTCATTGAAAAGTACAAAGAAGAAAAAGCAGACAGGCTTATTCTGCTGGGTGATGTGCTCTATCATGGTCCGAGAAATGATTTGCCGGACGAATATGCACCCAAGAAGGTCATTGCAATGCTCAATGAAATGAAAGATGAAATTTTTTGCGTCAGAGGTAATTGTGAGGCCGAGGTCGACCAAATGGTGCTTGAATTTCCTGTTCTTGCCGATTATGCATTGCTCGATTTAGGCGAGAAAATGATATATCTGACTCACGGACATATTTATAATGAAAACAATGTGCCGCCGATGAAAAGGGGAGATGTGCTTCTCCACGGACATACCCATGTTCCTAAATGCGTTGAGCACGAAAACTATGTATACATGAACCCGGGTTCGGTTTCTATCCCGAAGGAGAACAGCTGTCACGGATATATGATACTTGAAGGCGGCGAATTCCTTTGGAAAGACTTTGACGGCAATGTAAAAAACAAATACAAAATATAAATAGAAGGCATAAGAAAAGACGGAGATCGAATTTGACCTCCGTCTTGAATTTTATACGGTTTTATTTTGCAAGTGTAACGCCTGCAACAGGAACGGCTACACTGACTTTCTGAGAGAGTGTACCGTTGAGAATCATTGATTCTGTGCTGTCAACTGCTTCCTGTGTGCCGGGGGCAGCAGCTGTGCCGAGCCTTGAAAGGTATGTTGCGCCGCCCTTGTAGTCGCCGTTGTAAGCAGGAATTTCAGGGAGTGCATTTGACTTGTCGATTTCCTTGCCGTTTTCATCATACTCAACGTTATCATAGTCAAGCACCTCATTTATGGTGTTGAGATAATACTGAGCGAAGTCGTAGCGGGGAGCACAGATAAAGCCCTCATTATCGGCAAGCTTATCCGAACCGAATCCGCAGAAGAATGCATCTTCACGGTTGTCGGCAATCTCCTGGCTGTAAAAATCGGAAGCGATAACAACATTTCCGTTTGCAACGAGAGTATGGCAATCGGCCTTTACGTCCTTGCAAACTCTTGCGTCAATCTTAACCTCTGAGTAAACGGACTCTGCACCAAGTGCAAAGGCATTGAGGAGAGCAAGGCTGTCTGCCGACTGAAGAAGATAACCTATCTTCGGAACCTTAAGCTCCTTAGCCTTGAGACCTGCGGCAACGCCGGAGAGATAAACCGCACCGGAGATATTAGCGGTGTAGGAATGTATGTTCTTTCCGTTATCTTCACCGTTAAATACAATATACTGAACCTTTGATTTCTGAGCATCTTCGTCAGAAGAGGTTGCAACGTACTTGTTAACAGCGGTCATATAGCCGGGATCGGCGAGAAAAACTATTGAGCACTCCTGGTTTGTAAGAGAATGAATAGCGTTGTATGCTGCCTGTTCGTCCGAAGGATCAACGTTTTCAATGTAGCGGAATCTGTCTTTGTTAATACCTGCATTGAAGGAAAGCAGATCATCAATGGCAGAAAGACACTGGAGAGTTGAAAGGTCCGGAACATAATCATCCGCATCCTCACGCTGTCCGGGGACGATAACACCGATTTTGATGTTATCCTTTGTAATGTCGGTGTCATCAACCATGCTACATGAAGCGAGTGCAAAGCAAAGCACGGCGACAAGAACAAGAGCCAAGACTTTTTTGAACGTTTTCATTAAGAGTCCTCCTTAGAGAATTATACGTTTGTAAATTATAAATACATTATAGTGTATTTACAGATGAAAATCAAGGAAAATTTTCAAAACTGTACCGTAATGATACAAATAAAGGAAGTATTTTTGTTCACATGGTAATATTTGTATAAAAATATTTTATATGGAGATAAGTTATTTCTTGCAAACAGCGCTTATGTGTTGTATAATTATTATGGATAATTTTTATAATGCCGAAAAGGCGGTGTATTATGGGTTACATTGAATTTGCAGATGTATATAAAAGGTATAAATCCGGTTCGGAGACGGTAAATGCTCTGGACGGGGTCAGCTTTTCCATAGAACAGGGTGAGCTTTGCGTTGTTGTCGGCCCGAGCGGTGCGGGAAAAACCACACTTCTCAACGTTTTGGGCGGTATGGACAGATGCTCGGACGGCCAGATTGCTGTAGATGACAAGATAATAACCGATTTCGGTAAGCGTATGCTGATGCTTTATCGCAGGCAGGAGGTCGGATTTATTTTTCAGTCGTATAATCTTGTGCCGAATCTCACTGCGGTCGAGAATCTTGAACTGGTTGCCAACCTCAGCGATAAGGCGGTTGACTGCATGGCCCTTTTGAGGCTTGTCGGACTGGAGAAAAGAGCCAATCTTTTCCCGTCGCAGCTTTCAGGCGGTGAGCAGCAGCGAGTTGCGATTGCAAGGGCATTGGTTAAAAAGCCCAAGCTTCTTCTTTGCGATGAGCCGACGGGTGCGCTTGACTATGAGACGGGAATTCAGGTCTTGAAGCTTATCAAAAAGGTTTCCGAAATCATGAAAATGACGGTAGTAATAATAACTCATAACCATGCGATTGCACCGATAGCAGATCGGATTATTTCGATGAAAAGCGGAAAAATAAGTAAAATTGAGATTAATGATACGCCGATGCCGGTTGAAAGGATAGAGTGGTAATGACGAAAACCCTCATTAAGGAAGCTCTTCGTTCCATTGCCGCCAACAAGCTCCGCTTCCTCTCGGTTGCAATAATTATTGCGATGGGAATGAGCTTTTATGTCGGAATAAACTCGGCAAGCCCGGCTATGAACTATGAGGCGAACGAGTATTTTGACCGGAATAATTTGATGGACGTTTATGTTTCATCGTCAATTCATTTCACGAACGAAGATATAAAAAAAATTAAAAATATAAAGAATGTTACTCAGGTTATGCCGTCAAGCTACATTGACGGTTATGCAACCCTTGGCAGAGAAACGCTTGTTAATAAAAACGGTACAGAGCTTGTTTTCAGAATAAGCTCTCTTGATGTTGAAAAGGAAAAGAAGTTTCTTCAAGGGGAGAAAGATTCAACATTTTTGAACCGTCTTGACCTCAAAGAGGGCCGATTGCCCGAGAAGGTCGGGGAGTGCGTCGTTGACGAGAAATCAGCCGAGCTTTATGACGATATCGAGATTGGCAAGACGCTGAATATAAACGACGCCGACAGCAGTGCGGGAGTTTCGTTAGAGAGCACTAAGTTTGTAATAGTCGGAACGGTTACGTCGCCGATTTACATCTCACTGGACAGAGGACAGACAAAGCTCGGCACGGGAAATCTTGATTCATATATTTATGTTTTGCCGGAGGCTTTTTCCTCAAGCGAGGTTAATGAGCTTGCCGTTAAGATGAAGTATTCCGACGCCTTGGATACTTTCTCGGACGAATATTCCGACCGTGCCAACCTTATAGCCGAGCAAATCGGAGCGATTTCCAAGGACGCCATTGATTCAAAGCTCGTTGAGTTGAAAAATGAGTATACGCAGAAGATAAAGGACAAAGAGGCGGAGATAAAAGCTTTTTCCGAAACGAGCAGCAAGCAGCTTGAAGAAAAAGAAGCGTCAATTAAAGAGTTTAAGGAATATGTTGACAGCGAGGATAAGATACTAAAAGACCTGAAAGCCTCAAATGAAAGCAAAACAAAATCTGCCGCATCAACGTTAAGCGGTCTTGAAAGTCGGCTTTCCACCGTCCGGAAAAGCTATGATGCACATGTTAAATCGAGAGACAGTCAAAGCTCTGAAATAAAGGGCTACAGTGAGTTAAAAAAGCTGTATGACGATCTTAACAAAAAGCATACTGCGTCCAAAACGGAATTGGATTCGCTTGAGGGCAATTATCTAAACAAAAAGAGCGAGCTCGACGCAAAAAATGCCGAGATAGCTCGCCATGAAAGCAATATTTCAAGCTATGAATCGACAATTTCAAAGCTGACATCCGAGATAGAGGAGCTTGATAAGACAATTTCGTCAATCAACTCAAACATGAGCTATTATAATCAGCGTGTTGATTATCAGAATTCCGTTGTTAACGGTATCAAAGCGGACATCAAAAAGCAGAATGATATTATTTCCGATTCCGCAGCGACGAATGAAGAAAAGCTTTCGGCATTGAGCAAAAGGACAAAGCTCAACAGCGACCTTTCAACGGCACAAAAAGAGCTGACTTCGAGAAAGACCGAGCTTGAAAACGCACAGTCTCAGCTTGCGGCGGCTAAGTCCGAAAAGGCGAAAAAGGAAACCGAAAAGAAGAATTATTCGCTTGCCCTTTCAAATGAAAGAACGGCACTCTCAACGGCAAAGTCACAGAGAGATATTCTGAAAACCGAGTGCTCGAACGCTGCGACAAATTATAATTCTGCCAAAAAGAATTATGATGCGGATTCGGCTACGCTTGCGAAATATGTTTCTTCAATGAACGAGCTGACGAAAGGCCAGAGCAGCCTCACAAAGCTCATCGCCCTGGTCGAAAGCGAAGCCGAGGAGATTGAAACTCTCAAAAGACGTGTGACAGAGGCGCAAATCAACTATACGCTTGCCGCAAGGAACAGCTCGATTGAAATCACAAAGGCCGAGTATGACTTAAAGGTTGCGAAAAGCCGCTATGGAACGGTTGATGATGAATACACAGAGCTGAAAAATGATATCGACAGTAAAACCGATACGTTGAACGGCGAGCTGAGAAATTATCAGACAACACTCAACAATCTTGCAAATCTCAGGTGGAATGCGATCCCGAGAAATGATTTTTCGGGAATGGGGAGCTTAGCCGTCAGCCTTGAAAATATCAAGTCAATGTCGACTGTTTTCCCGATTGTATTTTTCCTCACGGCTATGATAGCTTGTCTTGTTATCATGATAAAGAATGTTGAGGAAGAAAGAAAAGGAATCGGCGTTTTGAAAGCGCTTGGATATTCAAATCTTTCCATTGCATGCAAGTTCCTTCTTTACGCCTTGCTCGCATGGATAATAGGAATTTTCGCCGGAACCGTTATGGGCACATGCGTGCTCCCGTTTGTAATCTGCTCAATTTACAACATGACTTACAGTGTTCCGAATGTTGGCACTGTTTTCCTTGCGGATTATGTTTTCTTCGGAATTGCACTTTCATTTATAATGATTGTTACGGCGACGTTGATTGCCGTCATTCATGAGATAAGGCACAACCCGGCGATTTTGATGCGGCCGAAAAATATCGCTTATAACCGTCGTCATATATTGGAAAAAATCCCCGGTCTTTGGGAAAAAATGAGCTACGGAATGATCGTTGTTGCAAGAACGGTTTCACGAAGCAGAGAGAGAGTAACAGCCGGAACACTCGGTATTGCATGCTGCACCGCTTTGATTCTTTCCTCACTCGGATTGATTAATTCAACAACGGCAGTTTCCGGTGCACAGTATGCCGATGACGGAGTGTTTAAGTATGATATAATGTTTGTTCTCAGAACTCCGCAGCAGGACGACGCAAAGGTGCTCAAGAAAATTCAGAGCGACCAACGAACTCAAAATGCAACACTTTTTTGCAACCGAAGTGCATTTGCCTCTGCCGGTGAAACGGCGCAGGTTAAGCGAACGGTCAGCATTATCACAATGAAAAGCAGCGAAGAAATCTCAGACTATGTTAATCTTAAATTGACTGCCGGCAGCCTTGGTTTTGGCAAGGGTAATGTAATTATAACAAGTCAGATGGCTCAGGATCTCGGAATAAATGTCGGCGGAGAGATTTATTTGTCATCATCAGACGGCGTGAAGCGAAGCGCAACGGTCAGCGGAATTGTGACGAATTATACCAATCATTATGTCTATATGACCGATGAAACCTATAAAGAGGTTTTCGGAGCAGAGCCGCAGTGCAAGTATATAATCGTTGCCGCAAAGTCATATGTTGACGAGCAGGATATAAAAAATCTCGCTTCCGATTTCCTTAAGGAAGATATTGTAACGGGTGCGTCAACCGCTTCCGAGATGGCAAGCTCCGTTGATGTTTCCATAAGCCGAATTCTTGCTGTCGTTATGATGTTTGTTCTTTCTGCGTGTCTGCTTGCGTTGATAGTTATGTACACAAACTCTAACGTCAACCTCAGCGAGCGTACAAGAGAAATTGCCAACATTAAGGTTATCGGTTTTAGCGATCACGAGGTTTTGATATATGTTATCCGTGAAAGCGTGATTTCAACTGCTTACGGAGTTGTAATCGGATTGATTGCCGGAATCTTCCTTCACAAGGTTCTTGTCGGATTCATTTCTGTTGACAATATCGTTTACAGCAGCTCGATTGCATGGTGGAGCTATCTTGTAACGATTGCTATTATTTCATTGATATCGCTCATTTCGTCGTTGCCTATCAGGTATAAGATAGATAGAATTAACATGGCGGAGACGCTCAAGGAAATTGAATAGAAACTCTTGCATAACAGAACGAAAAAACACAGAGATCAGTGACCTCTGTGTTTTTCTTTTCGTTTCTGCTGTTTCAGCTCAAACCGCCATTCTTTTTCGGCATCACGCTGTTGCTTGCTGAGAGTTTTGCGTTTAAGCTTGTTTTCCTCTCGCTGAAGCTGTAAAGCCTGCTGGCTTTTTGTTCCGATCCCGCTTTGAGCCGTCAACTTCTTTGCTTCTCGCTGCTTGCGCTTCGGATTTGTCGAGTCATTTTTTACAGCCGTTTCAACAGACGGACTGAATTTCAGCCTGCAATAATTTTTTTGAATGTAATTCAAAACCTCAAAGTCTTTCGGCTCTGCGCCGAAGGTGACCTTGCAAACGGACAGCCATCCGTTTTCTGTTCGTTCAAACACCCCAACCCAAAACGGGTCATCAAAAAATACCGTCAGTCTGGTCATCGTGTCCATACGAATCCCTCCAAAAATATATTTCAGGGAACGGACGACCCGGAGGGGAGGGTTACTTACCTGAGTGAACTCAGACGGCCGGGCTACCTACCGACTCTGGTGCAGAAAGCACGTTGCGTTTTTATCCCTGCGTAAAATGCACTTACGCATTGTTACCAATTATATTTTGCAAATATTTGAGCGACTCTTTAATATTATTTTCTTCCTTGAAATTGTCGCGATAAAGCTCAATTACGGCAGTTTTGTCGTAGCCGTGCGCTTTCAGCGCCTTGAAAAGCTTTCCGAAATCGTATTTGCCTGCGCCGGGGGCAAGGCAGTCGTGCTCTGCCGTACCGTCGCTCAGATGTACCTGAGCTATTTTGCCGCCGAGCAGGTTAATGAACTCAAATTCGTTTTGATTTGTCCTGCGGCATTGCTTGATGTCCAGCACCGCTTTGAAATCATTACCTACAAGGTCGGCAACCTTTTTCATATAGTGAGGGTCGGAGCACAGGCAATTATTCACATTCTCATGAGCGATAAAAACGCCCTCTTTTCTTGCCGCATTGTGCAAATTAAGATAGTTCTCGGCATATAATTCAGGGGAATATCTTTTTCGGCTTTTTCCTCCGTGGAGAACAACCAGCTGAGCACCGAGCATATTCGCTGCAGCAAAATATCGCTTATAAAAATCAATGCTGTCATTTGTGCGCCGTTCATAATTGCTGAAGAACATAAACGGCTCAAATGCCGATGTAAAAGGGTGAATCGAGCGCACCTGTATACCATAGTATTCCCTGATTCGGCAAAGCTTCTTTAGATATTCGCTCTCAAGCTCGCAGGCAGAATTAAAAAATATCTCCGCTGTTTTCGCTCCCGAGCGTCCGACCGCTTCAAAGGATTCCTCAATCAGCGCCGGATAGAAGCACGAGGAGGAAACTCCGATTTCCATATCAACACCTGCCTTTTCTACGGATATTTTAGCACCATATTCGCTTTCGGTAAAGAGTTTTTTCCTGTTATTTGCAGAAAATATTATCAAATTGTTAATTTTTTCAAAAACACTTGATTTTTACAATAATCGGGCTATAATATATTTAGCACTCAGGGAACAAGAGTGCTAAAACGATAAATATTTAGTTTTTATAGGAGGCTTTCACAATGAAAATCAAACCGCTTGCAGACCGTGTTGTTGTTAAGATGACAGAGGCTGAAGAAAAAACACAGAGTGGAATCATTCTTGCTTCTTCCGCTAAGGAGAAACCGCAGATCGCTGAGGTTCTTGCCGTAGGTCCGGGAGGACTTGTTGACGGCAAGGAGGTTGAAATGTATGTTAAGGTCGGCGATAAGGTAATCACCGGCAAATATGCAGGCACAGAGGTCAAGCTCGATAAAGAAGAGTACATCATCGTTCGTCAGAGCGATATTCTTGCAATAGTAGAATAACAGGAGGAATTCATCATGGCTAAACAGATTATTTACGGAGAAGAAGCCAGAAAGGCTCTCCAGGCAGGTATTGATAAGCTTGCCGATACAGTTAAAATCACACTCGGCCCCAAGGGCAGAAACGTTGTTCTTGACAAGAAGTACGGCTCACCGTTAATCACAAACGATGGCGTTACAATCGCTAAGGACGTTGAACTTGAGGATCCGTTCGAGAACATGGGTGCACAGCTCGTTAAGGAAGTTGCTACCAAGACAAATGACGTTGCAGGCGACGGCACAACAACCGCTACTCTTCTTGCACAGGCTTTTGTCCGTGAGGGCATGAAGAACGTTGCCGCAGGCGCAAACCCGATGGTAGTCAAGAAGGGCATCAAGATGGGCGTTGACGCAGCCGTTGAGGCTGTTAAGGCAAATTCAAAGCCTGTTACATCTTCAAATGATATCGCCCGTGTTGCTACGGTTTCGGCCGCAGATGAGGAAATCGGCAAGATTATCGCCGAGGCTATGGAAAAGGTTACCGCAGACGGCGTTATCACCGTTGAGGAGTCAAAGACAGCGGTTACAGATTCCGATATCGTTGAAGGTATGCAGTTCGACCGTGGCTATATTTCACCTTACATGGTAACAGATACCGATAAGATGGAAGCAGTTATCGACGACGCTCTCATCCTTATCACAGATAAGAAGATTTCAAACATTCAGGAAATTCTTCCGCTTCTTGAGCAGGTTCTCAAGGGAGGCAAGAAGCTTGTTATTATCGCCGAGGATGTTGAGGGCGAGGCTCTTTCGACAATCCTTGTCAATAAGCTCCGTGGCACATTCACCTGTGTTGCCGTTAAGGCTCCCGGCTTCGGCGACAGACGTAAGGAAATGCTTCGTGATATCGCTATCCTTACCGGCGGCGAGGTTATCACATCCGACCTCGGACTTGAGCTTGCAGACGCAACAATGGCTCAGCTCGGTCAGGCCCGTCAGGTTAAGATTTCTAAGGAGAATACCATTATCGTTGACGGTGCAGGTGATAAGGACGAGATCAAGGGCAGAGTTGCTCAGATTAAGTCACAGCTTGAGAACACAACTTCCGACTTCGATCGTGAAAAGCTTCAGGAAAGACTTGCAAAGCTTTCGGGCGGCGTAGCTGTTATCCGTGTCGGTGCCGCTACAGAGACCGAAATGAAGGACAAGAAGCTCCGTATTGAGGACGCTCTTTCGGCAACAAAGGCAGCCGTTGAAGAGGGTACTGTTGCAGGCGGCGGCGTTGCACTTCTTAACGCTATCCCGGCTGTTAAGGCTCTCCTTGATTCAACAGAGGACGCTGACGAAAAGACAGGCATCAAGATTGTTCTTAAGGCTCTTGAAGCTCCGGCACGTCAGATTGCCGCAAACGCAGGCCTTGAGGGTTCGGTTATCGTAAACGATATCGTTTCGAGCGGCAAGACGGGCTACGGCTATAACTTCGCAACAGGCGAGTTCGTTGACATGTTCGAGGCAGGTATTCTTGACCCGACAAAGGTTACACGTTCGGCTATTCAGAATGCATCGAGCGTTGCAGCAATGGTACTCACAACAGAGTCTCTCGTTGCCGACAAGCCCGACCCGCAGGCCGACGCAGCTGCAGCCGCAGCAATGGCAAGCCAGGGCGGCGGAATGTATTAATAAAACAAAGCCGAATATATAAACGGTGCCACCGCCGAGCAGTGAAAATCTGTTCGGCGGTGGTTTTGTTTTGCAGCAATCGGAGCTATGCGGTTTATATAAATCCATGCGAGACAGATAAAAAATCGGCAGAAATTTTTCGCTCACATTATAGAGCTTTTAAGCGTTCTAATCAGATATCGGCTTTTGTGTTACAACAATATTATAAACCATATATGGTTAAAAATCAACATAAACTAACCATATATGATATAATTCAGACAAATACACAAAGAATCGGTGGTAATTTTATGCAAGAATACTACTATCCCAGATTGAAAGATATTCGTGAGGATAACGACAAAACTCAAAAGGATATTGCCGAAGTGTTAAACACAACGTATCAATATTACAGTGCATATGAGCGTGGCGTAAGAGACATTCCGAGTCACCACATTGTCACGCTTGCGAAATACTACAATGTTTCAGCCGATTATCTGCTCGGTCTGAGTAATGATAAGTAATATTTGCCGCTGAGTAGGTTCGCTGCTTTTAATTCCGTCTGACATCATAAACTAAACTACTTAAAAAGATAAAAAACGCAAGTTCGATAAATTTTCGAGCTTGCGTTTTTCTCTATATTTTTTCTATATATTTTTTAACGTTATCTATCACGGTTTCGGTCGCTTCCTCAAGCGTGCCGCCTACCTGACAGCCTGCCGCCTGCGGATGTCCGCCTCCGCCCATTGCCGCACAGATTTCGGAAACGTTAATCGGGCGGTTGCTTCTCATTGAGATTTTGTAGCTGCCGTCCTTGCGTTCACGCATTGTAACGCCGACCAGCACACCCTCAATCTGCCTTGGAAGCGATGCTATTGCATCAACCTCGCTCTCGTCGGAGCCGCTCTGACGATACATTTCCTGCGTGACCGTTATCAGTGCGCATTTGCCGTCAAGGAACATTTTCATGCCGCCGACAGCCAGCTTTTCGAGAGCGACATAGGTTCTCGTTTTCGTCTCGAACATGACCGTGTTTATTGTCACATTGTCTGCGCCGCACTCAATCATTTCCGCCGCCATACGCATTGTGCGTGGGGTGACGTTCGAATAGCGGAAGCAGCCGGTATCGGTTGAAATTCCCGTGTAGATGCAATCGGCAATCTGCTTTGTCGGCTTAACCCCGAGTGTATGAATAACTTCAAGGATTATTTCGCATGCCGCCGCAGCGTTTGCTTCAAGCAAGGTTCTTTCGGCGAACATGCGGTTTGAACCGTGGTGGTCAATGCAAAGCTCAATCCTGTCGGCGAATTTCTCCTCAAAGTCCTTGCCGAGCAGCTTTGTGTCGGCCACATCGACCGCAACGAGGGTGTCAAAGGCACACTCGTCCCCGCAGACCTTTCCGAGATAATCAAATTTTTTCGCAATCGTGTCATTGCACCTGACGTTTGCACTTTTGCCGAGAGCTTCAAGTGCATATTTGAGCGCAAAAGCCGAGCCGAGCGTGTCTCCGTCCGGGTGCGAATGGGTCAATATCAAAAAATTGTCCCTTGATTTTAAAAATTCAACCGCCGTTTCAAGATTGATAACCATTAGTCCTCAGTCCTCAAATCATCCATAATCTTAACAATATGCATACCGTGCTCGATGGAATCATCGGCAACAAAGCTAAGCTCGGGAGTTTTCCTCAGGTGAAGCCGCTTGCCGACCTCTCTGCGGATATAGCCCGTTGCGCTCTTAAGACCTTTAACGGCCTCTTTGGCAACGTCAAGCCCCTCCATTGCACTGATATAAACCTTGGCGTAGGAGGCGTCGGAGCTGACTTCGACCCTCACCACGGTAAGCATTTTATCCATTACCCTCGGATCTTTAAGCTCTCTTATTACCGCAATAATTTCACGCTTAATATCCTCGGATACTCTGTCTATTCTGTAACCTGCCATAAGCTACCTCTTAATCTCTGTATTCTTCGACAGTGTAGGCTTCAAATATGTCGCCCTCCTTGATGTCGGAGAACTTTGTAAGACCGATACCGCACTCATAGTTGGAAGCGACATCTTTCACGTCGTCCTTGAATCGGCGAAGCGAAGCAATGTCGTCAACAGCAAGCACGATGCCGTCACGGACAACACGAACCTTTGAGTTCCTTGTAATCTTTCCGTCAAGAACATAGCAGCCTGCAATTTTGCCGACGGAGGAAATTGTAATAACGTTTCTGACCTCGGCGCGACCCTGCTCAACCTCACGGAATTTCGGAGCAAGCATACCCTTGATGGCCGCCTGAATCTCCTCGATACAGTCGTAGATAATTCTGTACATTCTCATCTCAACGCCGTCACGCTCTGCAAGGTTGATAGCAACCGGGTCGGGACGAACATTGAAGCCGACGATAATTGCGTCGGAAGCGTTTGCAAGCATAACATCGGATTCGCTCGGAGCACCGACTCCGCTGTGGATAACACGAACTCGGACTTCCTCGTTTGAGAGCTTCTCGAGGCTCTGTTTAACAGCCTCAGCCGAGCCCTGAACATCAGCCTTAACGATTATGTTAAGCTCCTTCATCTCGCCGTCCTTGAGAGAATCAAAGAGATTGTCGAGAGTAACCTTCTGAACAGACTTGAACTGCTCCTCCTTGGCCTCTGCCTTTCTCTGCTCAACAAGCTCACGGGCAAGACGCTCGTCTGTTACGGCATCAAAGATATCGCCTGAATTCGGAACCTCAGCAAGGCCGGTAATCTCAACCGGAACGGACGGGCCTGCAGATTTGATCTTTCTGCCCTTGTCGTCAACCATTACGCGGACACGGCCGACAGACTGACCGGCAACGATGATGTCGCCTGAATTAAGCGTACCCTTCTGAACAAGGAGGGTTGCAATCGGGCCTCTGCCCTTATCAAGACGAGCTTCGATAACGATACCCTTTGCCGCTCTGTTCGGGTTAGCCTTAAGCTCCTGCATTTCGGCAACGAGGAGAATGCTTTCAAGCAGCTTGTCGATACCCATATGCGTTTTTGCCGATACGGGTACGCAGATGATGTCGCCGCCCCATTCCTCGGGAACAAGGCTGTGCTCGGTGAGCTGCTGCATGATTCTGTCCGGATTTGCACCCGGTCTGTCCATCTTGTTGATAGCAACGATAATCTGAACGTCTGCTGCCTTGGCATGGTTGATAGCCTCGATTGTCTGCGGCATGATACCGTCATCGGCGGCAACAACAAGAACAGCAATATCCGTTGCCTGTGCGCCTCTTGCACGCATGGATGTAAATGCGGCGTGACCCGGAGTGTCAAGAAATGTAATCTTCTGACCGTTGAGGTCAACTCTGTAAGCGCCTATATGCTGGGTAATTCCGCCGGCCTCGGTCGAGGTAACGGAGGTGTGTCTGATTGCATCAAGGAGAGATGTTTTGCCGTGGTCAACGTGACCCATTACGCATACAACGGGATCACGGGCAACAAGATCCTTATCATCATCCTCGCTGTCGTCAATAATTCTATCCTCAATTGTGACAACAACTGCCTTTTCGCACTTTGCACCAAGCTCGGTTGCAACGATTTCGGCTGTATCGTAGTCGATAACCTCGTTGACCGTTGCCATCTGACCGAGGGCAAAGAGCTTTTTGATAACCTCTGCCGCCGTCATGTGGAGAAGTGCGGCAAGGTCGCCGACCGTAATCTCCTCGGGAACCTGAATGTGAAGCTGCGGCTTCTTTGCTCTCTCGGCCGCAATTCTCTTGAGCCTTTCCGCCTCAGTCTCACGGCGTGATTTCATGCCGGGTCTGCGCTGCTGAGACTTCTGCTTGAGCTTCTGCTTGTTGACCGTTCTGTCGCTTCTTCTGTCCTGATTGACGGGAGAAATATTCTCGTACTTTTCATTGTATTTATCAAGGTCAACGTTGCTTGCCCTTGTGTCAATCGTTCTGAATTCGCCCTTGGTTCTGCTCTGCGGAACTGCGTTGGGGTCTTTCTGCTTTTTCTTCGGCTGATCATTATTTTTAGCCGGAGCCTTTTTCTCGTCCTTGTCGGGAGCGTCGGACTTTGTGTCCTTCTTTTTCGGCTCCTCCTTTTTATCAGCCTTTTCCTTTTTCTTTTCTTCCTTCTTCGGCTCGTTTGCCGTTGCGAAATAAGCGTCGAAGCTTTCAACGCTGTTTTCCTGCGTTACAATTTCGAATATAACGTCAAGCTCGGCTTCCTCAAGAGCCGTCATAGATTTTTTCTGTCCCTCAAAATGCTTGGTTACAATATCAAGAATTTCCTTACTGGGGCAATCAAAATCCTTTGCCACTTCGTGGACACGATATTTATTTATCATAAAATGCGTTCCTCCCCGGATTGATTTTCATTAAGTTTAGCGATCAATGACTTTGCGAAGCCTTCATCGTCAACGGTGAAAACCGCCGCTTTGAAGCTCAGTGCCTGCTTAATGTCAAGCATCGTGTATTTTACGTCGTAAACCGTTTTGTTGTGCGCCTTTGCAAGCCCCGATATTTCATCGGAAAGCCTTTCCGAGGCATCCGAACAGATTATGCAAAGCTTTGCCTTGCCGCTGTTGATTGCCTGCTTGCAAGCGTCATGGCCCAGGCTGAGCCTGCCTGCACGTCTGCAAAGGCCTAAAAGATTGAGCACCGAATCATTCATCGTTTTTTAGCTCCTCTGCCATTTTATCGTAGACCTCGTCGGGAATTCGGCACAGGAATGATTTTTCGATTCTTTTTGCTTTTCTCGCTTTTTTGAGACATTCGACATCACGGCAGATATAAGCCCCTCTGCCGTTCTTTCTGCCCGTAAGGTCAAGAACAATCTCGTCCTCGGGAGTTTTAACAACACGAACAAGCTCTTTCTTCGGCTTCATCTCGCCGCAGCCCATGCATTTGCGCAATGGGATTTTCTTCTGCTGCATTCCTGCACCTCCTTTAAAATTAAAGCTCTACCGACGGGTCGGTCTTTCCGCTCTCGGGCTTAATATCTATCTTCCAGCCCGTAAGCTTAGCGGCAAGTCTTGCGTTCTGTCCCTTGTTGCCGATAGCGAGCGAAAGCTGAAGGTCGGGAACAATAACTCGGCATGACTTTTCTGCGTTTTCATCTATTGTGACCGAAATGACCTCTGCCGGAGCAAGGGAAGCGGCAATGAACTCTTTCGGATCGTCGCTGTATTTAACAATGTCTATCTTCTCGCCGTAGAGCATATCAACAATCTTGCCTACACGGGCACCTCTCGGGCCTATGCATGCGCCGACTGCGTCAACGTTCTCATCTGCCGAATAAACGGCGATCTTCGTTCTTGAACCCGCTTCACGGGAAACAGCCTTAATCTCAACCGTTCCGTCATAGATCTCGGGAACTTCGGACTCGAACAGTCTCTTGACAAGGCCGGGGTGAGTTCTTGAAATTGTAACTCTCGGGCCTCTTCTGCCTTCCTTGGCGTCTGCAACGCCGGCAATGTAGACCTTGATGAGCATGCCGGGAAGAAGCGTTTCGTTCGGGATCTGCTCGCTTCTGAAGAGCGGCTCCTGAGCCTTGCCGATTTCGACGATAGCGTCCTTTGTCTCGGGGTCAACTCGTGAAACCTTAGCTGTGACAATCTCCTGATTGTGAGCCTGGAACTCTTCACGAAGTCTGCCGTGCTCGGCCTCACGAATACCCTGACGGATAACGTGCTTGCCCTTATCGGCTGCAATTCTGCTGACCTCTTTCGTCTCAAGCTCAATCTCAATGATATCGCCGACCATAGCTGTCGGCTTGTATTTCTGTGCCTGCTCAACAGTCAAATCCTCGTCGGGATCAATAACCTCGGAGACAACGTTCTTTCTAACGAAAACACGAATTGTCTTCTTCTCCGGGTCAAGCTCGCAGAAAACGATGTCCTTATTGTTGTAGTCACGCTTGATTGCCGTGACAAGTGCTTTTTGAATACCCTCGCAGAGTACGTCCATCGGTATTCCTTTTTCTTTTTCAAGCATTTCAAGTGCCATAAAAAGCTCTTTGTTTACCATTGTTCTTCTCCTCCGAAATCATCAAGTTTAACATAAGATGTTTCTTTTTTATTTATAACGAGCTTCGCCCCGTCCTGAGTAAGAAGCTCAAAATTTCCGTTGTCGTAGCTTTCGAGAGTGCCCTTATACTCTCTGCAGCCCTCAAGCGGACGAATCAGCTTAACCTGAATCGGTTTGCCGATGCATTTTTCAAAATGGCTGTCTCTTTTGAGACTGCGCTCCAGTCCGGGAGAGCAAACCTCAAGGCAATAGCTCTGCTCGATCGGGTCAGCCTCGTCAAGCGGCTTATCGAGAGCGTGGCTCATATCAACACAATCATCGATTGAAACTCCGCCGTCCTTGTCGATGAAAACTCTGAGAAACCAGTCTGCACCTTCTTTTTCAAAGCGCACGTCCCAAAGCTCAAGGCCGAGACTCTCGGCAATCGGCTGAGCAATATCCCAAACGGTGTTGACGGTGATTCCGCCCTTTCCTTTTGAAGCCATTGTAACGCCTCCTTTACAATACAAAGGAGCGGGTCGCCCCACTCCTTTGTCAATACCTTAGTTAATTTACATATATATAATACCACACTATAATGTAAATATCAAGTGTTTTTTATTATTTCTTTTTCTTCATGCCTTTGAGCGGATTTTCCGGCTTTACGCCGCCTGTAAGGAAGCCGCTGATATACATGAGGTACGCTGCAAGAATTGAAACAACAACGCAAATCGGGATAAGTGTTCCTGTGCCGAGGCTTCCGTCAAACATAAGCACGATAACGGCTGCGATAACGGGAACGAATGAAATTCTCCAGTGCTTTGCAAGATATCCTGCGCCGAGGGCGCCGAAAAGTGCCGGGAGAACCTGATCGAATGCAGGCTTGAGCGCCGAGTCATCACCCGTAAGAGCAGGGAGGACAGGCGTGAGTGCAAGAACGCCGACCGCAAGAATGACTGTTGTAACAATAGATGACGTAGCCGTTGCGATTGTTGAGATAACCTCGTCCGCCTCTGTGCCGGGCTTCGTCTTTGCAAGCTCACGGGAATTGAGAACGCAGGGAAGCTTGAGGTTTGTGATGTTACCTGTAACAAATGAAAGATATGTTGCACCCGTGCCGAGCATAGGAGCGTAAACAATAATTTCAAGAACAGCCGATGTCCAGAAAATCGGAATAACCTTCAAAAGACCTTTGAAAACCTGATTGAATGTCGGCCATGCGTCAAACTTTATGCATATTGCAACGGGAACAGCGACCAGAACGCAGATCGCCGTAACCATGAAGATACGTCCCCATGTATGGGTAGCGTCCATATAATTACGTTTTGTCTTGTTCATACGATCGGCCTCCATTCAAATGTTGAAATGCTTGCGGGAAGAACATAATGCATAAGTACAGCCATGCCCATGCCGGCGAACATACCGATCGGCATGACGAACGGCTCAAATTTTTCCCACTTGAACTTCTTGCAAAGTGCCTGAAGAACAACAACGACTATAACGGAGGTGATGAGAACGGTAACGGACATAACACCTGCGCCCATTCCGACCGGTGTAAGCTTGCCGTTTTCTTTGATAGTCGGAGCTGTACCTGCTATTGCATTACCGATGAATGCCGAAATAAGTCCGATGAATGTAGCGGCGGAGATAATGTCGCCGAATTTGTTGTCACCGCTTGAATTATTTGTTACCTGACCGACCTTGCTCTGAATTTTCTTGAGGAAAATCGGAATGAGCAGAAGCGAGAAGATAACACCGATTGTCATAACCCATGAAACGGCAGCGAAAATTTTCGGGTCTGTTATGTTCTGACCGAAAACAGCAATGCTTGAACCGTCCTGGAAGGATTCGAGAGCCGCCTGAGCCGCCGTAACCTCATACTGAAGGTTGCCGACAACGGTAAGACGAATCCACGGAAGAACAATTCCGAGTGTGCTTGCCAGAGTAACAACGGTCGCAAAAATCGCAATGGCCGGAGCTATTGTGAAAAGTGCGCTTGAAGTAACCGCCTTTTTCATGTCTGAGGCTGTGAGGCCGACCTCTTTGCCGTGTTTCCATGCACGAATGAGGAAAAACAGGGACTGTGCAAGGACAAAGACAATGACCATTGCCGCAAGTCCGTACATAAATCCGCTTTCTTTAAAATCTTGCATTACATATCCCCCTTGAAACTTGTTGATATGTGTTTTATTCTATCACAATATGTATTCCGCCGTCAAGAAAATAATGAAAAAGGGTAGGTGTCGTCCTTGACGACGGAGGGGATGAATAAAAATGACAGATTAAGCTGAAATCTTTTTGGTGCGATGTGGGCATCGCACCCTATGATAGGCACAGAAAAGTAATGTTACGCAGAGTTACGATAAAAGCACATTCCGTAGGGGTCGATGACTACATCGACCCAAAGGTCAGAAGAAGTTTATCAGAATTTATTTTTGTGCGTGGGCTCCTCCTCCGGGGTAGCGAAGTGTCGACACGGTAGTGAATGACAGTCCGGTGGACTGTCAGAGCC
>OIZV01000119.1_pt1 | contig 52768 bp, 57 predicted proteins | sample 1588681 | NCBI WGS metagenome assembly OIZV01 (sample SAMN03283281) | human gut metagenome | biome: human-associated habitat; material: feces | host: Homo sapiens | place: Peru | collected 2012 | reverse complement strand
AAACCGTTCCTTCGCGCAAACTTTACTTAAATTATTTATAATGCGTTTGCCCTGGATGAGCATTTGCAGTATCGGAAAAACCATGTGTTTGAGCGCATAATGAAACAATAAATTGTTTTCAGCGGCGCTTTTATTCAAATCATCGGGCTACGACTTTGAGTCACAGGAACATTCAGCACGTAAAAGCGGAAACTATGATTTCTCATTTCAGATTGCCTCTGAATAAAAAAACTCCGTCTTAAAATCTCAATTCCAAGACGGAGGCTCGCTAAAACAGATTTAAAATGAATACGTCCGCTTACTCTGTCGGGCGTTTCTTAAGTTTCTTGCTTTTAAGGACAGCCTGACCTTCTCCAACCTGCTGCTCCATCATAGCGCGAACTTTCAAAGGCAAGCCAAACAAAGTAATAAAGCCCTGCGCATCTTTGTGGTCATACAATTCACCAGTCTTGAACGAAGCAATACTTTCATTATACAAACTGTATTTTGAATAAGAGCCAGCTCCACGGATTGCACCCTTGCACAGTTTGAGTTTTACCCAGCCAGTAACAGTTTCTTCTGTTTTATCAACAAACGCCATGCAGGCATCAAACAAAGTTGTAAACCATTTTCCGTCGTAGATAAGTTCTGCAATTTTTATAGAAAGCTGCTGCTTGTAATGGTATGTGTCGCGGTCCAAGCAAAGATGCTCAAGCATCCTGTGCGCAAAATAAAGAATCGCTCCACCTGGAGTTTCATAAACACCGCGGCTCTTCATTCCTACACAGCGGTTTTCGCAGATATCAACAAGACCAATTCCGTTTCTTCCGCCTATTTTGTTAAGCTCAAGAAGAAGCTTAAGGGCATCCATTTTTTTGCCGTTAACTGCAACAGGAATTCCTTTTTCAAAATCAATCTTAACATATTCACCGACAGCGGGAGCTTCTTCAGGCACAACTGTATTTTTAAGCATATGCTTGTAGTTAGGCTCATTTTCTGTTTTTTCAAGTTCAAGACCTTCATGGCTCAAGTGCCAGATATTTTCATCGCGGCTGTAAGACTGATCTTTTTTCATCGGAACTTCAAGCTCGCGGTCTTCAAGATATTTGATTTCAGCTTCACGGCTATCCATGTTCCATTTTGGATCACGCCATGCCGCAATAACTTTCAAGTCTGGAGCAAAAGCCTTGATTGCAAGCTCAAAACGAACCTGGTCATTTCCCTTTCCAGTTGCTCCGTGGCAGATTGCAACTGCCTTTTCCTGACGAGCATATTCAACAAGAATTTTTCCAATAAGAGGACGCGCAGTAGAAGTTCCAAGAAGATATTCATCTTCATAGATTGCATTTGACTTCAAAGCCGGCCAAACATATTCTTCAATATATTCCTGACGTGCGTCTACAACGTAACAAGCAGAAGCTCCAGTTTTCAAAGCGCGGGACTTGATTGCCTTCCAGTCATCTCCCTGTCCAACATCAATGCAGACAGCAATAACATCATAGTCATAGTTTTCTTTGAGCCATGGAATGATAACAGTTGTATCAAGACCGCCTGAATAAGCCAAGACAACCTTGTCCTTTTTTGATGCCGCAGATTTTGCAACTTTTGTTGTTGCTTTTACAGCTTTTTTCGCAGTGGATTTTACAGCCTTTGCTGCTTCAGAAACTTTTTCTTTAACTGCCATAACAACGCCTCTTATAAAGAATTTTTTCAGCAATCTTATTTTCAGTTTGAATAAATTCTAAATAAAATTACTGTATGCATAGAATATACATTTTTATGAATAAATATGCAATATCAAAATGAATAAAAAACAAATGCAGTTTGGACAGTAAAGTGTTTCTGCTTTTCTTCCAAAGGTAAATCCTGCGGAAGCGATGATGTCTGCCGCCTAAAAGAGCCGTACTTAAACGCTCCGCTTTCCTTAAAACAGCAAGTACACTCCTTGCTCACAAAAACATTTCCATCAGGAATGCCGATTTTCTTCAAAAGAAAAAGATTCGCATCCGCAAGGCTCAATGAATATTTATTCCCATCGATAAAAGAAACACATTCGCTTCCAAAATTTTCTGCAAAATATTCAGCACGATCTTTATCAATAGAATAGCAGCATGAATTTATATGCGGTCCCAAAACAAAGCAAAAGTCATCAGTATTAGAACCATATTTTTTATTCAGCATAAAAAAAGCCTCCTTTACAATTCCAGTTCCCTTCCAGCCGGAATGCAGAACACCAAATACATTTGAGTTTTTATCATAAACAAAAATCGGCATGCAGTCCGCAACAGTTACAGCAGGAATGATGAATTTATTTGAAGTAAGAATTCCGTCTCCCTTCTTTTTAAAAATTTCATCCGCGCTAGAAACTTCATAAACAGTTTTTGAATGTATGAGTTCCGGCTGCGCAATTTTTCTTTTTTCAGCGCAAATAGAAGAAAAAAAATTATCACGCACAGAATTGGTTTCATTCCATCTGAACCGCATATTTCCAGATTCCAAAACCGACATTCCCCATAAAGGAGCAGAAGACAAAGGCTTTCCGTTATAAAAAAAATTTCCTGTTAAAAAACTCATACTGAAATATTTTCCATTTCTATAATTGCCTGCAAGACTTCGGAGGCAAATTTTACGCTGTGTGCAAATTTTTCAAGATTCAATTTAAACTCTTTATTGTCCGCACCCATTATCTTATTTAAATTTGCAAGCGGTCCGTAATAAACTGTTGATTTTTCGCCAAGCATAGCAAACAAAAGATTTTCAAAGCCGGTCAAAAACTTTGCAAACACATCAGCCAAATCCAAGGCATTTCCTTCAATTTCAAAAAGAATGCTGCGAAGTTTTTCTTTATCTGGCTCTTTTTCAGAAGAAGCATAATGCGTAATTTCAGAACCGTATTCTCCAGAAGATGAAAGCCGCTCAACAAGAAAATCATTTTTTGTAATAATAGAATTCAATGTGGAAATCATGTCAGAAAATTCATACATATTTTCCTTTATTGAAAACTTTCCTTCCAAAGTAATTGTGCTCAAAAGCTGCTTGTATTTTGGAAACTCATTCCTTAAATAATAATTCAAAAAGCCAATCGAGCTTTCATACTTTTCAGTGTAGTCCGCACCGACTTTTTTCCAGGGACGCGAAGGATACTTTGGAAAATCTTCAAGTGAAAAATAAATTTTGAGTTTTTTCTTTATTTCCGATTTTTTAAAATCCTTGTTCCACATTTTAAGCCGCTTGTCCAAAACAACTTTCCATTGTTCCTTGAATTTTTGAAACCACAAGTCGCTGTAACTCAATGGCAATGGAGAATAAAGGGAATTTTCAGAAATTACTTTTCCAAACTTTTTAAGCGGAATTTTTTCTGCAAATGTATTCAGCAAAGAAATTTCCGCAGACGATGAATTTACTTTCTCTGCAATCTCCTCATAAGAAGAAGTCGAGCAGTTCCACAAATCTTTCTGGGGAATTCCAGACATAAAAAGAACAGAAAGAGTTGTGTCAGAACATTCAAAGCGCCCCAAAAGAATTCTTGCAAGGCTGTCAAAGTCATCTTTTATCTGTGAAAAAGAACAAGTGCGCCCGGAAGAGCCGGAAGAAAATTTTGACATGACAGTGCCAAGCGGAATTTTCACAAACATTCTAAGCCGCTCAAATTCACGGGAGCAAGCAGACATTTTTATTTTCTTTTCAGAAGAAATTCCAGAAACAATTCCATCAAGCTTTGTAAAAAGAATATTTCTAATGTCCGCAGGCAAAGGCTTTTCAAAAGAATAACTGTAAACATCGCACGAAGATTTTATATCTTGAACAATTTCAGGCATCACGGTAAAACCAAGTAAAAAATAAAACAGCCCTGAATCCTGTTCAAGAGAATCAAACGAAGGTTTAAAAAATTCACGAACACGCTTTAAATCCAAAAGCCCGGAATAAAATCCAGAAAGAAGAAGCTTGTTTTTGCAGTCAATCACATCAGGAAAATCATGTTCCAAATTTTTTGAAAGAGAAGTCAGGACGGAATTATTATAAACAGTTTCAATGCTTGAATTCAAAAACAAAGACTTCAGCCATAAAATGAACCTGAACAAAAGCGGCTCTTGCCTAAGTTTTTCCGAAAGAGTCAGCTTGTCCTCTCTGCGCTTTTCCTGCTCAAACTGATTGTCAGATTTTTCAGAAGGAAAAGAAACATCAAGTTTGTCCTGCTGAATCTGGCTCAAAATATCAGAGCGTTCTTCTTTTGAAAGATTTGACGCAAGAACTTCAAAATTGCTTTTTGCTGATAAATTTTTATTTTCCATAATCTGATTCTATTCTATGAAAAGAAAAAGGAAATGTAAAGATTTTATTTCTATAAGAATATCTAAAAAAACGCTCCCAAGAATGCAAGGGAGCAATGATAATGATTTTTTATTTATTTTTCAAGAACTTCTTTTATGATGGCAAGACCTTTGTCAATTTCCTTGTAGCCAATATTCAAAGGCGGAACAAGGCGCAAGACATTTTTCCCTGCTGTAGAAAAAAGCACACCTTTTTCAAGGCAAAGTTTTTCAACTTCCACAGGATTTTTTGAAACCTGAATTCCAATCATAAGACCTTTTCCGCGAACATCTTCTATGCAAGGCAGATTCCAGTTTTTTACAGTGTTCTGAATATATTCGCCTTTTTCAGAAACAGAAGACAAGAATCCGTCCTTTAAAAGCTCATGCAAAACCACACTGGCCGCGCTGCACGCAAGAGGATTTCCGCCGAAAGTTGACTGATGATCTCCCGCCGCAAAAACATTTCCTTTTCCACGGTAAAGACAAGCACCCATTGGAATTCCACCGGCAATTGCTTTTGCAAGCGTTACAACTTCCGGTTTTATCTCAAGCTGTTCGCTCGCAAGAAGCGTTCCTGTGCGTCCCATTCCTGTCTGAACTTCATCGCAGATTACAATTGCGCCTGCTTTTCTTGCAGCTTCCGCAGCAGTCTTTGCCCATTCCTTATCAAGAGGAAAAACACCGCCCTCGCCCTGAACACATTCAATCATCAAAGCGGCAGTCGTGTCATCAAAAGCATCTTTCAAAGAATCATAATCGTTTGGCTTTATAGTTTTAAATCCTTCAACATAAGGCGCAAAAGTTTCCGGGTGAAAAATATCCTGACCAGTCGCAGTAAGAGTCGCCATCGTGCGTCCGTGAAAAGAATGCTCCAGAGTTACAATAGTTTTTCTTTTTGAACCGCCGTTCAGCTGGCCAAATTTGCGGGCAAGCTTTATCGCAGCCTCATTTGCTTCCGCGCCGCTGTTTCCAAAGAATACGCCTTCAAATCCTGTGGCAGACAAAAGTTCATCCGCATACTTTACGCCGATGTCGCTAAAAAAATAATTGCAGACATGAATCTGTTTTTTTGCCTGGCTAGACACAGCTTTTACAAGCGGCTTAAAATTATGTCCCAAGCTATTCACTGCGATTCCGGCAAGAAAATCAATATATTTTTTTCCATTTATATCTGTAAGAACAGAACCTTTTCCGCTCTTAAAAACAACATCAAAAGAGCCGTAATTATTTAAAACTTTTTTGCTTCCCATGTTAACCTCTAGTAAATCATAGTTCCAATTCCGCGGTCGCTGAACATTTCGATTAAAAGTGAATGAGGAACACGGCCGTCAATAATATGAGTGCGAGGAACACCACCGTTGCGGGCAAGCATGCAGCACTCAATCTTCGGAATCATTCCACCTGCAATTATTCCTTCGTCTATATATTTTTCAACGTCTCCAATGTGAATCCTCTGAATCAAAGACTTTGGATCATGCACGTCTTTTAGAACGCCAGGCACATTTGTAAGCTGAACAAATTTTTCAGCATGAAGAGCCACAGCAATTTTCGCAGCGGCAGTGTCGGCATTTATATTGTAACGGACATTGTCTCCATCGCAGCCCAAGGCAACGGTCGAAACTACAGGAATAAAATTCTGCTCCAAAAGCGACTCAAGAATTTCAGGGTTCACTTCTGTAACTTCCCCAACAAAGCCCAAGTCCTGCCCGTCTTTTTGAATTTTCACAGCCTTTAAAAGTCCTGAATCAACTCCGCTCAAGCCGACAGCCTTTCCGCCGTTTTCAAGGAGAAGAGCAACAATGTCCTTGTTCAGTTTTCCAGTCAAAACCATCTGGACAATTTCCATTGTCTCTGCGTCAGTGTATCGAAGTCCGTTTATAAATTTGCTTTCCTTGCCGACTCTTCCAAGCATATTGTTGATTTCAGGACCGCCGCCGTGAACAAGCACAACATGGATTCCAATTGTGTTTAATAGAACAATATCTTCCATTACGTGCTTTTTCAAATCCGCATTAAGCATAGCGTTTCCGCCGTACTTTACGACAACAACTTTTCCGACCCAATGCTTAAAATACGGAAGAGCCTGAACAAGCACATCGGACCAATGCGCATTATCAAGCCGAGGATCAATTTCTTCTATATTAGGTTCAATTGTGTTCAATTTTTTTGCTCCGTGTTTTAGGTTCTGTAATCGCCGTTTATTTTAACATATTCGTAAGTCAAATCACAGCCCCAGGCAGTTCCGCAAGCGGTTCCGTCCTTGCATTCAATGTTGATTTTTATTTCTGCTTCCTGAAGAACTTTTTTTGCCAATGCCTCATCAAAGTCAAGAGGAACTCCATTCTCAAAAACTTTAAGCGAAGTTCGTTTTCCTTTCTGCTCGCCGATAAAATCAGTCGCACCAGTCCGCATGGAATTTTCTGCGCTTTCAAATGTTATGGAAGTTTTTTCAGGAGAAAAGTCAAATCCTGAATATCCCATTGCGCACAAGAAACGCCCGAAGTTCGCATCGCTTCCAAAAATAGCGGCTTTTGCAAGGCTTGAGCTTATAACGGCTTTTGCAAGACCACGCGCAGTTTCAACGTCCTTCGCCCCGGAAACATTGCATTCAATCAACTTGGTTGCGCCTTCTCCGTCTCCTGCAATCTTTTTTGCCATCTGGGTATTTATAGCATTCAAGGCTTCGTAAAAAATCTCAAAGTCTTCGCCTTCGCACGTGATTTCATCGTTTCCAGCCATTCCGTTTGCAAGAATAGTCAGGCTGTCATTTGTGGAAGTATCGCCGTCAATTGAAACGCAGTTGTAAGTTCCGGCAACAGATTTGCGCAAGGCTTTTTCAAGCATCTGGGAAGAAATGGCACAGTCAGTTGTCATAACGCTGAGCATCGTTCCCATGTTTATATGAATCATTCCAGAGCCTTTTGCCATTGCTCCGATTCTTACAGTTTTTCCGCCGATTACAGTTTGTACAGCGCATTCCTTGTAATGAGTGTCCGTTGTCATTATTGCAGTGCGGGCTTCTTTATGACCTTCCTTGGAAAGTCCGTCTTTTAAAGACTGAATATTCTTTTCGATTTTTTCAACAGGAAGCTGCTTGCCGATTACGCCTGTAGAATATACAATAACGTCGCCAGAATTTATTCCAAGAACATCGGCTGCAAGGCTCGCCATTTTTCGTGCAACTTTCGCGCCCTGCTCGCCGGTACAAGCATTTGCGTTTCCTGAGTTTGCAATAACAGCCTGAGCCTTTCCGTTGGCAATATTTTCTTTTGTAAGCTTTACGCTTTCCGCCTTGACTTTATTCTGTGTAAATACGCCGGCAGCATTGCAAAGCTTTTCGCTAAAAACAAGCGCAAGGTCGTTTTTTGTGCTGCTTTCTTTTATCTTGCAAAGCATTCCATTTGCCGTAAAGCCTTTAGGAGCTGTAACTCCGCCATCAATAAACTGCATTTTTATACACTCCTTTTACAAAGTTCTGCATAATTATAAACTTTTTCCGCACAATGTCAATAAAATCAGTAGGCGCACACAGGGCAAACGCATTATAAATGTATTCAGCATAAAACTGGCTCCCAGTCACGGTTTCCTGGTTCAAAATCGCGCAATAATGCGCTACACGCTGATTGTTGCAAAGTAACTATAGAATTGCCCGCTCACGCGGTCGCAACAATCAGAGTGTTTTTGCCCCAGAAACCGTTTCTTTGCGCAAACTTTAGTTAAATTATTTATAATGCGTTTGCCCTGTAGGCGCACAAAGAAATAAAATATAGAAAACATCAATAGAAAACATCAATACTTGATAAAAAACAGTTTTCGTTATATATTGACCGAATTAAATTCACTAAATCGCTTTTAAACGAGTTCGATATGACAAAAAATCTAAACACACAAACTGGAAAATATCGTTCAGTAATTTCCGTAGACAAAGAAAAATGCGTAAACTGCCAAAGGTGCATTGCAGTGTGTCCTGTAAAAATGTGCAACAACGGATCTGGCGACTACGTTGCCTTTGACGAAAAACTTTGCATAGGATGCGGCTCTTGCATTGAAGCCTGCACTCACGGAGCAAGAAAAGGAATTGACGACGCAGAACTTTTCTTTGACTCTCTTAAAAAAGGTGAGAAAATCGTAGCGATTGTAGCTCCAGCTGCAATTGTTAGCTTCCGTGGAAAAGATCTTGAGCTGAACGGATTTCTAAAGTCGCTTGGTGTAGAAGCTGTTTTCGATGTAAGTTTTGGCGCGGAGCTTACAACAAAATCCTATGTTGAATATATTAAAAATAAAAATCCAGACTGTGTAATTTCTCAGCCTTGCCCTGCCCTTGTTTCGTTTATTGAAACTTACCGTCCAGAACTCATAAAATATCTTGCGCCAGCTGACAGTCCCATGCTTCACTGCGCAAAAATGATAAAAGAATTTTATACAAAATACACCGGATATAAAATCGCGGCAATTTCGCCATGCTATGCAAAACGGCGCGAGTTCGATGAAACTGGAATCTGCGACTACAACGTAACGATGCGCTCAATCCAAAGTTATATGGAAGAAAAAAACATTAGGATTGATTCATTTCCAAAAGTAGAATACGAAAATCCTGCCGCGGAACGTGGAGTTCTTTATTCAACTCCGGGCGGACTTATGAGAACCGCAGAACGCTTTGTTCCGAGCATTTCAGAAAAAACGCGCAAAATCGAAGGAAACCCAAAAGTTTTTCATTACCTTGCAAAATTTTCAGAAGCGAATAAAAACAAAAAGCCATGCTTTACTTTAATTGACTGTCTTAACTGCGAAAACGGATGCAACGAAGGTGCCGGAACCACAAACAAGGGAATGCACCTTGACGAGATGGAATCTTTTGTAGAAAACCGAATGCATGACCGCCGCTCATACTGGGAACAAAAAGGGCACAGCAAAAAATCCGCTCTAAAAAAACTGAATAAGGCAATCGATGAGTTTTGGAAGCCCGGACTTTACGACAGAACCTATGTTGACAGAAGTGCATATTTCCACCAGAAAATCAAAGAGCCTTCGCAGGAAGAAATTCAGAAAATCTACAGAGATATGTACAAAAAAACAAAGTCGGACATTTTAAACTGTGGAGCCTGCGGATATGAAGACTGCGAGCAGATGGCAGTTGCAATTTACAACGGGCTGAACCGTCCAGAAAACTGCACTCATTACACAAACATTTTAAAGGACATAATGAACGAGCAGCATCAAGAAGAAGTAAAGCAGTCTGTGCGTAAAGTTGTTGAAACCGGATCTGAAAAACTTACAGAAAACGGACGCGATGTCCAAACATTGGCAACTGCCGCGCGGGACATGACAGAAAGCGTTTCAACTTCATCTTCTGCTGTTGAAGAAATGATTGCAAATATAAATTCTATAAATTCAATTCTTGAGCACAACGCTGAATCCGTAGGGCTTCTTGACGGAGCAACAAGAAAAGGAATGACAGGAATTGAAAATGTCGCTGAGCTTGTTTCCAAGATTGAAGAAAACTCAAACGGACTTAGCGAAATGAGCAGCGTTATTCAGAAAATCGCAAGCCAGACAAACCTTCTTGCCATGAACGCCGCAATTGAAGCCGCTCACGCAGGAAATTCCGGACGCGGCTTTGCAGTTGTAGCCGATGAAATAAGAAAACTCGCTGAAAATTCAGGCTCGGAAGCACGCAAAATTTCTGATGTCCTAAAAAATGTAAAGCAACTAATCGATGCAACGTTCAAGGACACAGGGGACGTTCAAAAAGAATTTTCAGAAGTTGTGCAGCTTTCTGGAACTGTAGTTGAGCAGGAACAGACTGTACGCCGTGCAATTTCAGAACAGAACGAAGGCGGAAAACAGCTTTTGCAGGCGGTAGGTTCAATGCGCGAACTTACTCAAACAGTAAAAGAACGCACAGAAAAACTTCTTACCGACACAAACGCAATAAAAGAAAGCATTTTGGAGCTAGGAAAATAAAAATAGAGCAAGCAGATTACTGATTCTTCTTATTACGCAATCTGCTGAAAAGAATAACTTCTGGGCGGTATTCAAAATGCATATTGTCCCAGATTACCCACTTTCCGCCCCACAAAAATCCGTTGTTTTCAAAGATCTCAATTACTTTTTGTGGTGGCATCCATCTTCTTTCAAGCGGAAGCCTCATCCAGTTGTCTCCGTCAATATCCCGTCTCCATGCCCAGTATACATTTTTCTGTTTCCAGCCTCTTGGAAGCAAGTCAAGCGCAACTCCAAGGCTATGAAATGAACGGTTGCCAGAATCGCTTATGTTCCGCCAAGAATAACTGTCCGCGCTTAAAAGTGTATCTAAAAAATTTTTCACTTCCGCATCAGACTTTGAACTTTCAAGAATTTCTTTTTCAACTTTTGCAAGCGGTTCCCTAAGACGTTCATGCGCATTTGACCTTTTTCCAAGAAACGGAATTTTTTTTATGTGCTGCTCAAGTGAAACTCTTGTCTTACAGTCATACACAAAGTCGTAAAAAAACGGAGGAGTTCCTTTGACGCTTGTTCTGTTTTCTGTAGAACTGAACTGCCGGATTTTTTCAATGTCCTCTTCTGTAAAATCCGCCGGGTCATGCAGAGCAAAATCATATTTATATAGAAAAGAATTGTACAGATTTTTATTTTCAATTTCGGATTCAGGCAAAAACATTCCGTCCGCCCAGAAAAATTCAGCAGTTCTGTCTTCAAGCGAAAGTAAAATTTTCCAGTCGCCTGCAAACGCATTGTACTCACTTTTAAACTGAATATCAGGATAAGCCTTTCTAAATAATGAAAGCAATTCAGGCTCTTCACCTTTTAAATTAAAAGCAGAAAACGAAAACCCAAAGCAAGAAAAAAACAAAAGCGCAAATAAGAAAATACGGAGAAAACAGCTAGAAGGAAATTTCATTTTTTAAATATAGCATTGAAAATACCAGCAATGTCAACTAAAAAGTTTTGAAGTAATTTTTAATTCTTTTATCACATAATATGCATGATTCAATTCTACCACACGAACAAGTCAGCGCAGTTGCGTTCTCCTCCGGAAACATCGATTGCCTGCCCTGTGCAGAATTTATTTATCGCAGTCATAAAATAAATCCAGTCAGCGGCTTCTTCCGCAGTCGCCCAGCGTTTTAGCGGAGTTACGTCCAAGATTTTTTTCCAAAGCGATTTATTCTGAACAACAGGCTCATTAAGTTCCGTAAGAATTCCGCCAAAGCACAAGGCATTGCAAGTTGCCCGGTATTCATTTGCAAGCCGAATCGCGCAGTTTTTCATGTAGCCCACAACTCCAGCCTTTGACGCGGCATAAGAAGCAAACTCGTTCCCTGTAAGCGCTGAAACGGAAGCATTGAATAAAACAGATTTTATTTTTTTCTGAAACGCATATTTTTCTGTAACCGCTATTGTTCCAATAAGATTCACTTTTATATCATCAAGACTGAAATTGCTGGCAGTTTGAATTCCCGCATTGTTCACAAGAATTTCAACACCATTTATTTCAGGAAGAGAATTTTCTTTTGAAATGTCGCAAACAAAATGTTTATAGCATTCAGCATTCTTTACAGAAGAATCGCCGCTTATTGAGTCAGGGCACACATCAAGTCCAATGACTTCATTTTTTTCAGCAAGAAACTTTAAGGCGCACGCTCTTCCGATTCCCCTGCTCGTTCCTGTGATTAAAACTTTCATTTTGCATTAGCCTTTTTATATTCAATATATTCCTGCCCGACTCTTTCTTTTTCCCACTGGCGGACAACTTTATATCCCAAGCCGGAAAAAAACACTTCGCCTAAAAGTTCAAATCCAGCCCCAATCGCCGAGCACACAAAAACTTGAATCCAAGTCCAGCCAAAGAAAACTTTTGAAACAATTGTGGCAAAAATAAAATTGTCAACAAGCTGGGCTATTGCGGTTGAAATATAGGAGCGAGATGCAAATGAAAAAAATCCGTCTGACTTAAAAAGGCTTCCGATTGCGCAGTTAAGAAGAGCATTTACAACTGACGACGAAACAAACGCGACAGACGAGCCAAGCACAACATACCAAGAACCCGCAAAAGTCGCATTGAGCGCGTCATTAACAAGTGAATTCTCAGAAGCATAATATTCGCCCCACTTTCCCGGAGTCTTTGCAAGCAACGCAAATGAAACGCAAATAAAAAGATTCACAGCAAGAGCAACAAGGGAAATTTTTATTGATGCCTTTGCGCCCCATCTTTTGCAGATTACGTCCATGCACAAAAACATAATCCAGCTGAATGCAAATCCGCAGTCAAGCGCAGCATACTTAAAAGTTACAAGTTCTTTGTTCGCCATAAGATTTGAACAGACAACGGACAAAATAAAAATTGAAACTGTGAGTGAAGGAATGTTTCTCAAAAGAATTTTTAAGTCGTCAGCTTCACGGGAAACAAAAGAAAGGAATTTTTTCATAAAATGTCAGCGGAAACAAAACCGCCAGCCTCCATAAGAATTTTAATTTATAAAGCGCAGGAGAGTTATGAGGAATCATAAACTGCGCAACACAAATGTAATATTTTTCTGTATAAAATGCAAGGAGTCATCCATTGCAAGCCAGGGCAAACGCATTATAAATGTATTCAGCATAAAACTGGCTCCCAGACACGGTTTTCTGGTTCAAAATCGCGCAATAATGCGCTACACTCTGATTGTTGCAAAGTAACTATAGAATTGCCCGCTCAAGCCGGTCGCAACAATCAGAGTGTTTTTGCCCCAGGAACCGTTCCTTCGCGCAAACTTTACTTAAATTATTTATAATGCGTTTGCTCTGCGTTGCAAGGGCTTACGCGGAGTTTTATAAGGAGGCATGATAAAAAAGTAAAGAGAAAAAGTTCCATGAAACAGAGCCGAGAACTGGAAACCGTAAAAATTGCCTGCAAACTTGGAACAACGTTAGACTATCTTGCGACAGAAGCTGTGTCTGAAGCCATGGACAACTATCGCGATAAATATTTCGAACTAAAAGAAAAAATAATAAAACACTGAAATTCAAGCTAACATATCATTCATTCAAAAACTGAGCATTTTTCCACTTTGATAAAAAGTATTTTTATGTTAAATTAAATCATAATATGAATAGTGACGTTGCAACATTACAAAGCATAGCAAAAACCTTGGAAGAAGAACCTTTGGCAAGTCAGCGTGTGCTTGCGGAAAATGCTGGTATGTCCATCGGGCTTATGAACGCTGTTCTGAAACGCTTTGTTGAGCGTGGATGGATTATGCTGACTAATGTAAATCTGCGGAAACTTTCTTATGCAGTTACTCCTGACGGAATTGCAGAACTTACATCCAGAAGCCAGAAATTTGCAAAGAGAACATTTGCGATTGCAAACACTTATAATGAAACATTCTGCCACCTTGTTTCCGAATCTAAAAAACAGGGCATAACAACGCTTGTTCTTTACGGCAAGAGTTATATCCGATTCCTGCTTATCTATGCCTGCCAGACCTTGAACGTAACATTTATTGAAAAAGAAGTTACTGAACCTGTTATGAAAAATGCCCTTTGCGTGGTAGGAGAATTAAATGAAGAATCAGAAATCACCCGCCTTGAAAATGAAGGCTGTGTGAATCTTTTGAACTTGATAGAGAAATACTGATTATAACTCTTCCAAAAGGCTTTTTCACCCTAAAAGAAATAAAAGAAGGCATGATTAAAATAGATTTAACAAAACAGAAAACGGATCGGCAAAGCATATCTTTGTTTTTTTGATTTGTAGCTCAAAAATATATTGAAGCCAGAACTGTAAGAATATTTTTAATCTGATACTGTTCAAGATCTGCTGGAATTAAAATTTCCATTCCTGACTTTTTTATTCTGATATCGTTTACAGACGAAATTGCTGTTGTTTTGATTTCTACAAATTTTACTTCGTTTGTAGTCTTAATCTGATGATGCCATTCGTAAATCCATTTTGACAATATCTTTACATTCAGACCGTTTTCTTCTGCAAACTGTGCGTGTGTTTTTCCGGATTTTTCAAATTGTTCTAAAAGTCTTTCTTTTTCCGGTTTGGTCAGTATTGCCTTCATTTTTCCACCTCGGAAACTAGTGTAATCTGATTAGGCTCATTTGTTTACGAGGCTAGAATTGACGGATACGTTAATTTTGTTCATTCTTGAACCTTTTCTTTGCATCAACATATATATCAATATATTTATACAAAGGAAAGAATTTTACTACTAATTAAAATTTATCAAGTTCTGCTTTATAAGCTTGCAATCTACGTTTATGATATAAACTTAAAGCCATATTTGTATCTTCCAAACCTTCTCGTATAAAATCTAAGGCATTATTTTTAATTTTCAAATAATCAACTTCAGAATGATATTTAGAAATATATTGCAAAGCACATTTTGCATACGCCATAAAATGTATAGAGCGTCTTTTATCATCTCTACAACACTCCTCTAATAAATTAAGCGCCTTCTCAGCTAACACAAAATTAACCTCTACATTAGCAGAAAAGAAAATTTGGGCATATGTGTTTTGTATTGAAAATCTATTGTAAATGGAAAGATTTTTAGCCATTTCAATATAATGATATGCTTTTTTATAATCCTTCATCTTTGAAAAATACAATGCGGCTTGTTGATACGTATATTCATTATTATCTTTTTCAATACATAATTTGTAATACTCTTCCCCTTTAGAAATATCTGTAAAGGCTTTATACGCATAATCTGCATCATACCCATGCTTTCTATATTTTGAATAATTACAAATTTTATAAACCGGCACTTGACTTACAAAGCGAATAAGAAGATTAGCAAAAAACTCAGTTCCTCGTGGAATATTATCGATAATTTTCTCTGCAAAAAAACGTGAACGGCAATTATAATAATCCTGAACAGATTCCAAAATATTATAATCAAAATCAGAAATATCTTGTATAAGTTTACCAGAATGCTCGATCATTTTATAAACTTCATGCCAATCAAGTTCGTCATCAGATAAATATGAATAAATCATATCAAATGAACAAGGTACACCACATGAATGAACATAACAAATTAATAAAAAAAGTTCGGCGGCTTTTGGATCCTGGTTTATAAATTTATTCAGAAAATTAAAATTAAGTATCAATAGATTCTCTGCAAGAAAATTTGGAATAATAGGATCCTTTTCAAGATTTTTCGTACTAAAGTTTTTTCGCAAAAGTTTTACTGGAATCTTATTTAAGATTTCCTGTGCATCCAAATTATTAATTGCTGAAACATCATAAGAAACAATATTTCTTTTTGAAAATCTATGATACTGACTTTCATACGCAAAATCACGGTCAAAACCAACAACTTGAACATTTTGTTGAGTTAATAAATAGTCAAAACCAGCTGGGAAAGATAAACAATCATCTATAAAAAGCAGAGTTCTTACATTCCCAATAACATTTAAATATCTTTTAACATTTTCGAGTGTTGCTGTTTTCAAATAATGTTTTATTGCATTTGTAGAATTATAATCTTTTAATAATTCCATCATTAATGTAGTTTTTCCACAACCTCGAATTCCAAATACAATTATATTCTTACCAGATGAAATTAATTCTGAAATTTCCCTATAATGATGAGTTTTTGAAATCTCGTCATTATAAATATAACACCATCGAGGCATGTAATCGAGATAATAACTTTCCAATGGGTAAGAAGATATATTTTTAATATTTGGGATTCTATAGTTTGAATCATCTTTCCGCGTCTTTTCCAAACCATCATTAACAATCGCTTTATTAGATTTTATAAAAACGTCTAAATAATTTAATAATTTTAATGTATCCCCATATATAATATTAAATCCCAATGTACGAAGATAATCAATTTTCTCTTTATCATTTTCAAAAACTAAAAACCATTTGTTATGATTTTTATCCAATTCATTATCACTATACATTGCTTCAATCGCAGAGAAATCATCAAAATTCCATCCCCAAAATAAAATAGGATAACTTTCTGCTTCTTTTGCTAAAGCTCGCCAAGAAGATTTTCTATTAGAATCATTATATACACGAGCTATGTCAGTTAATGAAAAAACATAATCATCTTTATTTCTAACACAACCATGCAACGGGTAATAATTAATAACGTCATCTTCAGTTATATAATCAGAACCGTCTAAAGAACAATCATGTAAAATTTTTTTTATATTTTTATCTTCGAAAAGTTTAAACCATAAATCATCAACATTTGTAGTAAAGATTTTTTTAACAGGTAACGATAACAAAGTTGTATAATCAAAACCAGATTTTATATCAATATTTGTAACAGTATATGTTTTTTCAATAAATTTTCTAAATGAAGACTTATCATTCTTTTCAATTTTTGTACAAGCTTTTGTCAAATCTGTATAAAAACCTATGTCAATACTTTTAAAAGTTTGTTTGAGTTTCTCTAATAAAATTTTTCCAAGTGGCAAAGAATCTCCATAAAAGTTCTTTGCACCAACAGAAAAACCTGCACCACAAAACAAATTAATTCCAGAACATAAAGCCTTCTTAAATGATTCTTCATATTCAATTTTCATACAAATAGTCCCCCTCTTCATTTTTATGATTACTCACAACTAAACGTATGTCCTTGTACTTTGTTCACAAACTCATAATCAATAGTCCGCTTCAAGCCCTGCTCCAAAGCCACAGGTGGTACAAAATCAGTTTTCTTGATATTGCTACCAACAAAATATGTATTCTGAGTAAATTTCTTTACACGAATAGCACTAATTGCGAATTTTCGTCTTGTAATGAGTGCCAGCAAATCAAAACACATTCCACCAAAGTATGCCAGCCAGTATGGGAAGTGGAACAATTTTGTCTTATTCTTTCCAAGGCATTTGTAAACATCAAGAACGAGATGATTCATATCATAAGCAGGTTCATCACAGTAGTTGTAGAGATGCTCTCCCGCATCTGTATCGTGGGAAAGCTCGTATTCAATAAAAGCAGCCACATTCTCTACATAATTCATGCTTTTTTTGTTCGTGCCTTTGCCAACCATAGGGAAATGACCGCTTGCAATCTGACGTAGAAGATTGTACACATTGCCACGATTTTGTTCACCAAAAATAACTGTCGGGCGAATTATAATTACGCTATTTTCAGAATCTGCCTTGAGCCAGGCACGATATTTTCCTTCTGCAAGATACTTTGTACGACCATAGTCATTAAAATAATTAATTTCACCAGTTTCGTCTGTTCCAATTGGAGCAAATCCATAAACTGCAACGCTTGAAGTGAAGATGATTTTCTTAATTCCAAGCTCTGTACAAGCTTTGCAGACATTCTCACTTCCTTGCACATTTACTTCATCATATAAAGACTTTGGAGTAACATCATCACGATGTTCAGCTGCAAGATTTATAACAACACCACTGCCTTTCAGAACATCAAGAAGTGAATGCATTGGCATTGCCTTTACAGCTTCATCATGCTTTCCAGGCGCACTTGCTGCATCTGTCAGACTTTCCGGGAAATCCACAGTTTCATTCGGAGCGTTTCTGATATCACATCTTACCCATAAATTTGGATATGCAACACTCTTTCTTTTATCTGCAATTTTTACTGTGTGTCCGCTTGCAAGCAAACGATTAACAAGTCTTGTTCCAACGAAACCACTACCACCAATTACTGTAATTACCATATATTTTGCCCCTATTTTAAATATTTCAAAACGCCTTTTAACATATACATACTGTAGCAAAAAGCTGATTTTATGATGTTAAATCCAAGAGTTTTTCTATAAATGTTCCAAGTCCAAGAAGCTGCTTTACCCTTGTTTGAAGAAACAGATTTCTCTGCCACTCTGTATCGAGCTTCGACTGTATTTGTATTCTTTGCGATAAAGCCTTTCTTCAATATTGTAAGCCAAAGAATATAATCTTCATGACCAGCATCTTCATAAAAGACTTTTCCAATCTTCTTAGAATCGTAAACACCAGTGAGATTTCCGATAGGATTACCGTAAAGAGCTGAGTTGTAAGAAACTGAGGCAGGAGATTTTATTACTCGGTTCTTTTTAGTTTCAGCTTCATTGGTAGCAAACTTTTCATAATACGAAAAAACAATAGCTACCTTTTCATCATCAAACAATGGAATTTGTTTTTCTAGTTTTGTTGCAAGCCAAACATCATCGCTATCCAGAAACGCAATAAATCTTCCTTCTGCAGCCTTAATTCCAATATTACGAGGATAAAAAGGTTTTCCAACAGATTTATCCGTATACAGGAGTCTGATACGAGAATCTTTTCTGGTGTATTCAGATACAATCTGTTCCGTCTCATCTATTGATGAATCGTTAATAACCAACAAGTCCCAATCAGTAAAAGTTTGAGACAAAACTGAGTCTATAGATTCTTTTATCGTTTTAGCAGCATTGTGAGCTGGCATTATAATTGAAACTTTCATTTTAATCCTCGTTATAAAATGTATTTTCTTACGAAAGGAATCTTTCTGAGAAGAACAACTGAAAATATAGATCCAATAAGAGTTATAGAGAATACAAAGATATTTACAAAATAGATTGGATAAAAAGCTGGATTAAATTTTAGGAATTTCAAAAGAAAGTTTATAAATAATGGATGGATTATATAAACTCCAAATGAAATAGGTGCAAAAAAAATATCAAAAGCATTTTCCCGCTGTTTTACTGTATTCTTTATAAGAGCAAACACTCCTATGCTCATCATTACTGAAAGCGGAGAATCATTACTCAAATGCTTTATAGCTGCTCCACTTATTATAGTATTGTTTGGTAAAAACGGGCCAACAATAACATAAATTAAATTTATAGAGATAAAAATCCAAGAAAGATGGTTTTGTATATATATTTTTTCAGAATGAATCAGATAACCGAGTATAAAATACAAAATATATATACCTGAGAAAGGTATATATATCCCAAATTTAAAACCCGTAAATTCAGATAACAAAGGTAAAACTGAGAGAAAAATAAACATGATAACAACAAAAGTAATCATCGCACCTTTTTCCATATTACATGTTATTGCTTTGATGGGGGGGTACAGATGTATAGTCCAATTATCATATAGACGAACCATAAATGACTCCATGAATCCCCTTTTAGAACATTTACAAAACTTCCTATAAAAGCACTGGCAGAAAGAGTTCCTACTTCAAAGATTTTTTCCATAAGTGCGAAAAGATATCCAAATGAAAGAAGAACCAAAATAAGTCTGAAAACATATTTCTTAAATATTTTACTGTATGGAATATCTTTCTCAGGATTTAAAAATAACGCACCGGATGCCATAACAAATACGGGAACTGCCCATGAGAACAAAATATTTTTTAAGAAGAATGCTAAAAACTTATGGAATGAATCATAAAACTCGCTCCAATATGTATATGGAGTTGCAAATACATGCAAAGTAAGAATTGCGAACATTCCGAAAGTTTTTAGCACATTTAAGTAGTGATATCTTTCTGCCATATGGGAACCTATTTAATCAAATACTTCCAAAGTTTTCCGAATGCCTTAAAAGAACGTTTTAAATCATCTGGATTTGTAAGTCCTACACGCAGACGGTGCAAAATATAACTTGGACGCAAATAATACTTTTTGCGAGCATAATCACAAAAATCAACCATTTCTTGTGTAGAAAGGTTGGGAAGATTTAAAACCGTGTTGTGAGTTCCATCCTCACCGCAGTAATGCTCGTAGTCACCAACAGTCAAATAGCCCATTTTCTTATTGTACTCATACGCTTCTGTGCCAGGATATGGAATAAGAGGAAAGAATTGTGCGCTATCGGTATTGAGTTTAAGTGCAAGTCGAAGCGTATCTTGCATAGTTTCTTTTGTTTCGCCCTGATTTCCTACCATATAGCAGGCATGAATTAAAAGACCGGCTTTTTTGGCATTCTTTACATACGGAAGATACTGCTCTACTTTTGTACCTTTCTTTATATTGTTTAATATCTCTTGGTTTCCGCTTTCAATGCCTGGAATAATAAGGCGGCAGCCAGCTTTTTTCATAAGCTTCATTGTTTCAAGGTCAAGTGTATTTACACGAGCATTACAAAGCCATTTTAGGCGTTTATTAAGTTTCTTCTCGATGAGCAGATTACAGATTACAGAAAGACGCTTTTTGTCGATTGTAAAAGTATCGTCTTCAATTACAACTTCTTTTACATCTGAAAAATTATGGGCAATGTATTCAAATTCTGCAACGACATTCTCAGGAGACCTTCCTCTATATTTGTGGCCGTGCATAGTCTGTGGATATACACAGAAATTACAATGACAAGGGCAACCTCGTCCTGTAAAAATCTGAATACTTGGATATGTTGCTGCCGCAAAGAAATAATCGCGTTCATTTAGATATTCTTTTATAAACTGAGCAGCAAACGGAATCTCATCCATGTTTTCAATTAGTGGCATTGGTGCATTATGAACAAAGCCTGTCGCATTGCGGAAACATAGACCTTTTACTTCTGTAAGTTCTTTTCCATAATCCAAAGCATCGGCCAAATCTTTTAGAATGTAATCGTATTCTCCGATTGCAACAGCATCAATCTTATCTGAATAACCAAGTGTTTCCTCTGATGTAGCAGTTGGATGAGTTCCTACAAGCAAGACAAAAGATAATGAATACAAATCTTTTAATTTTGTACCAAAAGCAACATCGCTCCTAATAGAAGGAGTACTTGTGCCAAGAACGAAAAGAAGTTTTTCATCACTTGCAGTCATTTTACTTATAAGTTCTAGAGTTTCATTTTCATTTAAAGGTTTTGCCGGAGCATCAATAAAGTCCACTTTGTGACCGTATTTTTTAGTGTAAGCGGCAGCATAAATAAGCCACAAAGGATAATACAAGGCTCCACTTTTTGTGATTGCAGGACTACGGCTTTCTCGACTAAATTTGCCATATTCGGCTTTAAATGGCGGATTAATTACTATGATATGCATATAGTTTCTCCTTTTTAGGTAATTTTCCAAATAATACAAATACAAAAATAAAAGAAATCCTTTCAAGGAATTCTTTTATTAAAATGCAAAAAAAAATGATAAGCAAAGCTGAAATTATTTTCAAAATAGTATCGTAAAAAATTTGATTAAAAGTAAAATTAAATAGAGGTCTCAAAAATTCATGTATAGCATAGATTGCAAGTGTATTTTTACTTAACATTTGTACCCCCCCCGAAATTTTTACTAGTCATAACTAAAGAATTGAAGGATAAAGCAAATTTATAAAAGGGAAAACAAATAAGAATTCCAAGTAAAAATCTTGCTATGAGAGAAATTGCCGAGCTACTTTCAATAGAATAAAACTTTAGTCCAATAAAGTAAAAAATAACACAAACAAAAAGAAAGAACGGGTTTAAAACGAATTTTCCAAATTCTTGATATCTTATTATTGAATAGCCACATAAAAATGGAAGAAAGTAAATTCCACCCTGTCTAAAAAGCTTTATCTTTGTAAATTTAAAAATCACAAAAAGAACAAATATTCCAAATAGCAAAATAACGCACTTTACAATCAACCTTAAAACAGTGTTTTTTATTGATTTTGTCAAAAAATCTTCAATAATGGTTAATGCAATTATTAAAAATAAAGTCGGCAAAAACCAAAGATGATTGAAATGCTCTGCAGAAATTGGAAAAGTTATAAACGAGTCAAAATCAAAATTATTTGAATGTTTTATATAATAAGAAATCCAGCCCCAAAAGATATATGGAATACATAGGGATAAAAATCTTTTTATAATATAAGAAAATGACCTTGTTGATTTAGAGTATGAATAGAAAAATGTGCATCCAGAAATGAACATAAAAAGACTCATATGAAATGAATAAATAAAATTCTCAACTGGAGTTACAACATTTATATGTCCTAAAACTACAAGAATAATTGCAAAACCTTTTAATAAATCTAACGTATTATCTCTTAAATTCTTCATTTTTATTTTTCCTATTTATATAATCGTTTATAGACCTGTAATAAAAAAGAAATTCTATAATATATTTTAAACCATAGGGGATTCTTACTTTGTTTTGTCACAGAGGGAGAAACATTATTATCATGAACACGATATTTATGTAGAGGCTCATCAATATAAGCTAATTGATTTTTATAGGCACATAAGCAACCTATCCACAAATCATGGCCTATACATTTTTTAGGAAAAGGTAAAATATAATTCACCGCATTTTTTGTAAATGCCATACAACATCCTAGAAAAGGTGTTGTTCTTAAATTCTTCATTACAGATTTTGAAAAAATAGGCTTCTCCTCATAGGTAGTACAAATATTCCCAAGAGAATCAATTACAGAATTCTTGCACATAACACAATCTTTACTCTGCAAAGCTGCAATCATTTTTTCAGTTTTATTCGTCATCCAGATGTCATCTTGATCAGTTAGAAAAATATAATCTCCTTTAGCCAGTTTTATAGCATTCTCAAAATTTGCAGAAGCATAATAAAAACTACGGGAATACTTTATTTTTGAAAATCCCGAATTTTTAACATGATTTATAATTTTTATCCTTGAATCATTATATGACGCTAGTATTTGTAATGTATCATCTGTACTACCATCATCAGAAATAATCAATTCATCATCCGATCCCAATTGTGTGATAATTGATTCTATTTGTTCTTTCAAGAATTTCTCACCATTAAATGTTGCCATACATACACTAATCATTATTTTTTTCTACCTTTTATTTTATAAAAACTAATTTTTACTTTTTTGTAAATGTAATTTATGAACCTTGCCCATGCAGCAGAATTATAAAATATTGTAGCTGTATATACATGCATAAAAAAATGAAATCTCAGAATTTTATCGTTCATTATTCTAGTATTATATTTATAAAAACAAGCCTTTTTTAATACTTTTATTAAAAATATAGTTTCAACAAGAGTTTTGGTGTGTTTGTATTCTATATCTAATACTTTTAACAAATTTGATAAAAGGAAATTATTTTCAGAGAAGTCCCTAATATAAATTTTTCTTCTTATTTCCAATGCTTCCTTAAACATTAAATCTGCATGTTTTACACTATCATTATCACCTTTTCTATAATAAATGAGAATTTGAGGTATATTTAATCCCTTTGAATAAATTAATAATTTTCTCCATAATTCATAATCTTCCGAAATAACAATATTAGAATCATAAGTTATGTTGTTAGATTTTACAATTGATTTTCGATACATCGCAGAAGGATGATACATACCACATGCAAAAATCTGCATTGCTCGTAATGAAGTATCACTTGTAGGCATTCTCATTGTAACAGTTAGTATATCGTTATCCGTTATATAACTAACCCAAGATCCACAAAATCCAAACTCCGGATTTTTATCCAAGAAATCAACTTGTATTTCAAGTCGCTTCGGAAGACAAATATCATCAGCATCTATTCTTGCAATATATTCTCCCCTCGCAAGCGCCAAGCCTCTATTCAGAGAATAAGTCTGTCCCATATTTTTTTCGTTAATATAAAGTCGTATCCTTTTATCAGAATATGACTTTATTATAGATTGGGTTTTATCAGTTGATGCATTGTCAATTATCAAAAATTCAAAATCTTGATAAGTTTGAGATAATATACTTTCTATTGTTCTCGAAATTGATTCTCGATTATATACAGTTAGAAGAACTGTAATCTTTGGATTCATTTTAATACACCCTTTAACATGAAATTATTTTATAATTATCTGCTATATAAAACATTAGAATTAAAACAATAAAACCAGTTGAACTTACCAAAAAAGGATTTGTACCACATATAAATAAAAAAGCGATATATCCAAATGATAAAGTTGCACCAAAAGCCCCTTTTAGTTTTGTTTTTACTAAAAAAAGAGAATACAGATATATTAATATTATTCCACATGTTAGTATAAGCCCATAGTTCCTAATTAAATCAAAATAGCATAACTCGGTTTGTGGTTGTAATCTATGATTACCTAGAGAATAGAATAAGCTACCTGGACCTTCACCTATTAATAAATATTTTATTGGATTTTGAGAAAACAAATATAAATATGATTTCATATGTAATGTTTTTTCAGTTAGAGAAGCTTCTCCGGACTCTGTTAATAATTTATATGTAGCAAATAGAAAACCGATTATTACAAATGTGCTTAATAAAATAAAAATGATTTTCTTATTATGATAAAATGCATATACTAAAATACTTAGAAAAAAAATAAGTAAAAGCGAAAAAATATTTGCACGAGTACCGCTTGCTAATAAAAATAAACTGAAAAATATGGAATGTATAAAATATTTAGTTCTCTTTGTTTCCAAGTATTTATATAGTGAAAATGACAATGTAAAAATTGCTAATGGAGAAGTTTTATAAAATAGCTGGAACATCTCGATTCCAAAGAATATTCTTCTACTCATAAAAATTGTACTCTTAAGAAATCCTTTTGTTGCTAGAAGAAACAAGGCATTTTCAAATGGTGGATAATATTTACAAAACAAAAATAACACAGAGATAATAAATGAAAGTAATAAAACCGAATAATAGAAATAATCGAAAACTAAATATCGAGAGTTTTTAGATACCAAAAACAACAGCCAAAGAAAAATAAATGTTTTCAATGTCGAAAACGCATAAGAATAATCTATCTGATCGTAAAAAAAGAATTCTTGAAAACTGAATGATACAAAATATATTAGTAAAAAATAGATAAAAATTAGTGCTTTCTTAAAATTTAAATATGGGAAAGATGTGATACAAAACAAAACAAAACAGAAATCTTTTATATGTAATATTGTATTACTTGGATCTACAACTACCGAAAAGATGGTTAGAAAACAAAAAAGAGAAGATATTTTATATTGGATTTTTTTATTTGTCATATCAAAAAGTATAGGAAATATCTTTTATATCTTTTCTGTCAGCTTCATCTTCAGCATGAATCTCAGGAATAACATCCATAAGCATAGAAACACCTTCCCCAATTCCCTGAAAAGCCATCCAAAGGCCAGGAGCAATAGTAAGGCGTTTGTAATTATCCTTCACTGAAATAACAATATCCTCAAACTGCCCATATGTCTGGCTGCCTTCTCTGTCATCATAAATAACAAACCGAATAGCACCTACAGGGACAACAATATTGAGCGTATAGCGGTTATGACGTTTCCAACCTTTAATTGCTCCATGCTCTATCTGAGAGAAATATGCTTCCCCAAAACCGCAAAAACCCTCGCTGTTTGATTTTATTGCATGAAAAATATTACCTTTTGGCACGGTAATTTGTTTTTCTTCATGCAGTGTAACGCCATCTATCATTTTATTTTGTCCACTCCAATTTCTGCTCTGCAGCTTCATTCATATAGAATTCTATCTGCTTTTTAGTAAGTGCATACATATCTTCGCCAGATTTTTCATAATATGCCTTATACCATTCTGCAATTACTTTTACACACTGTTCGTAATGTAAGGTTGAATGCCAGTGTAAATATGCTAAAGCCTTATCACAGTTAAGTTTGAGGAGTTTAGCTTCTTCAAAAGGAATGTTACCTGTAATTTTAGATGCTTTAGATTTATCTATACCCCAATTCTCTGCCAAGTCCTGAGTAAGTTCAAATACAGTTTTTGTCTGCTCTGCACGAGGACCAAAGTTATATGCTTCACCATTTGCAGAATTTCCTTCATAAAGATTCTGACCAAGTGTAAGATATCCACTCAGAGGCTCAAGAACATGCTGCCATGGTCTGGTTGCATTAGGGCTACGAATTTCTACAGTTTCTCCTTTTGAAAAAGCTTTTACGCAATCTACAATAATGCGGTCTTTAGCCCAGTCTCCACCACCAATTACGTTTCCGGCACGAGCAACACCAAACTTAATGTTCTTCATATCCTTGATAAATGAATTCCAATAGCAGCGAATTGTGAGTTCTGCGGCACCTTTTGAACCAGAGTAAACATCTTTACCGCCCATTTCATCAGTTTCTCGGTAGCCCCAAATCCATTCAACATTGTTGTATGCTTTATCGCTTGTAATTAGAACACAAGTACAATCCCAAGTAATATTACGGATAGCTTCAAGAACACTTGCCGTACCTACTACATTTGTTGTAATAGTATCAAAAGGTTCTTTATAAGAAGTTGAAACAATAGCCTGAGCCGCAAGATGGAAAAGAAAATCTGGCTTTATATTCTGCACATATTCATTAAAAGTTTCTTTGTCCCGAATATCACCGAATTTATTTTTGATTTTGTGTTCCAAATCCAAAACATCATACATTGCCGGTTCAGTTGGAACACTAAGTGAATAACCAAACACTTCTGCGCCAAGCATTGTAAGCCAAGTAGAAAGCCAACTTCCTTTGAAGCCTGTATTTCCGGTAATCAGAACTTTTTTGTTTTTGTATACGTTGTTGAAAGCCAAAATATTACTCCTTATTAAACCAGTTAGTTAAAAATTCACCATATATATCTTTGTGAGCATCAAGCAAATCTTCCGGTACATGGTCGAACCATCTTAGAAAACCTGGTGTATGCTCATCTTTTGTATCATTTTGAATTGCACATTCTTGTGGCAACTTGCAATCAAAAAGGACTGAAATGTTATGAGAACGTTCCAGCTGATTCTTTAGACAAGGACGTTCATTTTTTAAAATCAATTCTTTTACTAGTAATGGCTGCGAATTATATGAAACTTCACATCCCAACTCTTTGACTGCTGTTTTTTGAATCCGAGATTCCATTGTCTCCTTGATTCTTAAACAACCGCCTGGAATATGCCAGCCTTTCCCATAATGTACATCTTCGCGCCAGGAAAGCAAAACTCGTCTCTCTGTATCTGTAATAAACAAATCAACATTTGCAACTGGAGCTAGAGTAGTTGAAAACAAAAATAAATCTTCCGGTAATCCGTCACAAGGATTTATGTTTTCTTTCTGCAACTCCTGTTGCAATTCAAGAATTAATTGTGAAATTCTACCAGAAGACATTATTTCCACAGTTTCCACGGAGCTTTGTTTTCAGCCCAAAGAGCCTCAAGTTTCTGCTTATCACGCAAAGTATCCATACACTGCCAGAAACCTGTATGCTTAAAGCAGACCATCTCGCCTGATTCAGCGATTTTTTCCATTGGTTCTTGCTCAAACATTACGCTGTCATCTTTCACAAAATCAAGAACTTTAGGTTCAAGCACCATAAAACCACCGTTAATCCAACCTACATCAAGAGAACTTTTCTCACGGAAAGAAACTACTTTGTCACCATCAAAATCAATATTGCCATAACGTCCACTTGGATGAATGCTAGTAATAGTCGCAAGTTTTTTATGTTCTTTATGGAAAGCAAGAAGCTCTTTAATATTTACATCAGAAACACCGTCGCCATAAGTCATAAAGAAAGGCTCGGTTCCTATGTACTCGCGAACTTTTTTTAAGCGGCCACCAGTTCCAGCGTTAAGGCCAGTATCAACAACAGTCACCTTCCATTGCTCTGAGTGCTTGTTATGAACAATCATCTCATTACCTTTTGTAAAGTCAAAAGTGATATCACTGGTGTGCAGGAAATAATTTGCGAACCATTCTTTTATAACTTCCTGCTTATATCCTGCACAAATGATAAATTCATTGATTCCATAAAAAGAATACAACTTCATTATGTGCCAGATAATCGGCATTCCTCCAATTTCAATCATTGGCTTAGGTTTGAACTGACTTTCCTCAGAAATTCGAGTTCCAAAACCACCTGCAAGAATTACAGCTTTCATAATAGAAACTCCGAAAAATATTATATTTGATATTATTTATTTGAGGCTATAACTTCTGTGTAATCATTTTTATCTACTTTGTTTCTGAATCTGATTTTATTTACAATTAGATTCAAACGATGCTCCTGTACTTCTCCCCAGGTTAAAATACAATCTGAAGATTTTTCATTCTGAGCAAGCAAAGCTGGCATCATAGTATCTATATTATAATTATTATATACAGCCTCAAAACTTTGATGGCATTTTGTTTTATATTCGTCAAAATCCATTTTCAAAACACTGTCCAGATATTCCAATGCTGGAGAACAATCAGATTCAACAGGTCCAAGAATAAATGGATTATCAGAAAAGAAACCACACGATTTATGTTCAAGCGTATTAAAAGCAGACGAAACTACTATCTTATATTGTAAAGCAGCATCAAGAATTGTTGTTCCCATTCCAACAAAAACTTTGCATTTTTTCATAAGCTCAATTAGTTCTGGATAAGTAACCCAACCGTGAACGTTAATATCATTTTTAACATTGTCTTCAAGTTCAGCGATTTTATCTTTTAATTTTGGTAAATCATTACCAGCCGAAACAATCAGCATTTTTAACTCTGGATATTTTTTCTTCAATTCGACAAAATCATCAACAAGTCCCATCAAATATCCCTTAAAAGGAAAATCTGCCCTTGTTGCTGTCATTATGAGATTTGAATCGAAACCTGATTTTATAATATCTTCGCAATGTTCATTTCGTTCGCAAATCATTGGAAGACTCAGTATCGGCGGATTATACTCATTTCCATAACCATAATAATTACGCACAGACTTTACATTAGTCTCTTCCATAGATACGATTGCATTATTATCATGAGCACAAAGAACTATACGGCGGAATTCCTTACGTGCATGTTTTCGTAAAACTGCAAAAGGAAGCCCATCGCCTTTATAAAAGATTGCCGGATGAATATCATAAATCAAATTCTGTACTGTAAAGCCATACATTCGCTTTACACATTCAACATTCAGCCATTTTTCCAATGTAAAGTTTATAATTTTTACATCAGAATCCTGTGTAACAACTTTGTTAAGAGCATTTCTCAGAAGTTTCAAGTCAAAGTTGCCTATAACTTCGATTGAAACGCCAATTTCTTTCATTGCCCCAACAATTTCTGTGTTTGAAGCACTTATGCAAAAAATTGATACATTATAATTATGTGAACAAAGCCAACGACACATACGCAACATAAGCGTATGCGACCCACCAAAGACACCGAGAGTATCATTAAAAATTACTGTCATTTTATTTTACCAATTAATTTACATTGAAAATAATGCAAATGTATTCCATAATTCAATTGCGTTTTTGTACAATATTTCCAACACCAAAGATTATTGGAAGTTATATTACTTATTATTGTTTCAAATTTTTTGATATATTATTCGACATATACAGTATTGTTTACTAATGAAGAATATTTTTACTCGAGTTACTTACAATAACAATCTTTCAAAATTCTTATTGTTCGTTTTATTCCTGTTCTTATATTATATTTAGGATTCCAACCAAGTTGTTGTAATTTACAACCATTAAGCCTAGCCTTGGTTGCATTGCTATAACCAGCTGCTTCAATTTCATCTGGAATTTCATATACAACTTGTTTCCCATTAATTTCTGCAATTATTTCTGCTAAATCCTTTAACATAATATCACTTTCTTTGTCGGCAATATTATATGCCTCCCCACTCATTCCTTTTAATAGTATTGTAATTAAACCAGACACAGCATCGGCCATATATGTATAACTGTAATATTGAGTTCCTTTTGATTTTAATACAATATTTTCATCTTCAATGCCTTTCTTAATAAATTGACTTATTGCTTTTGTATCAGACATCAACATTGTAGGTCCATAAGAACGGGTAAATCTAGAAATAACAATATCTAAACCTTTTTGAACTTTGTATGCTTGACATAAAGCCTCGCCACATCTTTTACTTTCAGGATAGCCAGCACGCATTGTATTAGAGTCTATATAACCACAATAATCCTCATTAAAAAATTCAACATCTCCACGATTCTCTCCATAAATTTCATTAGAAGAGGCAAAAACAAAACGTGTAGATTTATGGTCTGTAGAAAAATCAAGCAAATTTTTTAGCCCAACTATATTTGTAATAATAGTTCCGATTGGGTCATTAGAATATTGAACTGGATGTGTATTAGATGCTAGATGAAGAACATAATCTACAACACCAATATCTCCTCTTATGAAAGATTTGTTTATGTCATAAGGAATAAAAATAAAATTTTCATTATCATATATCTTACAAAATCTATTCTTAGCCCGTTCTTCATTTCTTCCAAGTGCATAAATTTTACAATTTAAGCTAGAAGAAATATTTTTCTCCATAATCACATCAATAAAGAAACTTCCAAGAAGACCTGTAGCTCCAGAAAGCATTATACTTTTGCCTTGTAATTTTCCCCATGGTAAATCTAAAGCTGCAACTTCACGTACATCTTCCATATATGAGTAATTTTCATACAGATTCATTAACAAATCCTTTTCATTTTAACCAATTGTCTTTTTCTGTTTTTAGATAAGCTTTAAACATTTCTAAATCATCTTTTGTCGTAAGTTTTATATTTTTATCTGAACCAGAAGCAAAATATAATCTTACACCTAACTCTACCATCATCGTATTTGTATAATGTGATCCATAAATACCAATTTTTTTTTCAAATGCTTCATGATATTTACTATCTAAAAGGTCAAATCTATATGCCTGTGGAGTAGAAACTCTTCGAAGAGTTTCACGCGGAATATATTTTATTGTACTTAATTCATCATCAACTACAAAAATCTGTTCATTATAAGGCAATGAAGTAACTGCATTTCCATATTGTTGCGATTTTCTAATTACATCAGTAAGAACAGTTTCTTCAACAAGAGGTCTAATTCCATCATGAATTACTATAATTTCATCTTCAGAAACTTTTCCTTCAAGATTATATACACCATTTCGTATAGATTCCTGACCAGAACTACCGCCTGATACTATCCATTTTAATTTGCTAATATTAAATTGCTTAGCATAAGCTCGAAGAATATCATGCCATCCATCAAGACAGACAACTTCAATGGCATCAATCAAAGGATGCTTTTGAAATCCCTCCAAAGTATAAAGAAGTATGGGTTTATCATAAATATTAATAAACTGTTTGGGTATATCTTGTCCCATTCTTGTACCAGAACCACCTGCAATGATTATTGCAACTGCCATTTTTTTCTCCCTATTAATTAATAATTGTATAAATAATCTGTTAATTCCTTTTCTAAAAATCTATAGGCATCGTCATAATCATAATGTTTCCAAACATCAATATTTTCAATAGAAACATTTGGTTTAAAGAACTCTTCTTTTCTTATATGTTTGTCTTCTGTAATACCCACGTATTCAAGCAATTTTTTTCTAATATCATTTCTATCAAGAACAAAATCTTCAAATTGTATTCTAAAACAATCCCCTTTATATTTTGATTCTTGCCGACATTTCTTGTAATAATCAACAAATAGAGAATAGTTTTTTGTGTTATTTACATATTGCCCCATTTGCCCCAAAGTTGAAGATAACCTTGTATTACTTTCATAGTAGACAGAGCGAGGATCTCTATCTACTACTATAACTTTGCTACCAGGAAAATACCTTTGAGCCAATCCTGGCTGATTAGCAGCAACAGCTTGTTCAAGCACAATATAGTCATTTTTCTTTTCGTTAGAGAATAAATCATCAAATATTTGATTTATATAATTTCTTGTTTTTTCTATAAAATCTAATTCATCTCGATTTCGAAAATACATATATGACTTTTTTCTATCGTCATATATTTTAAGTTTTCTAAAAACCTTATGAATTATATATTTGTGATAAGGCTCTAAAATATCTAAATACCACCAATGTCCGCGATATTTACAATCTATGAGACTTTCTATATAACTCTCTGTTATTTTATAAAAGTTTTTACCATAAAAATTTTCATATCCTAATCCAAAAGGTTGAAAACGAACTCCTGTTTTTATATATTTCTTTGAAAAAGTAGCAAATTCTCTCAATGCCATATCTTCATTAAGAACATCATTATTTCCATTAAGAATAGTATCTAAATCTATGATACCATGAGGATCCTTCAGAATACGAAACTCACAATCTGGTGTAAAAACTCCATCAAATTCCTTTAGATAATCTACTACAGCACTCGCACCTGTAGCAAAATACCCATTAACCAAAATATAATTATACATTAGAAAACTCCTTAATAAATAAAACTATTTATAGCCTTAATCACCCACTGAACCTGTTCATCCGTCAAACACGGACTCATCGGCAAAGATAACTCACGTTCATGAATTCTCTCTGTTACAGGCAAACTGACTTCATTCCATTCCTTATAACACTTCTGCTTATGTGGTGGGATTGGATAATGAATAAGAGTTCCAATTTCATTGTCTTTCAAATATTTCTGTAATTCATCACGCTTTTCGCAGAATACAGGAAAAATATGAAAAACATTACTTTCATCAGATTTTACAGAAGGCCATTTAATAATAGGATTTTTTATTCCCTCATAATACATCTTTGCAATCTGTTTACGGCGATTATTATCCTCATCAAGATGTTTGAGTTTTACATCAAGAACAGCAGCCTGAATTTCATCAAGACGACTATTTTCCCCTATATAATCAAATACATATTTTTTTGATGAACCGTAATTTCCAAGTACACGAACAAGATTTGCAATTTCTTCATCATCAGTTGTAATTGCACCAGCATCTCCAAAAGCACCAAGATTTTTTCCTGGATAGAAACTATGTGCAGCAACAGTTCCAAAAGAACCAGTTTTCTTGCCATTGTACATACAGCCGTGAGCTTGAGCATTATCTTCGAAAAGCTTCAAGCCATGAGTTTTACAAATATCATCAATTTTCTCATTATAAAGGCAACGTCCATAAAGATGAACTAACATTACAGCGCGTGTTTTTGATGTTATTGCCTTTTCAATTTTTTCTGAATCAAGTTCCAATGTATCTGTATTCGGATCAAGTAACACTGGTTTTAGATTGTTCTGAGAAATTGCAAGTATGGTCGCAATATATGTATTTGCCTGAACAATAATCTCATCACCATCATTCCATTTATACAAAATCTTACATGCACGAATCATCAACTCCAATGCCTGAAGTCCATTTGCAACTCCAACACTGTATTTTGTACCGATATATCGTGCATAATCGTCTTCAAACTTCTTGTTCTCGTTTCCCTGAAGATACCAACCACTATCAGTTACACGAAGAACTGCTTCATGTAACTCATCTGCATATTTCGCCGTAATATCTTTTAATGATAAAAATGGTACTTGCATCATTTTACTTCCTTATTTAGAGTCAATAATTGTTTAAAATCATCTTTTTTCATGACTTTCGTTTTTATACCTAATAAGGTATATATTACAGTTGCTCGTTTATACAACTTCTCATCAGAGGTTACAAAAATATCTGATGCAATAGCTGATTTTACATGCTCTAAATCCTGAATACTGCTTTTCAATGTTTTTTCATCTTTATCATAAGCATAACCAATATAATCAAAAAATTGAAACAGACCATCTACAACTTTTTGCAAGTTTTCATATTTAATCGAGCTATTAATTATATCAGACAGGTCTAAAGAATTATCTGCATGATAAAGAATGGCTTTCATATAATCTTCTAATTCATCGTTTTTTGATACATCATTTTGAAAAAAAGAAAAAAAATCCTTATTCAGTTTTTCAGAATTTTGTTTTTTATTCGGCATAGGCAAAAAATTTACCTCATAAAACTTTTTATTATAAACATTCTTTTCTTCTTGTGCCTGAGTGTAATCTCTAAATAAGTGAACTCTCTTAGCACAATTAAATACATCTTCTTTCTTAATTAAAAAAGTATCATCTATTGCAAGAATAGTTTTATTATCTGTTAATTCTACAAGTTTATTACAGTCATGTAGAAAATGTATTCTGTCACTTTTTATTCCATCTTCTAAGATATACGGAGAATACACATAAGTATAATCATTGGTCTTTGATAAATTTACTAAGGAATAAAAACTTTTATTATTTACATAATGCGAAAAAACATTAGTATCAAAGTAAACTATTTTTTTCCTATTTATATTTACATCATAATAATTTAAGTTTCTTTCTGATAAAACTTCGAATATACGAAGAATCTTATCATTGCAATCAGATATTAAATTACTGTAATAGGCTTGCATCAGATTCTGGTAAACAATTTTTGCAGAACTAGATACTCTTTCCAAGATATCCTTATCAATTTCTGGATAATTCTCAAAAAGAAACTCTTTGTTTTCTGAAAGAGCCATTATAAAATAATATTTTTCCCAAAGCTCGTCTGGAACATGAAACTTATTTAATAGACTATTAATAAAAATTCGCTCATGAGTACAAATTTCTTCAAGCCTACATATGTATTCAAACCATATCTTTGTTAAGAATTCAAAATCCAAACATCCCCCACAAGACAAACATAAAGCAGTTTGGTCAATTATTTTATAATTTTCACAGAAAGCAATATAATATTTATCGAGCGGTAATTTTAGAAGATTTTTTGAATTTTCAACAACAGCTCCAATCGCTTTTCTTAAACAAATAGCTGCATTATAAGCATATAAACAATTTAGGTTCATATTTGTTTTCATAAAAAATCTTTTATAAAATCCATCAAAATTCTATAATATTTTGAAATATTTTTGTTCCAAAACTTTTTATTTCTAAAACCATAGCTCACAGATTTAAAATCACAATCAGCAATTTCTGTCGCTTTATAATCAGATTCTGTATCACCAATAAAACAATCAATTTGATACTTCTGCAACACTCCAGCTTTTAGTTCTGAAGTTTCTTTGCAAGAATCAACAATTTCTATTTCTGTAAAATATTGCTCAACACCACAGCTTTTTATCTGATTCAAACAACCTGCTTTATTATTTATTGCAGTAACAAGATACAAATCATTCTCTTTACTTAGTTTTTGCAAGACTTCAAGAACATCGAAATAAAGCACATCATTTTTCAAATACTCATCTTTTTCAATCAGAGAAATCCATTCTGCATTGATTGTTTGAGCTTTATCTAAGGTTACTCCATTAGCAAGCAACCAATCAATATTATTCTTTCCATCTGATTTGAATGTAACCAAAGTTGATGTATCTAAAGCAATCTCATATTTCTTTAGAACATCAGCCATTACAATTTCATGCCACTTTCTTGAATCTAAAAGTGTTCCATCCAAATCAAAAGCTATTCTATTGTTTACTTTTTTCATTACAACTTCTTCATAGTGTCGAACAACATATTGCTCACAAATCTTTTTGTTTACAGTTTGTGCAATAGTTGATTCATCTTTTCCAAGCATTATATTTGCAAGTGCAGAAACTTCATCCCAACCAACCGCATCCGAGAGTGCCATTCCGCCAGCAGTACGAAGATTTAAATCTGTACAAACATACTCATCACTATAATCCTTCATAAACTGCATATTGAACACATATGGTAGTTGCGTTCTTTTCAGCTACTTTACAGCATTCTTTTCCAGTTCCGAATTATAAAAAATCCTTGTTTTTGTACACCCCCCCCGATTTACTTGCAATTCTTTCTCTGCAAACTGAGTATATTTTTCCATTAAAATTAAAACATTCCAATGTATATTCAGGTTCTATACAAATCTCCTGAATTATGTAGTTCTGTATATTCTCAATATTTTTGATCTGACGACCACTTGCTTTTCTAGCTCCAATAAAACCAGAACCTTTTACAGGTTTTATAAAACATGTCGTTTCTTCGTCTAAGTCGTCTATCGAATAATACTTAGGAACTGAAATGCCACAAGATGACAGAAAATCTGATGCTTCGTGTTTGTCTTTATAAAAATCTAAAACTACAGGTAAACCGAATGACTTTACACCCAGTTCCTGTAAATCTTTATTATCCTGCGTAAACAAAAACTAGACTGAATCATAAACTGGAATAATCCAGTCTATATTATTTGTCTTGCAAACTTTTAGAACAAACTCATAGTAATTACCGTCACTAGAAAGCGGACTCTGAACAAAATCATCAAGCCATTGTGCAGAACCTATAAGCCATTCTTTGTTTATATCACATCCAACAAGAAAGAAATTATTAGAAAAACTTGTTTTAAGAACTTTTGCAATATGAATACATGCATTTGTTCCACAGGAGAGAAGTAGCACTTTTTTCATGCAACAGCTTCCTTTCTACAAAGGAAGGAAGACTTTGCAAAAACTACTTTATAACAGTACCCCCCCCCGTGATTTTCTTAACATATCGAGCAGGATTACCGTACCAGACTTCCCCTGCAGGAACGTCTTTTGTAACCACGCTTCCAGCTCCAATCATCGCGTTTTCTCCAATAGTATGCCCGCAAACAATCGTGCTATTCGCTCCAATGCTTGCACCTTTCTTTATAATCGTTTTTGCATATTCTTTAGGATGCACTTTTGACCGCGGAAACAAATCATTCGTAAAAGTAACATTCGGTCCAATAAACACGTTATCCTCAACTGTTACTCCATCCCAAAGTTGAACGCCGCATTTTACAGTTACGTTATTTCCAATAACAACATCATTTTCCACAAACACATTCGAACAAATATTGCAATTATCCCCTATTTTTGCCTCTGGAAGAACAACGCAAAACTGCCAGATGTTTGTATTTTTTCCGATATTTTTTGATTGTACGTCTGATAATTTATGAATCATTTTAAATCCAACTTAAGAAATTCATCATAATCTCGTATATATTCATTTCCGTCATAATGAGTTGATGCTAAACACAACAAAACTGAATCCGGAGAGAAATCATACATTTCTTTCCAAACTAGTTTTGGAAGATAAACACCCTGACGTGGTTTTGTAAGCTCAATGATTTGCTTTTCTTTACCATCTGTAACCATAACCTTAGAGGTTCCGCTTACATTTATAAGTACAAACTCAGAGTCACGATTTGCATGTTTACCACGTACAACATCACGATCAGATCCGTAGATATAAAATAGACGTTTTATTTCAAAAGGCACGTCCTGATTTCCTTCGACAATGACAAGCTTTCCTCTGTCATCACCTTTTTCTGTGAAGTTTAAGAGTCTACAAAGTTCCATAATCAGCCTCCTATACCGCAAGGTCATAGGAAGAGGCAGATATGAAAACTACTTTACAGTTGTACCCCCCCCATTATCTTTTATAATATTCAAAAAATCATCATAATTTCTGATATATTCTTTCTCATCGTAGTATTCACTGGCTAAAACCACTAACTTACAGCCATAAGAAAAATCATGCATTTCACGCCACATGTTTTTTCCTATATACAGACCAACATCAGGCCGATTCAAAAGCACCTGCTCACGTTTTTCTCCATCATCTAGAATAAATCGGCATGCTCCATCCATAGCAATAATAACCTGTTCAAGTTCTTTATGAGCATGAAAACCACGAGATTCGTTTGGAAGAGTATCAAACATATAATAAATGCGTTTGATTTCAAAAGGTACGTTTTTCATACCTTCCAAAGAAATTAATTTTCCTCTCCGGTCACCATGAACCTGCATGTCAATGAGATGATAATTCATTTTAATATACCTACTAGAAAATACTCCGATGTTTCAGAACATCATAAGAGACATATGCAGCCACAAGTACAAACAATAGCCAGCGTATATATTGATAATCTATAAGAAAATAGCTTATACCTACAAAAATCATTACAATAAATGCAGGGATAAGGAAGAAAGTTATTTTATAATCAAACCTTTCTTTTATAACAAATCTAGAAACAACAAAATGAAATGTAAATAAAAGCACCTGTGAAATCATTGTTGCAAAAACAGCTCCAAATGCTGCATAGCGTGGTATTAAGAAAACATCCAGAATAATATTTATTATTGCTACAATAATAGTTGCAACAGGTATCAATTTTGTTTTTTCATGATAATATTCAAAATTCACAGGAAAATGATATAAATATGAAAAATAAAAGGATACGACAAAAATTGGAATAATCTTAATACCATTCCAATAAGGTTCTGGTGCCATCAACTTAAAAACATCAAAAGAAAGAAGAATAAAACCTATAAACATTAATGTAATAAGTTTTATATATCTTTTTGAATGCTCGCGTATCGCTTCGATATTATTTGTTTTTTTAAAGTCGTAATAAAATGGAACCCATGCAGTATTTACTGCAACAAAAATAATTGAAAGTACACTACATAAAGAATATGTAACGCTATAAATTCCAAGTACACTTTCGCGCTGGAAACGCTGCAACAAGATTCTATCAGCTTGTGTAAAAACCATATGCCCCAAGCCATGCACGACAAGTGGCATAGTAAGCAGCAGACAATACTTATTATATGAACTATTCCAGAAACATCTTCCCCGTAAATAAATTACAAGGAGTATTATTGTACCAAAGATTACTATAGGTATAGCCTGTCCGAATACTTTTCCATAAACTTTATTCTCAAAATTAAGAACAAAAATTAAAGCAAGAGCAATCGAACAAATTGTTGAACTTACCGAAATCAGACTCGATTGAACAACTTTTTTGTGCTGGTCAAGATATGCAACAAAAAATGCTATTACATAACTTGCGAAAGAATGAAGCAAAAGTAATGAAACTAAAGTTTCATCTAATCCAAATAATTTTGAAAAAAAAACACGAAAACCAATAATTACACAAAAGAAAATCGCATACGCAATCACGGAAATTGATAGCGTACTTGAAAGATACGCAGGCATTTCTTCTTTTGAAAAGCGAATGCGTGCAGTAGCTATCGCACCGAAAGTTTGCAAGCTTAATATGACCATCAAAATTGATGACCAAGAAGTATACAAAGCAATCGTTCCATAGTTTTCAGGTGTCAATATTCGTGTGAATATTGGTGTTGTAAAAAAAGCAACTCCTTGCAGCGCAAATTTTCCAATCAACTGCCAGATTACAGATTTTGAAATTGACTCAGATGACATTTATTATTTATCTAGTAAGAAACAGCAGAAAACTTAATACTTCTTTTTTTTCTATTATTCCAACAATCAATTAGCAATATAATAATTACTGCTATTCCAATAGTAATTATATAATATAAGAATATTTTATATTTTATTGTCAATTTTGGAAATCTATGACTTATATTTTCTCCAATAGACCAATGAAGTATATAAATTGCCATAGACATTTTTGCAAAGAAATCTGTAATTGTATTACTTTTACTTTTTAGATTGCTTGCATCAAGAAAAACAAATAATATTCCTATAAATTCACAAATCAAAGCTAATCTTCTATCCAATTTTTGAAGTCCAGATAACACAAGAGGGGATGAGCACAATAATAAACCAACCAATGCATAGAATTTATTACGTTGTTTATTTGCATTAAAATGTTTTACAAGATTCCATATCAAAATACCTCCACACATTCCACAAAAAACTCTTAAAAGAACATATGGATATGTAGCAGTTACTGCATCATTCAAATCGTGGTAATAGAGGATAAAAGAGTACATTGCTATAATCAATTTAAATGTATTATTTTTTAATTGACATAATATGGCAAAAATTGGAAAAACAACAACCATAGCTGCTAAATAAAATAAAGGCGCAACTCTAATACCTATATCAAATGCATAATTAAGAAGGAACATTTCATAAAACAACCGTACAAATGCCCCCCCCCTTAAAAATATCTTTATAGATAAGTGAGTAACTTAAACATACTGATATAACTAAATAAGGAACAAATGGCCTAAATTTTTTGATTGTAGATTTTATTGCAACATTAAAATACTCCAGATTATTAACTGTTGAATTCTTAGAAAAAGACTCACACGCTAAGAAACCTGAAAGAAATAGGAAGAATTCTACAAGAATACCTACAGGTTCAAAAGGAAAAGGTGATTTAACTCCAACAGTAACTGAATGACCTGCCATAATTGCAAGAGCGTATAGGAATCTAAAAGTATCAATAACTCCATTTCTTTTTTTAGTCTGAAGTTCTTTCATTTCCTAGAAATTCCTTGATAGTATTAGAAACCATTACCACATCCTCATCCTTCAATTCATAATGAATCGGAAGACAAAGGATTTCCTCATAAATATTGTCTGTTATAGGCAGATTCGCATTACATTCTTTATAAAGACTAAAATGATGACATGGAATATAACTAATTCCTGACTCAATATCATGTTCCATAAGATATGTTTTAAGTTCGTTTCGTCTTCCATTTTTTACACGAATTACATACATAAAAGGAGTAATTTCATCATAAGAAGCTGGCATACATTCAATTCCAGAAACACCTTTGAGATTTTTATCGTACAAATGACAAATCTCACGACGACGAGCAATGAATAAATCTACTTTTTTTATCTGAGCAAGTCCAATTGCAGCATTGATATTACTCATATGATAACGATAGCCCTGACTCGGAACATCATATACCCAGCTGCGTTTTTTCCAGTCTTTGACATGCATTGTCTTGCGGTCTATTCCAAGAAGACGCTTCTGTTTTGCAAGGTCAGCAAAGACTGGATCGTCGCTAACAATTGCTCCACCCTCACCACAAGTCATTACCTTTATTGAATCAAATGAAAAACAAGTTATATCGCCAAAAGAACCGATTTTCTTTCCTTTATAAAACGAACCAAATGCATGGGCTGCATCTTCAATAATGCGAATACCTTTATCTTCTTTTATCTTAAGAAGCGATTCCATATCACAAGGACGACCTGCATAATGAACAGGAATTATTGCTTTGGTTCTTGAAGTAATTTTCCTTTTCACATCTTCCAAATCAAGAAGAAATGTATCCGGATGAACATCACAGAAAACCGGAGTTGCTCCGGTTTCAGAAATAGTCTGAGCAGTTGCAACAAATGTAAATGACGGAAGAATCACTTCATCACCTTCACCAATACCAAGTGTTGCAAGCGCAAGATGAAGTGCTGAAGTACCAGTATTTGTAGCAACAACATTTCTATCTGTTACAAGATATTCAGCAATTGCTTTTTCAAATTCTTCTACTTTGTATGCAAGACCAAAATAGCCGTATTCAAATGCTTCTTTTACCTGCGCAAGCTCTTCTGCTCCGCAGCATCCACGAGAAACCTTAATCATTACTTGCCTTCTTTGATTTATTGTATGGGATTAAATTTATAGACTATATTTTAAAGACACCCTCTCCATTGGCAAGCAGTCGTTATTTCAGACCTTGCCCTGCAATGGAACTGTTCACCACTTGACTTACGTGCTTCAACCAAACTCCGCGTCAAACAATGGTTGCCTTTGACTGTACTATAATAGATGTATTATCTTAGGTTGTCAACATTCAAATTATGAACAATCGAAATTTTACTTTTTCTGAATTTCCTGATACGACAGGCTTAAAATCCGTTTTCCGTCCATAAGCGTAACTTCAAAATTTATGCGCTTATTAGACCTGTTCACATCCGTAATAAACCCTTCCATTCCTTTGAACAATCCGTCTACAATTACAATCCTGTCGTTTACATCAAACTGGACATTTACAACAGGAATAACGCTTCCATATTTTAAAAATGAAGTTACAAGGTCGGTATCTTTTGCAGATAGCGGTTTCATTCCATTATCATGGGGAAGAAAATCAATAAAACCATCTTCATCCTTTACGCTCTGAGCCCGGGAAAGATTATTTGTTTCCCAGAAAACATAACCTGGAAGCAACGGATCAATATACTCCTTGCCGCTTTTTAACCTCATCTGCTTTCCAACACAATGAAGCCTGCCATTCTTCTCCTCTGGAAAAGAATCAAAGACAGCTTGTACTTTTTCTATAAATTTATTTTCAAAACCGGTTCTAACCCAAATGCAGTAAAAATTGCCCATTATCCAACTCTTCGCTTTTTCAATTCAATAAGAATAATAGCATATTTTTTTGATTAAGTCAGCGAGACAAATTGAATCTCCCAGGACAGCAAATGTCCAAAAGAATAAAGAGATTACACATTGTGCATTGCAAACTGGTCATTACTTAGCAGCGTTCCTATTGCCGTTCGTTTTGTTTTTGCGTGCTGAAATCACATTTAACACCTTTGTTTATAAGTTCATACGCTTTTGCAGCTAATGTTATATACGAAAACACACAGGGACTGTGTGTCGTCATCACAATTTTGTTTTCATCATTAACATTTGCCGCTTCCAGCAAAAAAGCCAAATTTTTCATATGCGATTCTGGAAACAGATTCTGCGCTGGTTCTTCCACAACATTTAGAAAAAATGAATTTGTATATTTATTCGCAACCGTTGTTATTTCGGCAAGAGTTCCATTTGAAACGCTCTCTGAAATTCCAGATGTCATGAACCTTTCCAATTCTGACCGTGCAGCAAGATACGATGTTACCAATGTAGATGGAACAATTGACTATAATCCGCTGGAGGCACATACAAGAGGAACTGCTCTCCCAGATTTTTCTTCCAAAATAAAAGTTTCTCCGTTTGATTTATTTACAAGAGCCTTGTAACCAGAAAGCGGAAGATTAAAACTTCCATCACCTTTTAAATTCTCACTCCCCTGCAAATATCTTCTTCTTAAAAGACGAAGCATTGGCGGAAGGTTATCAAGTTCTTCAATGTTCTTTACTACAGAAAGGACATTTCTTTCCGACGGCAGTTTTTCCAGTTCCCTGGCACCAATAAAAAGAGTTAATTTACTAAAGTCTATAAAACCATCTTCTGAATCAAAACCTTCTGTTATTGGTCCAAAATATTTAATCCGTAATTTCGCCATATTGTCCTATAATTGCAATATATTAACATGGGGAATTAAAAAAAATCTATTGTGCATTACTCTTCCCGCCTCGTCCACAAAATCCTCTCCGCACAAAAACATTCCCCTAACCGTCGCACAACACTTTCCCGAACGCCGCAGAACATTATCCCGCATGTACAAAAACATTTTGCTGACCGCCGCTCAGGACTTTATGGCACAATACAGATTATTCTGCAAACATACGACTCATAAAAACACAATTGAGCTATTTTCCAATATAGAAACTTGTTTTACTATATTCTTGCCATTTGTCGTACATAGCCTGATAATTATCTTTTATAAAGGCTTGAATTTTGTTTATTTCCCGGTCATTTAATCTGCCTCTTTCTTGCAAAACAGAATCACCATTTCCTTTTACAAAGAATTTTGCAGAACTTTCTTCTGTTAGTTTTGAATCGCTAGCATGAACATGCATTGCTTCCAGGATACACTTGGAAGTGAAATAAAGATAATATCCACAAACTTTAAAAGAAAAATACTTTGGCATTTTAAACTTCCATATATTTTGCATTTGCCAGATAGTGTTTTTTTGCAATAGAAAACTCTATATCGTCCATACTTGTTTCTATAAGAGTTCCGTCATCTGCAAAAACAGCAGCCCCTTTTCCATTATTCAAATCAAATACGCTAATTCCTTCATTTGTCTTTTTGTAGGCAAAACCACAAACAATCATATCTGCGTCATCAGAAATTTTTTGTAAATCAGGCATATTTCACCTCCACTTTTTTTATCGGTTTTAAGAATTCATCTGGAGTTATATAAAGGCTTCTTAAAATTGGAATCAAATCAATATATTCTTCTTCCAAATCATTATTATGAGCATATTTTGCCATTACCACCAGATATCCTTTATCCCACTGTACTACAGATTCATAGCGTTCCAAAGAATAAGGTGCTATAAACTTAAGACGAGTTTCACCAAAAGAGAATACAGTATATTGACCTTCGTTTGACAGATAAGCTTTATTTTCGCCCATAATACACCTTTTTTATCATATCATAATTTTTAAAATCCTGCCTAAAAATTTTTCTTAATTTTTACACGCAAATAATTATACTTTCGGCGAATTTTTTATTATACTCCACTTGATAATTCACCAAAAGTATAATAGGTCAAATTTAATGTATGTAAGACGAACAAATCTGCTCCCGCCCTACAAGCAAAGGAACCCCCGCAAGGTTTCGTAATTCTAGCCTTTATAGGAGTGGCTAATATGGCAGAGGCAATGGAAAACATTTTTTCAAGGAGGGTGAAAGATTTAATGAAGGAAAACCGCTTCTCGCAGAAAAAACTGTGCGAGCTTTGCGGCATTACAGAGGCAGCATTCAGCCGCTACATGACCAGCGGAAGACTGCCCAGGACAGATGTGCTTGCGAATATCACAAATGCACTTAACACAACAAGCGACTTCCTTACGGGTAACGACACCCATTACGGCTACGAGCAGCTTGAAATTCTTTTGGCTTCCAGCAAAGACAACCTTAGCCTGAACCAGAAGAAAAAGCTTGTGGGAATCCTGATGGATGAATACAAAACTGCCCAAGAGGTGTAAAAATGCAGCATTACATGGAGGTAAACGATTGGAAAACTGCACTGAACAAACGGACAAAACAACGGATTGTACTACAAAGCCCCCAACGCTTCCAAGCTGGAAGGTAAGCCAGATTATCCTTACGGTGGTAAACCTTTTGAGCGAGGAAGGCTATTTCAGGGAAGGCTTTGACTATATGGAGATGATTCGCAAAAAGGGCATTGTGTTAAAGGAATACTCGGCTTTTAAAAACGAAAATCTTCTGGAACTGCAAAAGGTGTCTATAGGGCTTTGGAACGAAGGCTTATGCCTTATTTTTCCAGACCCACAGACGGGCGCGACCTGCCGCATGATTGCCTACAACGACAATAAATCTGCGGCAGAAGTAATGCAGATTATATTCCATGAGCTTGCCCATATAATGCTCAGGCACACACAGCAGAGCAACATTGGAGAATATGACGATTTAAATACTTCATAATAATGAGGCGGCAAGAAATGATTTAAGTTTGAAGTTGTTTTTTTAATGCGATAGCTAGCGTCATACTTCTTTACCTCCTGTCGTCTAATATTCTGGATTCAATTTTTTCAAGAAATCTTCTTTTAGCAAACCAAAGAAGTATTTTTTATTTGTTGCATGAAAAATGCCTAAACAGCTCTTTTCTACTATATCATTTCTGAATGTTGTAAAAGTGGCAGTGCAATTTTGGACACAATCAACATCAAATATAGAACAAGGCTCTTTATCTGGCTGTCTAATTACATTTGCCATTATCAGAATGATTGTGGTATCGTTTTCGGAGAACTCTGAATGAAACTGAGTATTAAAAGATGCTAAAGAAGCATATGAAATAGAAACTGTTGTTTTTATGTTTTCAAACAGATTTCCTTCTATACCATAAAAATTAAAATTACATTTTAAAATAAAACAGCAATTTCCATTTTTCCTTCATAAAACCTCTAATTTTAACTACCTATTTATAAGCAGCAATAATTTTTTCTCTCACCATACCGATGGTGATTTTTTGATGACCGTTTGCGGACGTTTTTTGTTTACTCATGATTTTTTTGTGGTATCTTAAAAGCGTAAACGCAAGGCAAAAGAAAAATAATAGGCAACAAAAAAATTGTGGTTATTTTTCAATCCGGCTTTGCAAAATTCTTGGAGGTCTATATGCAGTTGAAATTTTATTATTGCAGGCACTGCGGAAAAATCATCGCCATCGTAAAGGACTCTGGAATTCCAACAGTTTGCTGCGGAGAAGCAATGCAGGAACTTGTGCCAGGAACAACAGACGGCTCTTCGGAAAAGCACATTCCTGTAATTAAAGTTGAGGGAAACACAGTTTCTGTTACTGTAGGCTCAAAACTTCATCCGTCGGAAGCAGAGCATTACATCGAATGGATTTTGCTTCAAACCGACAAGGGAATCCAGCAAAAATGGCTTCGTCCAGGAAATTCTCCAAGCGTAGATTTTGCCGTTATGACCGGGGAGAGAGTTGAAGCCGCCTATGAATATTGCAACATACACAGACTTTGGAAAGCGGAATACTAAATTTTACGGAGGATTTTTATGAACACAACTACAACTTTAACTTCAATGCTAAACACGCAGATTCAAAAAGAATTTGAGTCGGCTTATATTTATCTTGGGTTTGCGGCTTTTTTTGACATGAAAGGACTTGCAGGATTCGCTGAATGGTACAAGCAGCAGGCAAAAGAAGAGGAAGAACACGCAATGAAAATTTACGACTACTTGTGCAAAGTAAATCAGCCGGTGGAACTTATGCCAATCGGCGCGCCCAAGAACAAGCCTGAAACAATTTCTCAAGTTCTAAAACAAAGCCTTGAGCACGAGGAGTATGTAACAAATCTCATAACCACGCTTTACTTTCAAGCTGAAAAAGAAAAAAACTTGTTTGCAAAAAATTTCTTGAATTGGTTTATAAACGAACAGCTTGAAGAAGAGCAAAAGGCAAAAGAGCTTATAGACAAATACAAAATGTTCGGCTCAACACCAGAAGGCCTTTATGCGCTTGACAAAGAACTTGGCGGACGACAATAAAAAGATGCAGCATGGAAACTAAATCTGACGGAATATTTTTTCTGATGATTTTCTTCCCATGCGTTCTTTTTTAAATAAAGAGATTAGCTGCTCACGGGTAATATTTCCGTTGCGTTCACGCGCCGCCTTGAGTTTTCTGTACACGGTATTTTCGCTGAATCCTTCAACTTCTTTCTGGTAGATTTTTCCATCGCAAAGCTGTTCTAAGATTTTCACTTCATCTTCATAAAGCACAAGCCGCTTGCGTTCAAACTGATTTTCAAGAACAAAGAAAACGCTTCCAACAAACCAGATGCTACGGACAATGTGAATCAGAAAATGAAACACACTCTCTCCGTTTATTGAAAACGCAACGCATACTGCCGCAAAGTAAAGCGACATGGCAATATATTTTATCTTTGGCTTTATTATTATTACAATGCAAACAATAAACAGAGCCGTAAAATTATTGAACAAAAAAGTTTTTTCAAAAGCAATCATAAAAACAAGAATTGTTGAATAAGCAAGATAAAAATAAGAAAAACATTTCTGCTTGAAAAAAACCGCGGTTGGAATATAAAGAAAATTCATAAGGGCAACAATCCAAGTTCCTGCGAAAAATCCCTCGCTAAAACCTTTCCATACATAAAGTGCGCAGAGAACCTCAGAGAGAACACTTGTAAACAAAACAAAATGATCATTCAGAAAATCAGCAAGAATTTTAGACTTCACAAGCCCTCCCCTGCAAAGCAAAACTGGCGAATAAAAAAAAGCTTCTATATAACTGCTATATAAATAATAGCACTTTCCGCCAGAATTGCAATAGAACAAAGTGGCAATATCGAAAACTTTATAATTTTTTTATCCGTTATCTCATGCTGAAATCTTTTATAAGCTGCTTAATTTCACTGCGTGCAGGCATTACTGAAAGCGAGCCTTTTTTTGTTGTTACAAGCGACGAAGCGGCATTTGCAAATACAAGCATTTTTTGCAGACGCTCCACAGAAAAAGATTCATATCCGTTGCAAAGAATTTCGTGCAATATGCAAGCGCAGAATGTGTCACCTGCACCAGTCGTGTCGATTGTTTTTACATTTGAAAACGTTCCGGCTGTTTCATGTAAAGAAATTTTTCCGTCAGAGTAAAATGCTTCACTTCCGTCCTTTCCTTTGGTAACTGTAATCAGCGGAATATTGAATTTTGAGCGGAGCCAATTTACGCCATCAAAAATAGATTTTTTGCCTGAAACAAATTCAAGTTCTTCCGCCGCAATCTTTAAGATTTCGCATTCTGAAAGTCCGAATAAAATTTTTTCTTTTGCCTGATTTTCATCTTCCCAAAGCGGAAGCCGCAGATTCGGGTCAAACGAACGGAGCACGCCGGATTTTTTTGCTGTCTCAAGCGCAAACTTTGTGGCATCAAAGCAAATTTCATTTGTCATTGATAAAGTTCCAAAGTGAAATATTTTCGCATCAGAAATCAACTCTGGTTTTAATTCAGATTTTTCAAGCATCGAATCCGCGCCATGATTTCTATAGAACGAAAAACTTCTGTCACCGTCATTTGCAGTGTGAACAAAAGCAAGCGTTGTTTTGTATTTTTGTGAAAACACAAGATTTTCAATTCCGATTCCGAGGCTTGTAATTTTTGACTGGAGCATTTTTCCAAACATATCGTCTCCAACTTTTCCAACAAACGAAACCGAATGCCCGAGTTTTGCAAGCATCGCAAGAACATTGCACGGAGCACCTCCAGCGTTCGCTTCCATAAGCCAGTTTCCCTGCGCACTTATCCCGTTCTGAGTAAAATCCACAAGAAGTTCTCCCAATGCAACAACATCGTAATTTTTCATTTTGCAAATCTCCATAATTTAAATTTTAAAAATCTTGTATTCAGCGCGAATATTTTCCGAAACAGACATTTCAAGCACCGCGGAATTTTCAGAGCTAACAAAAGCATCTGGAATAAGAAAGAACGCATTTGTAAATGCCGACTCTCCGTCATTAACAAAAACTTCCATGGAGCAAGCATCAATTAAAATCCGCAAGGAAATCCTTTTTTCATGGGCTGATTTTTCATTTCTGAACGAAGACGGCGGAAATTTCATTTTGCGGAAATTTATTTTTCCGCCTCCTTCAACAGAATTTCTTCGGTCAAAGCAAAGCGTTTGTTCTGCAAAGTCGCAAGTGAATTCTACGGAAAACTTTTTGCCGGCAACTTTTCTGCTTAACACAAGAGAAAATTTTTCATCTTGATTTTTGCAGTCAGCTGAATTTTCAAAAGCAGAAAAAAATTCAAGTTCAATGTCGCCATGGGAAAATCCATTTTTTATAAAACTAGAAGTTCCAGAGACAACACCGCATTCGCATTTCTTTCTATATAACAAAAGCTCGCGCACAGGATTCTGAAAAAGTTTTCCGTTTTTAAATTCAAGCTCTCGGGGAAAAGTCATCATTCCAGACCAAAGATAATTTTGAGGTGTAATGTACGATTCCCAGTTTTGCATCCAGGCAATCATTATTCTTCGTCCGTCAGGAGCAAGGCAAGTTTGCGGTGCATAAAAATCAATTCCGCCGTCAATCTGCGCAAAATTAAGAGAATTTTCAGTCCGCATTTCACGCTCAAAAATAAATTCCGGCCGCTTAAGAAATCCTGTCATGTAAACGCTGTTGTTTCCGTCGTGAAGCCCGTTCTCAAAATCAGCCTTCATTTCCTGCGGAGAAAAAATCACAACATCCTTTCCGTCTAATTTAAAAATGTCTGGACACTCCCACATTCCGCTTTTTCCGCTGCTCCTGTCAATTACAGAAACAAATTTCCAGTCAAGAAGATTTTCAGAACGGAAACAGACAAGAGAGCCTTTTCCGTCCGGCATTTTGAGGACACAAGCCATGTAAAATTTTCCGTCTTCGCGCCACAACTTTGAATCTCGGAAATCTCCTTTCTGAAATTCAAACGGAACGTTCGCCGCGCTAATCACAGGGTTCTGAAGAATTTTTTTGTAGCAAAGACCGTCGCCTTCCGCCAAGCATTGATTCTGTAAAGTTTCACCTTTTTTATTTTTTGAAACTCCAGTGTACGCAAGAATATGCCTGTCTTCAAATTCAATCGCCGTTCCTGAAAAGCATCCTTCGCAGTCAAAATCGGAATCAGGAGCAAGAGCAGGCTCAAGAATTTCCCAGCGCACAAAATCCGAAGTGCAAAGATGTCCCCAGTGCATCGGTCCCCACTGCGTTGAATACGGATGATACTGAAAAAACAAGTGGCACTTTCCGCCGAAAAACGAAAAGCCGTTCGGATCATTGCACCATCCCGCAGGTGAAAACGCATGAAAAACTGGTAGCAGAAAATTCTGCGGCTGCGATTTTAAACTTTCTTGAATTTCATTTTGTCTTTTTGCGGCAGCTTCAAGTGTATAATTCTGCATGGGGCAGCTCCTGTAAAAGAGAGTTGTAAATTAAATTTAATGACATTATTCCTACTGAACAAGATTCCCGCGTCAAGCATGAAAATGACAGTTAAGATAAATATTATTATAACATCGTTCAGAAAAAATTTTCTATAAATTGTATGGCAGATGAAAATTGAAAACGTCCGGTTCCCCACAACGAATCATGGAAGAACCGGGCGAAAATTGAAGTTCCTACAACGTTGTTATTCTTTTATTTTTACAGCGCTGCTGACGGACTCCAAAAATTCTTTGCGGGTAACGCTTGCGGAAATGTAGTTTGTTTTTATTACAACTTTGTATTCTTTAGAAGAATCCAAAGTTTGCGGCACAAAGAAATTCAGTTCTGCAGGCTTGTTGCGGAATACTTTTGAATCGTCAATTCTTGTCCAAGTGGAAGAATCTTCCAATTTTTCATCTGAGCTAATAGCCGCAAAATAGATTCCGCTTTCTTCGCTACCAAGCTTAAGGTTTGCGCCGGTTATTTTTGCCGGTGCACCTAGCGAAAGAACATTCTCTTCTTCAGTGCTGATGTCTGCCACAGAATCAATTTCAGGAGACTTGTCGTTGTAGACGATTTTGTCAATGCTAAGATTCTGCAAAGAAGAGCTTGTAAGTTTTGTAGGAGAAAACCTTACCTTGAACTTTCCGTTTTGCGGAACTTCAGTTTTTGACTTTGCAGAAACTTCCATTGCAATGTACATAGTTCCAAGGTCAAGATAATCGACTGGATACAGTGCACTACCTCATGCGCAACCGTAATCACGTCGATATAGCTTCCATTCTGCGCGCCTTCGTAGACATCGCTTCTGATGACAATCACATTCTGAGCCACATTGTAAAAAGCCGCAATATCTTTTCCGTGCTTCCAGGAATCCTGCGGCTCAATAAGATAATTGAAAGTCCTGTCAAAACGGGGAATTATGTTTTCCATTACAAAAAGCGGGTCAAACTTCTGGTTCGTAGTAGCCGTGCAAAGCAAGTGGCTCCAGAACGAAGCTATTTTAATCTCGTCTTCAGAAAGAACTAAAGTTTCTGAATATTTTACGTCTTTTAAATGTGTTTCATACTGCACCACTTCCATTTTTCTCTCCCGAAGATTCCGCCTGAAACTTTTCAAGCATTTCTTTCATCATTTTTACCTGCTTTTCTGTAAGCTTTGAAAAATCCTTGGCAAACATTACAGCGGTCTCAAGATATTCACTTGAATCTTTCTGCTCACCAAGAGGAACATTCACACTGCCCTTTGACTGCGCCTGTGCTTCTTCAAGTTCCTGTTTTTCCACCTCTGAAAGATCGTATTCCTCTGCAATTTTTTCAACAAAAGAGTCCGGAATTTCACGCAGACCGTTTTCAATTGAAGAAAGGTAAGACGCGCTTACGTCAAGCCGCTTTGCCATATCTCCAAGAATTTCCGAAGAATCAATTCTTCTTTTTCTCAAAATTTTTCCAAATGCCGTTACTCCCATAAATGTACCTCTCGTCTTAAGGCTTAAAAGAATCTTTTTAGATTCTTATGTTTTAGCATCTAAGTGAAATATATACAACTTTTATAAACAAATAAAGCAATTTACAAAATATTTTTCACAAATTTGTAAATATAAATTATCTGGGATTTCACTTTAATAATTCTTCAAAAAAGGGCTGCTCATTATCAGGGGGGGGTATAATAGCGTTAGTATCGAACGGAAGCTGGCTGGACGGAAACGCGCAGGACGGATTTAGAAAAACCATGGAAAAAGAATTCAGCAAAATCTATGTGTTCAACTTGCGTGGCAACTGCAGAACAAGCGGAGAACTCCGCAAAAAAGAAGCTAGAAACGTATTCGGACTTGGCAGCCGCACACCGATTGCGGTAACCGTACTTGTAAAAAGAATGGAGAATAAGATGAGTGAACAAAATGCAGAAATTTACTACTACGACATAGGCGACTACCTGAGCCGTGAACAAAAGCTGGACATAATCACAAACTTCAAGGGCATGGAAAATCTGCCGTTTACAAGGCTTAAGCCAAACGAGCATGGCGACTGGATTAGCCAGAGAAATGATAAGTTCGGTACTTGGATTCCAATTGAAGCTGATAAGAAATTTGATTCAAAATCACAAAGTTTTTTTACTACATACTCAAATGGAATTTTAACAGCGAAAGATGCCTATCTTTACAATTATTCTTTTAATCATTTAAATGAGAATGTAGAAAAAATGATAAATTTCTATAATGAGCAAAGATTATATTATCAGAAGATTATTGCCGAAAAACCTAACGAGAAAATTGAGAATGTAATAAATTTTGATTCCTCTAAAATTTCTTGGTCGGATTTATTCTTAAATGATGTTAAAAAAAATGTAGTGTATTCTTTTTCAAACGATGAATTCTGTGATGTTTCTTATCGCCCTTTTCAAAAGCAAAATTTTATTTATCATAAGAAATTTATTCAAAGAACCTATCAACAAATATCTTTATTTCCAACTTCTAAATCTAAGAATTTGATAATAACTTTTAGTGCGGCTAAGTCGCCAACACCCTTACTTACTGATTCTTTGCCAGATTATCACTATTCTGGCGACACACAATGTTTCCCGCTCTACTGGTACGAAACCATCGAGCCGGAACAGAACTCTCTCTTTGGAGACGACGCGAAAATCGTAAGACACGAGGCTGTCAGCGACTTTATCTTGGAGCGCGCCCAGGGCAAGTACGGAAACAAGGTTCAGAAAGAGAAGACATTTTCTGATATGTTGTGCCATTTGTCAATGACAAAACAAACTTTAATATAAAAAAGAAA
>OIZV01000118.1_pt1 | contig 52796 bp, 51 predicted proteins | sample 1588681 | NCBI WGS metagenome assembly OIZV01 (sample SAMN03283281) | human gut metagenome | biome: human-associated habitat; material: feces | host: Homo sapiens | place: Peru | collected 2012 | reverse complement strand
GAGTTTGTGTCAAGTGCGCGCAGACACAAATCTCGTGATTGAAAAATTTTATTTTCCAACCTTTTTACTCGCTTTTCAATTATATCACTAAATAAGTGATATATCTACTTTTTTTATTTTACTCTGCAGGCAAAGTTTACCTTTATATATGGAACCACAATATCTAGTTTTTTCTTTATTTACTGGATTTCTGATAACCAATGTTTCACGGTTACCTTCTTTAAATGTTTCACACTTTTTTTCAGACTCCCACTCACTATATCTTGGGGTAAATTGTTTCACGTGAAACATTATCTAGTGTTCTCAAAAAGTAAAAATGAAGAATGTTTCACGTGAAACATTCTTCATCCACTATACTACTCTCACCACAACATCTTGGGTTAGAAAAGTTTAATGATGTCATTCTTAATAGCAAAAACAGCTGCTTGTGTTCTATCAGAGACTTCTATTTTTTTAAAAATATTTGATATATGATTCTTTACAGTACGTTCACTGATATTTAATGATGTAGCAATTTCTTTATTGAACTTTCCATTGGCAACCTGAATAAGTACCTCTAACTCTCTAGCAGTTAATAAGTCTATTTTATCCTTATCAACATCTCTTGCTACTAATCTGTTATTCAATGCAGGAATCAACTTAGGCTGGATATAACTCTCTCCATTAATCACAGCATTAATTGCCTTCTTTAATTCAGAAGACTCCGAATCCTTTAATATGTATCCATCTACTCCAATATCAACAGCTTTCAACAAATATTCAATTTCACCATGAACAGTCAGAATAAGAACCTTAACATTAATATTCTTATTCTTGATTTCCTGTAAAACTTCAATTCCATTTTTCTTCGGCATATTGATGTCCAGCAATAAAATCTGAGGATGTACAGTCTTTAACTTTTCAATACACTCTTCACCATCATTTGCCTCAGCTATTACTTCTATACTTCCATCAAACTCCAAAAGCTGACGTATTCCCTCTCTCATCAATACGTGATCATCTGCTAACATAACTTTTATACTCATACGAATCCCTCACATTCTGTATTTATTCAAATAAATCCTATTATCTAATTCAATGGAATCTCAACATGTATCTTGGTACCTTTATTAATTGTAGATGAAAGTGTCATCCTACCTTTCAATAACTCAACACGTTCCTGCATCAATGAAAGTCCAAAATGCTTATTAGCCGGAATTTCTGCAACATCAAATCCTTTTCCATTATCTCTAATATCAATAATATATCTGTTTTCTTTCTGTCTACATTTTATCCAGATATTCTGAGCTAAGGAATGCTTTTGAATATTGTTCATGCATTCTTGTACAACTCTGTATATCGAGAGAAGAATAAGATCAGATGTTTCACATGAAACATCTTCTATCTTCTGCTCAATGATATATTTCTTATTTTCATTGACACAAAATAATAGTCTTTCAATTGCAGCTTTCAAACCCAGATCATCGAAGGTCATAGGACGAAGATCAAAAATTGTATTTCTGATTTCTCCTATCGTCTCCTTCAATATCTTATTTACAACAGACAATTCCAATTTTGCTTTTAAAATATCCTGATCAATATATAAAGAACTCAATTCTATTTTATGTACAAGGTGAGCTAAGTTTTGAAGAGAGGTATCATGTAACTCTCCTGCAATTCTTTGCCTGTCCTTCTCCAACAAGTTCAAAAGAGCAAGATTATCATCTTTATGTTCTAATATTCTTTCAACCTTTTCAATCTTCTCTTTCAGCTCATTAACCTTATTTAATGAAACATCATACTCTCTCTGATGACTTTCCTTATCTGATGTTGTTTTCTCTATTTCACTCCTGTGAACATCCTCGGCATTCCGAGGAGAAAAAAGTTTAAAGTCATCCGGCTCAGAATTAGTAAATGATTGTATAAATATATCATCTTGTTTTATACATTGCAGATGATAATTCATTTTCTCATTCTGTTCAGAAAGTTCATGACGCATATCTGCTAATATATCATTAAGTACATTATAATCATCAATATTCAAAATTAGCTCCATTCCTAAAAGAACATATATTTGACTGACATTAAACTCTTGTATCTCTCTATAATAATATACTAAAAAACAGAATAAGTAAAATTAAATTTGCAATAACAAAATTATAAGGGTTCCTTGGAAGGCAAACCTGCTTTTCTGGGATATTTCTTTGGCGTAGCTGATACCTTTTCAATCAACAGAAAATTTCTATAAATATCTGAATCAGGTAAGGTAAAATCAACCTGCTTCCGAATCTTCCCCCCGAGAAGCGTAATCGCATTCTTAGCAGCTTCTGTCTCCTCAGAAATTTTTTCGGATTTATAGGATATAAAATAACCACCCTGCTTTACAAAAGGCAAACAATATTCGGACAACGTTGAAAGATTGGAAACCGCTCTGGACACTGCAAGATCAAAACACTCTCTCAGCTTTTCCGGCTTTGCGAAATCTTCCGCCCTGCCATGTACTGTCTCAACACCCGTCAAAGACAGATTCTGAATGACTGCATCTAAAAATTGAATTCTCTTATTTAAAGAATCAAGGAGTGTAATTTCCAACTGTGGAAAAGCAATCTTCAAAACCAGACCGGGAAATCCTGCACCTGTCCCTATATCAATTACCTTTTTCTCCTGACTCAGATCATAAGCCTTAATCAAAGAGAGACTGTCAATGAAATGCTTCTTCATAACCTCGTCATATTCTGTAATTGCAGTGAGATTCATAAACCCATTCCACTCAACAAGCATTTCATAATATAACAAAAACTTTTCTATCTGCCGATCTGTCAGCTCAATCCCCAACTCCGCAAGATCCTTCTCAAACTGAGACGTATCATACTTTTTCACGTCCACCCTCCTGATTTATATCACTCTTTCTTAAGTATCCAATATTTTCAAAATCTATATATCTTCAAGCAACAGTTGTGCATCCTACGCACAACGTCCCTCGCTTCAACCTAAAAAATCCTTTACCCCTTATAATGCTCTAAATACACCAGCAACACCGATATATCTGCCGGTGAAACCCCGGAAATCCTAGATGCCTGTCCAATTGAAACCGGTCGGAACAACTTTAACTTTTGTCTGGCCTCAATCCTAAGTGAAGGAATTGCATCATAATCCATATCCTCCGGAATCATCTTCTTCTCCATCTTGCGGTACTGCTCCACCTGCCGCCTCTGCCTTAAAATATATCCCTCATATTTGATCTCAATCTCCGCCTGCTCGATAACTGCCTGTGGAAGCGGCAGCCTGTCCTTATCAATTTCTTTCAGAATTTCATAGGAAAGTTCCGGCCGGCAGATCAACTCAGCAAGACTCGCCGCAGTCTTTAAGGGAGCGCTCCCATTCGCTGTCAAAAAGTCCTGAATCTCCTTATTTGCACCAACCATCGTATTCTTCAAACGGTGGATTTCGTCCTCTATCTGTTGTTCCTTCAATAAAAGAGAATCATATTCTGTCTGAGAAATCAGACCAACCTCATAACCCTTCTTTCTCAATCGGATGTCCGCATTATCCTGCCTGAGCAGCAAACGGTACTCGGCGCGGGACGTCATCATACGATAAGGCTCCCTGTTATCCTTTGTCACAAGATCATCAATCAAAACACCAATATAGCTCTCCGACCGGTCAAGGATCAGCGCTTCCTTTCCGAGAATCTCCATTGCCGCGTTGATACCGGCGATCAAGCCTTGAGCCGCAGCTTCCTCATATCCGCTGCTGCCGTTGAACTGACCTCCGCTGAAAAGTCCCCTTACATTCTTAAATTCCAATGAAGGGTAAAGCTCTCTCGCATTAATGCAGTCATATTCGATAGCATATGCATTTCTGACCATCTTACAATTTTCCAGACCCGGTACAGTTCTGTACATCGCCAGCTGAACATCCTCGGGAAGTGAAGAAGACATACCTCCGACATACATTTCGTTTGTGTGAAGCCCTTCCGGTTCAATAAAGACCTGATGCCTCTCCTTCTCTGCGAATTTTACAACCTTGTCTTCAATTGAAGGACAATATCTCGGCCCGATACCTTCTATAATTCCTGCATAAATCGGAGACCTGTCCAGATTATTCCGAATGATTTCATGTGTTCTCTCATTCGTATAGGTCAGCCAGCAGGAAGCTTGTTCCTTTTGGATGGAATCCGGATCAGTCGAAAAGGAAAAGGGAACGATCCTCTCATCACCGAACTGCTCTTCCATCTTTGAAAAATCGATGCTTCTCTTATCCATTCGCGCCGGAGTACCTGTCTTAAAACGACGCAGTTCTATCCCCATGTCCTTTAAGGAATCCGAAAGATGCGTCGCTGCCTGCAATCCATTCGGCCCGGTGTAAGTAATTGCCTCACCACACAGACATCTCGCCTTCAGATAAGTTCCGGTACAGAGCACAACAGCCTTGCATTCATATATTGCTCCCGTGAATGTCTTTACCCCGGTAATTTTCTTTTTTCCTGAATCCGTCTCTTCCCAGAGAAGCTCACATACCTCTGCCTGTTTAATCGTTAAATGATCCTGGTTTTCAAGAACCTTGCGCATTGCCCTCGAGTATTCCGCCTTATCTGCCTGTGCGCGTAGGGAATGTACAGCCGGTCCCTTTGAAAGATTCAACATCTTCGACTGGATAAAGGTCTTGTCGATATTTTTACCCATCTCCCCGCCGAGCGCATCGATCTCCCTGACAAGATGTCCCTTTGAAGAACCGCCCACATTAGGATTGCATGGCATCAAGGCAATACTGTCAACACTGACCGTAAAGATCACCGTCTCAAGTCCGAGTCTGGCACAGGCAAGCGCCGCTTCACATCCGGCATGTCCCGCTCCGACCACACAAACATCAACTTTTTCCCTAAAATCAAACATTTCTTATCCCTCTATTTTCCCATACAAAACTTACTGAATATCTCTTCCACAAGATCATCCTCTACCTGCTCTCCGATGATCTTTCCGAGAGAAGCATAGGCACTCATAAGATCAATGGAATAAAAATCCTCTGGCATTTCCGCTTCCACACTTTTCTTTGTGAGCAATAAAGAATCATATGCTTCGTTCAATGCTTCCTTATGGCGCAGGTTTGTAATAACAATTTCATGATTCATCTTAAGCTGACCACCGAAGAACATTTTTCTGATGGTTTCTTCCAGCTCCTCCAACCCCTCTCCATTCTGTGCCGAGGTCTTTACAATTTCAATATCCCTGTTAAAAAATTTCTTTATGGCTTCTTCATCCACGACAGAAACCAGATCGCTTTTATTTAAAAGAACGATAAGCTTTTTCTCCTCAATAATCGATAAAATTTCTTTATCATTATCGTCCAAAGGAACCGATGTGTCTACTACATAAAGAATTAAATCTGCATCTTTCGCATATTTTTTTGCACGTTCCACACCGATTTTTTCTACCTTATCAAAGGTATCATGAATACCCGCCGTATCAACAAGCTGCAGACCAATATTTTTTAACCTGACATTTTCGCAGAGGACATCTCTTGTCGTCCCTGCAACCTCTGTGACAATCGCCCTATCCTCTCCCACCAATAAATTCATAAGGGAAGACTTTCCAGCATTTGGCTTTCCTACAATTACGGTTTTAATTCCTTCTTTTATCAGCTTTCCGCTGTCTGCCGTTGCCAGAAGCTTTCTGACACGGGAAATCAACTGCTCCAGTTTTTTATCAAGTCTTTCGGTATAACCTTCCAGACTGATGTGCTCCGGGTCGTCCAACGCGGATTCAATAAAAGCAATTTCATAGATAATGTCATTTCTAAGCGCCTTTATCTCATCGGACAATTTTCCTCTCAACTGATCCACAGAGGAAGAAAGAGCAAATTCATTCTGGGAATGAATCAGATCCATCACTGCCTCTGCCTTTGTCAGATCTATCCTGCCATTTAGAAAAGCGCGCTTTGTAAATTCGCCCGGCTCTGCAAGTCTTGCTCCATTTTCCAGAACCGTCTGTAAAATTTTATTCATCACAAGAACACCGCCATGACATTGTATCTCGACGACATCCTCTCCCGTGAAACTCCTTGGATTCCTGAAAACGACAACCATCGCTTCATCAATGATGAAATCCTGCCAGTTTTCCTCCGAAACCTTCACAATATATCCATAATGCATCAGATGTGAATCTGCATGCTCTAATATTCTCTTTCCTTTGACCGACCGAAATATCCTGTCCACAACATGAATTGAATTTTCTCCGCTGATTCTGATAATTCCGATTCCCGAATCTGTAAGACCGGTTGCGATCGCTGCGATTGTCTCTCTCTGTTCTTTCCTGTTTTCCATTATTTTTCCAATCTGATTATTTCAAGAAAACCGGATATAATAATTTATATCCGGCTTTCATTTAGTGAACATTTTAACTTATTTTTTTAAGGTTACAACTACTTTTCTGAAAGGCTCTTCCCCTTCACTGTGCGTTGTTACATATTTGTCATTTTGAAGAGCTGAATGAATGATGCGTCTCTCATAAGGATTCATAGGCTCCAGAGATACAGGACGTCTCGTTCTCTTTACCTTGTAAGCAACATTCTTTGCAAGGTTTTCAAGCGTTTCTTTTCTTCTCTCACGATAATTCTCTGTATCAACCTTTACTCTGATGTAATCCTCAGATTCCTTATTTACAACAAGAGAAACAAGATACTGGAGAGAATCAAGCGTCTGTCCTCTCTTACCGATCAGGACGCCCATATCATCTCCGCTGAGATCAACATCCATCTCCTTGTTCTCTTCATCGTATTTGATTTCAACGACTACGGTCATATTCATCGCTGCAAATACATCATTTAAGAACTTCTTTGCATTATCTTCAAGAGACAGCTTTTCAATCTTCACAGCCGCTTTAATAATCGCAGGCTTGGAACCGATTCCTAAAAATCCGTTAGAGCCCTCTTCAATTACTTCATAATCCAGTCTGTCGCTTGTAACACCAAGTTTCCGGCAGGCTTCTGTAATTGCTTCATTTACTGATTTTGCAGATACTTCAATATATTCCATATCCTTTTTCCCCCTAATTATCCTTGCTGCCATTATTATTTTTTTCGTTGTACTGTCTTACCATATTTGCTTTCGCCATCATACTGCCGGGCTTAGCATTTACAGGCTTCGGACTTTCAGCAGAGCTGTCTACCGTCTGGCTCTTCTGGTCAGCGCTTCCAACATTTCCGCTGTTTGCCTTGTTCTGGATATTTCTGGTGCTCATGTTGGCATAAGCATTCATCTTCTCCTGAGCCGCTTTCATTTTCTCCAGCTTTTTCGCACTCTTGACGGAGTTTTTCTTGATAATATCATCGAAATCCATCTTATCGATGTGCCTGTTGATAACTACCTGCTGGATACCTCTGACAACACTTCCGGCTATCCAGTAGAGACCCATACCTGCAGGCAGCGTGAAGCAGAACCAAGCAGACATCAGAGGCATTACCATGTTCATAGTCTTCATGGACTGAGCCATTGTGGAAGCCTGATCGTTTCCGTTTGTTGTCGGCTGCTGGGGCATCAGCTTTACATTGATCCACTGGGTCGCTGCCGATAACAGCGGGATCAGAATTGCACCGATGACAATACCGATTGCACCGACTGCCCATGCATTCCGGATCAGCGTTAAAGGAGAATCGCCGATATTCAGACCGAGGAAGTTATTGTAAGTATCAATCAGACCTCTCGTCGTTTCATTGCTTAATATCAGCTGTCCGTCATAGGTAAGACTTGACAGATTATACTGGCTGGCAACCGTTGCAAGATCTTTGGAGGAGAGTTTATTTAATACATCAATTACTCCATTTACAAGATTGCTGCCGTTTGTCATAGACTTTCCGTAGGTGGTGACAGTCGTTGCGATGGAATCAACACCGGAATTCATCAGGTAAGCCGCCTGATCCTGTGCAATGATCTGGTTCGCCAGCACTTCAAAGGTCTCTTTAATCTTCGTTACATATGCAGGTATTGCATAGATAACCCTGTACAGAGCGAAAAGGATGGGCATCTGGATCAGCATCCATACACAGCTGCCGCTGGGAGACACGCCATACTTTGCATATAAGGCCTGAATCTCCTGATTCTGAGCCATCATGGATTCCTGATCTTTCTTCCCCTTATATTTCGCCTGAATTGCCTGAACCTCAGGATTCATTTTTGCAGACAATTTTGAGAATTTCTGCTGCTTGATCGTAAGCGGAAGCATCAACAGGTTAATAACAATGGTAAACAAAATAATAGCCAGACCTATATTGGGAAGTCCTATTTTATCAATGATGAAAAAGATACCATTCATGATATAACCGAGGATCTTCGCTACCCATCCGATAGGTCCGGTGCTTTGAGTCAATAAAATAAAATTCATTTATCCTCCAGATTTTGCCAAATATACCATATTCTCAAGGTACGGGATCATAACCGCCCTTTGAAAAAGGATTGCACCTCAATATTCTCCATACAGCCAGAAGACTGCCCTTAAATGCCCCATATTTCTGTATCGCCTCCAGTCCATACTGGGAACAGCAGGGAATGTAGGGACATTTCGTATGTTTCAACGGAGATAAATATTTTTGATAAAATCGGATACCGGCAATTAAAATTTTTTTCATAACACCTTAACAATATGATGAAGCTTTCCAAGGTGAAGCAGGGCTTTTTCTATTTCTACATATCCTACCGCAGCTGCATTCGACCTTGCAACGATTACAATATCCAAACCACTATTGAATATTGCTTCATGTAATCGGTAACTTTCCCGTACCAGTCTTGTAACCCGGTGCCTCACAACACTGTTACCAACCTTCTTACTCACACTGATTCCAATTCTGTTTCTGTCCGTGCCATTTTCCTTAATATACATGACAAGATACTTATTTGCATAAGATCTTCCATTTCTGTAGACGAACTGGAACTGGTGATTCTTTTTTAAACTTTCAGAAAATCTCATTTACTCCTCCAAAAAGTAATAAAAGAGAAAAAGGTCACATCTCTGTGACCTTATGCTGACAATCTCTTTCTTCCTTTTGCACGTCTTGCAGCCAAAACTTTTCTTCCGCCGGGAGTACTCATTCTTGCTCTGAATCCATGAACCTTTGAATGAGAACGCTTTTTAGGCTGAAATGTCATCTTCATCGAAACGCACCTCCTTCCTGTTTTCAGGAAAATAGCATATTGATTGTATAGGATAAAAACGAAAATGTCAAGGAAATTCAACAAAAATCACGTTTTCAACACAATAAAATTTTTTTAAAACACTTATACACATAGATATCCACATAAAAACATTTTAAATAGACTTATACACATAATGTTGATTATTTGTGGATAAAATAATTTATTTATCTGATTCTATGTGAAATCTATGTGCAAACAAAATCTAACCCCTGTAAAATCAACAAAAAATGCTTCTTTTAAAGTTATCCACATATTCACATATGTATCCACATACTCAAGTGGATCATTATTTATAAACATACTTATCAACATAATGTGGATAACTTTATAAATTCCATGTTCATAACTTGCATTTGAAATCTTTCAGAATCTATATTACAATTAGTCTGTGTAATTATGAGGAAGGATAGGTCTTACGGAAAATGGACGAAATCAAAGAAAACTGGCTTACTGTCAAGGAAACAATCAGACGTGAATACAACATCTCGGATATCTCTTATCAGACATGGGTTGCTCCCCTTGAATTTTACAATATTGTAGATGATGTGGTAAGTATTATCATACCTTCTGACCAGGCACATGCTCTTAATTATATTTCTTCTAAATATAAGAGCTTTTTTCAGGTGACCCTGACAGAAATGTTTGACCACAATTATGATGTAAAGTTCATATTGGAAAAGGATGCCAAGAGCAGTGACATCGAGAAAGAGAAGACGACGGTAAATCCTGTTTACAATATCAATTATGAAAGTGCAAACCTGAATCCTAAATATAAATTTGATACCTTTGTCGTTGGAAGCAACAATAAGCTGGCTCATGCGGCATCTCTTGCCGTGGCGGAATCTCCCGGCGAGGTTTATAATCCGCTTTATCTCTACGGCGGCCCGGGACTTGGAAAAACGCACCTTATGCATTCGATCGGCCACTTTATCTTGGAACAGAACCCTGACAAAAAGGTTCTCTACGTCACAAGTGAGGAGTTTACGAATGAAGTGATCGAGTCCATCCGTAGCGGTAATGCAGCCTCAATGACAAAACTGAGGGACAAGTACAGAACCGTGGATGTCCTCATGGTTGACGATGTACAGTTCATCATCGGTAAGGAGAGTACGCAGGAGGAATTTTTCCACACCTTCAACGCACTTCATGCCGCCAGAAAACAGATCGTTCTCTCATCAGACAAGCCTCCGAAGGAAATGGAAACTCTGGATGAGAGATTCCGTTCAAGATTTGAGTGGGGTCTGATAGCTGACATCCAGCCGCCCGATTATGAGACAAGAATGGCAATTCTTCGTAAAAATGCAGAGAGCTATGACAAGCAGATAGACGAGGAAATCATCAAATACATTGCAACCAATATAAAATCAAACATCAGAGAGCTTGAGGGAGCTTTTAATAAGATCATCGCCTTTGCAAAGCTGAACAAGGTCGATCTCACGATCGAATCTGCGGAAGAAGCCCTGAAGGATGTCATCTATCCAAACAAGGCAAAGGAGATTACACCAACCCTCATTATTAATGTAGTAGCGGAGCACTTCGGTGTGAAGCCTGAGGATATTACTTCAAAGAAGCGTAATTCCGAATTTGTCCAGCCGAGACAGGTCGTCATGTATCTGTGCCGTGAGCTTACGGATGTATCTCAGGTCAACATCGGAAAGATCCTCGGCAAAAAGGATCACACGACTGTTATACACGGCGTCAAGAAAATAGAGGCCGAAATGGAAAACAACGAGGAACTGCGCAACAAAATAGATATTATTATAAAGAAGCTGAATCCCTCATAAGAGGATGAAATGTGGTTTACCTGTTGATAATTATGGGACATGCTGTTGATAACTTTTATGAGGTAATTTTTCCACAGAAAGCAGATGTTGATAAGTTGAAACTTATCCTGAAGTTATTCTGAAATATTAACGACTTTCCCATTTCCTTTTTGTCGGAAAAATAGTATAATAGAACCAGTTATGCACATATCAACAGGTATTATTAAGGATAATATGAATTTCTTTAAATATTTATATCATTTGGCTGTTCAAAACAGAGTGTTGAAATCAGGAAGGGAGTTATTCACATGAAATTAGTTTGTTCTAAATCGAACCTGCTGAATGGAGTACAGATTGTATCAAAGGCTGTTTCCAGTAAGACAACGATGTCTATACTTGAATGTATTATGGTAGATGCTACGAAGGGTATCATCAGTTTGACAGGAAATGATATGGATCTAGGAATAGAGACTATCATTGAGGGAAATATAGTAGAAAAGGGTGCAATCGCGTTGGATGCAAAGATTTTCCTTGAAATCGTGAGAAACCTTCCTGACAGCGATATTACAATAGAGACGGATTCTAATTATAAAACAACGATTACCTGCGAAAAAGCGAAGTTTACCATTATCGGAAAATCCGGCGAGGATTTCTCCTATCTTCCGGTTGTTGAAAAGCAGGACAGCATCGTGATCAGCCAGTTTACGTTGAAGGAAGTAGTCAGACAGACGATTTTCTCTATCTCTGACAATGACAACAATAAGCTGATGACAGGTGAGCTCTTTGAGATAAACGGCAATCAGCTGAGAGTCGTGTCTCTTGACGGACATCGTATCTCCGTACGCAAAATTGAACTGAGAGAAGAATATGCTCCCAAAAAGGTAGTTGTTCCCGGAAAAACACTGAACGAGGTAAGTAAGATCCTGCCGGGCGGAGCGGACAGCTTTGTCACGATCTCCTTTACGGACAAGCATATTGTATTTGAATTTGACAGCACAACCGTAGTTTCCAGATTGATAGAGGGAGAGTATTTCAAGATCGACCAGATGCTTTCCAGCGATTATGAGACAAAGGTTAAGATCAATAAAAAGGAATTAATCAGCTGTATCAGCAGAGCGACCCTTCTGGTAAAAGAGGGAGATAAGAAGCCTATCATTATCAACATTACCGACGGAAGCATGGAGTTAAAGATCAATTCTATCGTCGGAAGCATGAATGAAGAGATCAATATCGAAAAGCAGGGTAAGGATCTGATGATCGGATTCAACCCGAAATTCATGATTGATGCGCTTCGTGTAATCGATGATGAGGATGTTGACATTTATATGGTGAACCCGAAGGCTCCCTGCTACATCAAGAATGTAGAAGAAAGCTATATTTACATGATTCTGCCTGTGAACTTTACGACAGTAAGCTAAGCCGGAAGAAAAATAGAAATCAGGCATGGAGGAAGCTATGGAAGTTATCCATTTGAGAGAGGATTATATAAAGCTCGGACAGGCATTAAAGGCCGCGGGCTTTGTGGAGTCCGGTGTAGATGCTAAATTTGCCGTACAGGATGGAGAAGTAAAGGTGAACGGCAAGGTGGAGACGCAGCGGGGAAAGAAGCTGGTTGCCGGTGATATGGTTGAATTTGATGGAAAGACGATCAAGATAGAATCGTAAAAATGGTATAAGGAATGATAATAAAGTCAATAGAACTGGCGGATTACAGGAATTATGATTCTCTGAATCTTGAGTTTGACAGCGGAACCAATATTCTTTACGGAGACAATGCACAGGGAAAGACGAATATCCTTGAGGCAATTTTTGTCGCCGCCACCACGAAATCCCATAAGGGAAGCAAGGACAAGGAAATTGTTAATTTCAACAAAGAGGAAGCACATATAAGAACCTACCTTGAGAAGGAGGGCGTAGAGACAAGGGTCGATATGCACTTGCGCAAGGCAGGATCAAAGGGAATTGCAATAGACGGGCAGAAGCTGAAAAAAGCAGCTGATCTGCTTGGTCTTTGCAATGTTGTTTTTTTCTCGCCGGAGGATCTCGGAATCATCAAAAACGGCCCTTCGGAGAGAAGAAGATTTGTGGATATGGAGCTCTGCCAGCTTGACAATTTTTATCTCTATAATTTGAATCATTATAACAAAATTGTCAATCAGAGAAATAAGCTCCTGAAGGATATGTACATGAACCCGGACTTGAAGGAGACCTTAGGCATATGGGATATGCAGCTTGTATCCTTCGGAAGTAAGATCATAGAGCGGAGAAAGCTCTTTGTCGATCAGCTCAATGAGATCATTTACGGTATACATAAAAAACTGTCCGGGGACAGGGAAGAGATCAGAATCGTCTATGAGCCTGATGTTGAAATTGAGGAATTTGAGAAGAAGCTTAAATTAAGTCAGGATAAGGATATCCGGTCAAAAATGACTTCGGTTGGTCCTCACAGGGATGATTTTTCATTTGTAGTCGGTGATGTCGATATCAGAAAATATGGGTCACAGGGACAACAGCGCACAGCGGCATTGTCCTTGAAGCTGTCAGAAATAGAGCTTGTGAAGAAGATTGCCAGGGACACGCCTATTTTATTGCTGGATGATGTACTTTCAGAGCTTGATTCAAACAGACAGAATTATCTCTTAAACAGCATAGGAAATATCCAGACCATTATCACCTGTACAGGTCTGGAGGAATTTGTAAATAACAGGTTTGAGATAAATAAGGTTTTTAAAGTTTCTGAGGGAACAGTCACCTGTATGAGCAACCAGAAGTAAGCAGAAATGAGGATTAGAATGAGCGAAGAAACAATGAACAATACAACAGTAGACCACGAGTATGGCGCGGATCAGATCCAGATTCTCGAAGGTCTTGAGGCTGTAAGAAAGCGTCCCGGTATGTACATCGGAACCACATCCAGCAGAGGCCTGCATCACCTTGTCTACGAAATTGTTGACAATGCGGTAGATGAAGCGCTCGCAGGCTTTTGTGATACCATTGAAGTTACGATCAACAAGGACAATTCCGTCACAGTCATCGATAATGGCCGTGGTATTCCTGTCGGAATCAACCATAAGGCGGGGATTCCTGCGGTAGAGGTCGTTTTCACGATCCTGCATGCCGGCGGTAAGTTCGGCGGTGGGGGATATAAGGTTTCTGGAGGTTTGCACGGTGTTGGAGCATCTGTTGTAAATGCGCTGTCAAACTGGCTTGAGGTGGAAATCTGTCAGGGCGGAAAAATATACAAGCAGCGGTATGAAAAGGGACATGCCTGCTATCCCTTGAAGGAGATCGGAACCTGTCCGGCCGAGCAGACGGGAACGAAGGTTACTTTCATGCCCGATGAGACCATATTCACGGAGACGACAGTATTTGAGTTTGATGTCTTAAAGATCAGACTCCGCGAAATGGCTTTCCTTACAAAGGGTCTGCGCATTGTTTTGAAGGATGAGCGTGTAGAAGAAAAGATCGAGGCTGACAATGAAAATGCCCAGATCAATGAGCTTTTACAGCGCGCCGAGCAGGACAGGGAAGAAAGAGAAGAAGAGGATTCCGAGGAAGTATTTAAAGAGGCAGACGAGGCTGAGGAGAAGGAAAAAGAGAACGCTCCGAAGAAGCAGAAGAAAATCGAATTCTTCTACGAGGGCGGAATTAAGGAGTTCGTCTCCTATCTGAACCGCAGCAAGACTCCTCTCTATGAAAATATCCTGTATTTTGAGGGTGAGAAAAATAATGTTTATGTTGAGGTTGCTTTCCAGCATAACGATTCTTACAACGAGAGTGTATTCAGCTTTGTAAATAACATCAATACGCCGGAGGGAGGAACTCATCTCCAGGGCTTCCGAAATGCTATTACAAAGACCTTCAACGATTATGCGAGAAGTGCGAAATTGTTAAAGGACAGCGAGCCGAATCTTTCCGGTGAGGATATCAGGGAGGGTCTGACGGCAATTGTCAGCGTCAAGATTGAAGACCCTCAGTTTGAAGGTCAGACAAAGCAGAAGCTCGGCAACAGCGAGGCGAGAGGTGCAGTTGACAATATTGTCAGTGAGCAGCTGACCTACTATCTGGAACTGAATCCGACCGTTGCAAAGTCCATCTGTGAAAAGTCGATTCTTGCACAGAGGGCGAGAGAAGCGGCGCGCAAAGCGCGCGATCTGACAAGGAGAAAGACAGCGCTTGACGGAATGGCTCTGCCCGGAAAGCTGGCGGACTGTTCAGATAAAGATCCCTCTCACTGTGAAATCTACATCGTAGAGGGAGACTCCGCAGGAGGAAGCGCTAAAACGGCAAGATCCCGTGCAACACAGGCAATTCTGCCGCTGCGCGGAAAGATTCTGAATGTAGAGAAGGCGAGACTGGATAAGATTTATGCGAATGCGGAGATCAAGGCAATGATTACGGCATTCGGAACAGGCATCCACGAGGACTTTGACATCAGCAAGCTCAGATATAACAAGATCATTCTGATGACGGATGCCGATGTCGATGGTGCCCATATCAGTACCTTACTTTTGACCTTTATTTACAGATTTATGCCTGAGCTTATCAAGCAGGGACATGTCTTTCTTGCAAAGCCGCCCCTCTATAAGCTTGAGAAAAATAAAAAGATCTGGTACGCCTACAGCGACGAGGAGCTGGATGCAATTCTGCAGGAGGTAGGAAGAGATCAGAATAATAAGATTCAGAGATACAAGGGTCTTGGTGAGATGGATGCAGAGCAGCTCTGGGAGACGACGATGGATCCCGAGAGAAGAATCCTGCTCCGTGTAAACTATGATGAGGAAATGGAATCCGAAATTGATCTGACATTTACGACTCTGATGGGAGATAAGGTAGAACCCAGACGTGAATTTATCGAGGAAAATGCGAAATTCGTTAAGAACCTTGATAAGCAGGCATAAATGGTAATGTGCCGTTTTACGGCAGAATGTGAGGAAACATGAACGACGATATTTTTGATAATGTTCCGGAAGTAGATAAAATACATGAGGTTGATCTGAAGGAAAGAATGGAGACCTTCTATATCGACTACGCTATGAGTGTTATTGCTTCCAGAGCACTTCCTGACGTAAGAGACGGTCTGAAGCCTGTTCAACGTCGTGTACTCTATTCCATGATTGAGTTGAACAACGGACCGGACAAGCCGCATCGTAAGAGTGCCCGTATTGTCGGTGATACGATGGGTAAATATCACCCGCACGGTGACAGCTCCATCTATGGTGCATTGGTTAATATGGCTCAGGACTGGAACATGAGATACCCTCTTGTCGATGGACATGGAAACTTCGGTTCCATGGATGGCGACGGTGCAGCGGCAATGCGTTACACGGAGGCGAGATTATCCAAGATTTCCATGGAGCTTCTGGCGGATATTAATAAAGATACCGTGGATTTTGAGCCAAACTTTGATGATACGGAGAAGGAGCCTGTTGTTCTTCCCAGCCGTTATCCGAATCTTCTGGTAAACGGTACGACAGGCATCGCCGTGGGTATGGCGACAAATATTCCTCCCCATAACCTCAAGGAAATTACTTCCGCTCTGACAAAGATTATTGATAACAGAGTGGAAGAGAACAGAGAGACTTCAATTGAGGAAATCCTTGAGATTGTAAAAGCGCCGGACTTTCCTACAGGCGGTCTGATCTTAGGCACAAGGGGATGTGAGGAAGCCTACAGAACAGGACGCGGAAAGGTCATTGTCAGGGCAATTACAAATATCGAGACGCTTCCCAACGGAAAGAGCCAGATTATTGTCACAGAGCTTCCCTATATGGTGAACAAGGCAAATCTGATCATTAAGATTGCCGAGCTTGTAAAATTAAAGAAGATTGATGGCATCACGGATATCCGCGATGAGTCCAACCGTGAAGGAATCAGAGTTGTCATTGAGTTGAGAAAGGATGCCAATGCAAATGTCATTCTGAATCAGCTTTATAAACACACGCAGCTTCAGGACACCTTCGGTGTCATCATGCTTGCTCTGGTAAATAATGAGCCTAAGGTCATGAGCCTTCTTGATATGATGGTACATTACCTGCGCTATCAGGAAGAGGTAGTAACCCGGAGAACAAAGTATGATCTGAACAAGGCGGAGGAGAGAGACCATATTTTACAGGGTCTGCTCAAGGCGCTTGACTTTATTGATGAAGTGATATCCATTATCCGCAGCAGCCAGAATGCGCAGATTGCAAAGGAAAGGCTGATGGAGCGCTTCGAGCTTTCCGATGCACAGGCACAGGCAATCGTAGATATGCGTCTGCGTGCTCTGACAGGTCTGGAAAGAGAGAAGCTTGAGAACGAGCATAAGGAACTGGAAATCCGCATCGGGGAGTTGAAAGCTATTCTGGCTGATGAAAAGCTTTTACTCGGTGTAATTAAGACCGAGATGACAGCAACTGCCGAGAAATACGGTGATGACAGAAGAAGTAAGATCGGGCATGATGAGTTTGATATTTCCATGGAGGATCTGATCCCGAATGAAAATGTTGTCATTGCGATGACAAACATGGGATATATCAAGAGAATGACCGTTGATAACTTCAAGGCGCAGAACCGTGGAGGCAAGGGAATCAAGGGAATGCAGACGATAGAGGATGACTTTATTGAAGATCTGCTGATGACAACGACGCATCATTACCTGAATTTCTTTACCAATATGGGCAGAGTTTACCGCCTGAAGGCATATGAAATTCCCGAGGCGGGAAGAACAGCGAGAGGAACTGCTGTCATTAATCTTCTGCAGCTGAATCCCGGCGAGAAGATCACTGCGATGATTCCGATCAAGGAATATGACGACAGCAAGAACCTGTTCATGGTAACAAAGAAAGGTACCGTAAAGAAGACGCCTCTCGACGAGTTTTCCAATGTCCGCAAGAATGGTCTGGCTGCCATTATCTTAAAGGATGACGACGAGCTGATCGAAGTAAAGGTTACGGACAGGGAGAGCGAGATCTTCCTTGTGACAAAGCAGGGTATGTGCATCCGCTTTAAGGAGACGGATGTGAGGGCAACCGGCAGGGCATCCATGGGTGTTATCGGTATGAATCTGGATGATGGAGATGAAATTATCGGTATGCAGCTCCAGAGTCAGGGCGATTCCCTGTTGATTGTGTCGGAAAACGGAATGGGTAAGAGAACCTTCCTGAATGAATTTACCGTCCAGAAGCGAGGCGGAAAGGGAGTCAAGTGTTATAAGATTACAGAGAAGACCGGGGACGTTGTAGGTGTCAAGGCTGTAAATGATGACAACGAGATCATGATGATAACGACGGAGGGTATCATCATCCAGCTTCGCATGGAGGATATTTCCACTCTTGGCAGAATTACATCTGGTGTAAAGATGATCAATCTTGAAAAGGGTGTAAAGGTGGCACAGATTGCCAAGGTCAGGGAAAAGGTATCAAATGGAGAACAGGAATTTGAAAACATGGAAGATGCCATGGAAGAAATCCCTGAAGAAAATATAGAGGATTAGTAAGGTGACGAGAGATGGAAGTATATAGTATATTTAAGGATTTAGCAATTATTATTATCTTTGCAAAGTTTTTCGGCGTGCTTGCGAGAAAGTGCAAGGCGCCGCAGGTAGTAGGCGAAATTGTTGCCGGTCTGCTGATCGGACCCTGTGTACTCGGGCTGGTTCAGCAATCGGATTTCTTAACCGGTATGGCAGAGGTAGGTGTTGTACTTCTGATGTTCTCTGCGGGACTGGAGACAGATCTGAAGGAGCTGATGAAGACGGGACCGATTGCATTTCTGATCGCCTGCTGTGGCGTATTTGTTCCTCTGGTAGGAGGTACGTTGCTCTACATGGGCTTCTACGGAACAGCGCCGTGGGGTTCGGAGAAGTTTTTTACAGCTGTATTTATCGGTGTAATCATGACGGCAACCAGCGTCAGCATCACCGTTCAGGCATTAAAAGAGCTTGGCAGGCTGAAGGGAAGAGTCGGCACAACGATACTGAGTGCCGCGATCATCGATGATGTCATTGGTATTGTCGTACTTACCTTTGTCATCGGATTTAAAAATCCCGATAGCAATCCTGGAAAGGTAGTCCTGAATACCGTCCTCTTCTTTGTGGTTGCTATTGTTGTAGGATTTATCCTTTATAAGATATTCAGAAAGCTGGATGACAAATACCCTCATACGAGAAGAATTCCTATCATGGGACTGGCACTCTGCTTTGCCTTTGCTTATATTGCAGAGACTTACTTCGGTATCGCCGATATTACAGGAGCTTATGTTGCCGGAATTATTCTCTGCTCTATCCGGGATTCCAGCTATATCGATGAAAAGATGGAGGTCAGCTCTTACATGATCTTCGGCCCCGTCTTTTTCGCAAGTATCGGATTGAAGACGAATATTGACAGTCTTGACGGAAAGATTTTATTATTCTCGCTCGGTTTTGTATTGGTCGCACTGATCACAAAGATCATAGGCTGCGGATTGATGGCAAGGATATGTAGATTCAGTGCTGCTGATTCCTTAAAGATCGGTGTCGGCATGATGACAAGAGGAGAAGTGGCGCTGATCGTGGCGCAGAAGGGACTCTCTGTAGGTGTTCTTTCACCGGTTTACTTTACTTCCGTTATCCTGTTGATTATTGTGTCAAGTGTCTTAACGCCGATTGTTTTGAAGCTGTTGTATTCCAAAGATAAAACACCGGAAGAAGTGAAAAATTAAGCTATGAAAAATCCCATGATCCGTCTGAGAGAAATGCATGATTTTGTAGGAAATGCAGAGCGTATTGTGGTGGAATTTTTACTGGATAATCCCACTGTCGTTCTGGATAGTAACATTCGTGATCTGGCAGCGAAGATCTATGTATCTCCCGCTACCATTGTCAGACTCTGCAAACGGCTTGGCTTTGACGGATACAGGGAATTTCGGCAGGCGCTCGTCTATGAGCTTGCGCTTTACCAGAATAATGAGAGAATTGATAAAAATGACATCGAGAGAGATGACAGTATTGAAAGTATCGTAGAGAAAGTTACTTACAAGAACATCATCTCTCTTGAAGAAACAAAGAATCTGGTAGATGTCGAGAAAGTAAAAAAATGCGTGGAACTACTATGCTCCTGTGACAAAATTCTGTTGTTCGGTATGGGAGCTTCCCTCTGTGTGGCGAAGGACGCCTATCTTAAATTCTTGAGAGTGAATAAATCATGCTTTGTTGTGGAGGACTGGCATTCCCAGTATATCCAGTCACAGAATTCAACGACGAGAGATGTTGGGATCTTTATCTCTTATTCGGGTGAAACAACAGAAATGGTAAAATGTTTAAAGCAGATCAATGAGAACAATACACCTTCTATCTTAATTACCAGATTTGCATCTTCCACTATGGCTTCTCTTGCAACGCATGTACTCTATACGTCTGCAAATGAGTCTCTGTTCAGAAGCGGAGCAACCTCCTCCAGAATCGCACAGCTGAATCTGATCGACATACTTTACACCGCGTATGCGACGGCAAATTACGATCAGTGCGTTTCCAGACTGAACATCACACATATTGAAAAGAATCATTGATCCTCCGTCTCTTCCTCCTCCGGTCTGTAGGGAGCAAAAACAGGTTTGAGCAGATGGCAATTCACAAAGGCGCAAAGAGAAAATCCAACCGGCAGCCAAATGAAAACTGCACAGACAATCCATGAGGGCATGACATATAAAAATACGACCGGGAGCAGATTGATCGCTACGATTAAAATGCTTCTGGGAAAGTGAGCGATGCCCAGAAGGATCGAGTTTGAGAGAAGTCTCGGCAGAGTCGTTTCAAAGTCAGCCAGAAGAGGGAATGCATAGCTGAGGATCATAACGTATAAAAAGCAGGGAAGTGCCATGAGCATCAGAAACAGGGAACGGTTTGTCTCCCAGAAGCTGATGATATAGATGCCCCAATAGAGTAAAAAACCGAGAAGCAGTGCACCAATCCAGAGGATGGTGGACTGTTTTATATTGTTTTTAAAGGATTTGAAAAAGGTCTTTGTCATCTGCTCTTCCCCGCGGGTGATGGCGCTGACACTGTGGTAAAGAGCGGTGAAGGAGGCACCCGCTGTGATGACCGGCAGACAGCAGAGGACAAAGAGAAGGTTTAATATCACAAGGTTTACGACGGTCTTCAAGAAATCTCCGAAGCGGGTCTCACCCATTAAAAATTTTTTCATATGTATCCTTTCCGGTTGAAATAAACATCTATTTGAGTATAGGATAGAGTATAGAGGAAAGAAAAAAGTGTGTCAAGCGAGGAAGGACATGCGGAAAAGAGGGACAATATGGGTCAGGTCGGTGATATGATCGTAAATCTTATGAGGCTTCCGGAGATTCCGGAGGCGGCGGAGGGAGTGCAGATAAAGAGGGCACTGATCGTCGATAAAGGAAAAATCCTTGAATTTATCAAGGAAAACTTTCCGGCTTCGCCGGGATGGATGTGGGAAGCAGAAAAGGCATTGATGCAGAATCCCGGACAGTGTTTTATTGCTGTAAAGGAAAAGGAGGTTGTCGGTTTCGCATGCTATGACACGACAGCGCTCGACTATTTCGGCCCTACCGGGGTGCGAAGAGACATGAGGGGACAGGGAATCGGAACGGTTCTTCTGCTGTGTACTTTACATGCAATGAAAAACGCAGGCTACGGCTATGCAATCATAGGGGCAGTCGGTGACGCGGCGAATTTTTATCAGAGGGTGGTAGGCGCATCCTATATTGCAGGTGCTGATTTACAAAATACAGTATATTCACAATTAATTAAAATGTGATAAATTATAAAAAAATTCAGTCAAATTGTAAGATATAATGAAAAAGTTTCTTCTAAACTGGTAAAATGAAGGTAAAATTACCATTATATGAAACAAAGTTTCTTTATGAAACAAAAATATTGAAACATTGTTAGGTGAATGTTAGAATGATTTCACTGAAACATCAGTATCAAAGGAGGATAAGTTATGAAATTGAAAAAGGTAATTGCAACAGCTCTGGCTTCCGCCATGGTTCTGTCCATGGCAGCATGTGGCAGTGAAGGTGCTTCCGTATCTTCTGACGCTGCTGACAAGAGCCAGGAATCAAGTGTAACAGAATCAAAGTCAGAGGAATCCTCTGAGGCAGTGGAGCCGAGCACATCGGCAGAGCCTGACACCATCACGATCATGGTACCTCCTGTAACAGGAACCTATGTCGATGATATGAAGGGCTGGGTAGAAGAGTACAAGAAGGATCATCCGAATATTACGGTTGAAGTCATTGCAACCTCATGGGATGAGCACACTTCAAAGCTGACAACCATGGCACTGGCAGGCGAAGCGCCTGATATTGCCGAAGTAAGCTACGGTGCAATCGGTACCTTTGCTGAAATGGGCGTAGGCGTAGATATTACGAAATATCTGAGTGCCGACAGACTTGCCGACTACGATCAGAATGCTCTGGATTATATGACATTGGAGAATACGCTGTATGGTCTTCCTCTCTACATAACGATTCAGGCACTCGGCGGAAACCGTGCAATGCTGGAGGAAGCAGGTGCAGATGTACAGAAGATTCAGACTCAGGGCTGGACTTACGATGAGTTCCTGAAGATCATTGAGGCCGGTACAAAGGATGGCTGCTATGGTTTCGTATTTGCTAACAGTGGAGCAACCACAGCAGACTTTGTAAGTATCTTCGGTGTATCCGCAGGTATCACCGCAAACTTCACACAGGATCTGAAGTATGCTTATACTTCCGACAATATGCTTGAACTGTTAAAGGCAGTAGAGACAATGACAAAATCCGGCTATATGCCTAATTACTCTGTTGAGGCTGGCCAGCGTCTGGTAATGCTGGAGACAGGACAGACAATGCTGACAGGTAAGGCAATGCCTCTGTTCGAGTCCAACGTTAAGAAGAACATCGCAGGTATGGCAGACGGTTCCGCAGCAGAGGGAAGTATCGACATGGAATATGTATTCCTTCCCGTACCTACCATGGAAAACGCAACCGAGAGCACCTATGGTGTGGTTGATGGTCTGATCGCTCTGCGTAACAACAACACAACCGAAGAGCATCTGAAGAATGTATGTGATTTCCTTGACTTCTTAAGCTCCGGTGATCGCGCAGCAACCGTAGACAATGCAGTATATCTTTCTTCCGTATGTGAAAGCGGACGTAAGGCACAGGAGTCCTTTACACTGGATCAGTCAGATCTGAATGCAGCAGCTGTAGAGAGAGCAATCTCAAAGGTTATCGCTCCTCCCGCAGGTATTACTGCTGAAATGTCAGCAAATGCCAAGTCCATGATGGATGAGGTCATTGTACCGAAGTTCCAGGCACTTCTGGCAGGCGAAGCATCTGCACAGGAAGTATTCGATGCAATCTGCAGCGAAGCAAAGAATAAGTTCGGTGAAGAGAACTGTGCTTCTGGTTGGGTTAAATAAGTTGTAGTGAAGTAAATGCAGGCTTCGCTCGCCGGCGCGGGCGGAGCCTTTCTTTCTAAAATAGGGAGATGAGAGCGTGAAAAAAGAAGCAAAAAACAAAAAAATCAAGCAGAAATACAATGCAGGAGAAAATATAAGCGGCTGGTTATTTATCTCGATAGCAATGCTGGTCTTTGCCATTTTCACACTGTACCCTGTAATCTCTGCCGTCATTACCAGTTTTCAGAAATATAAGCCTTTCGGCTCTGAGTGGGTGGGGGTTCAGAATTACTCAGAAGCCGTGACAAGCTCTTTATTCTGGAAATCAATTAAGAATACAGTATTGTATACGATTGCAGTCGTTCCGTTGTCTCTGCTGTTGTCGTTTGCAATTTCAGTTATGATACTGCCCTTCCGCAAGAAGACACAATCTGTTTTCAAGGCGCTTTATTATCTGCCGGGAATTGCTTCCGGTGTTGCAACTGCAGTCGTATGGCTATGGCTGTATGATTCCTCTCCGTCCGGTATTTTTAACAGAATCCTCGGAATCTTCGGAGTATCTTCGGTGAACTGGCTGAGCTCCAGTAAGACGGCAATGCTGTCCCTGATCCTGATGGCGCTTCTCTCTAGCCATGGAAGCAACATTATTATTTATATGGCGGCGCTTCACGGAATTGACAATACTTATTTCGAGGCGGCTGAGATGGATGGAGCCACCTTTATGCAGAAGATTATCTATATTGTATTTCCACTCTGCAAGCCTACGACCTTATTCCTGCTGGTAACGGGAATTATCGGATCCTTCCAGGTATTCATGAATGCCTACATGATGACAGGAGGAGGCCCCGATAACAATACGACAATGGTCGGGCTGCTGATCTTCAATAATGCATTCACCTATGGAAAATATGGTCTGGCCTGTGCACAGGCAATCATGCTTGCAATCGTCATCGCATTTCTCACCATGCTGCAATTTAAAGTCATGGGCGATGATGTGGAATACTAGGAAGGGAGATAGCATATGGCTTCAGGATTGTACTCACAACATTTGAATAATAGAAAATTGTATCACATCAGGCAGACAATACTGGTGATTGTGCTGGTCTTGTTTGCGGTGGTATCTCTTTTCCCGATCGTATATATGATTGCGTGGTCTTTTGGACCTGCAATCGAAGCAGCATCAACGTCCTACTCCATTTTTCCGAAGGTGTGGACACTGGATTCCTATAAAGCCTTTCTGGATTACAACCAGTATTCCCTGAAATGGCTTCTGAACAGTCTGATTGTAGCCGTCTTCACTGTAATCGGCAATGTGGCATTTGCGGGAATGGCAGGCTATGCTTTCGCAAAGATCAATTTCAGAGGAAGAAAGGTGCTGTTCTTCATGGTTCTGATCGCAATGATGATTCCTTATCAGGTGACGCAGGTTCCACTGTATATCCTGATTGTAAGGCAGTTCAAGATGACGAATACCTATGCGGCTCTGATTCTGCCCAGCATCTGCACCTCCTATAATATCTTTCTATCAAAGCAGTTCTTTTCGGGGATTCCCACCGCTTTGATTGAAAGCGCGAAGATCGAAGGCTGCGGTCAGCTTCGTACCTACAGATTGATTGTACTGCCCCTGTCGAAGACCATTTTCGCAGTTATGGCGATCAACACCTTCCTGAGCAGCTGGAACAATTTCTTCTGGCCGTTTCTGGTTACATCAAAGGATAGTATGTTTACGATTCAGGTCGGGCTTAAGACATTTAAGTTTGCAAACGGTACTCTGCTCTCTCCCATGATGGCAGGTGCGTGTATCTCCGCCATTCCGATGTTCGTTTTATTCTTTTCCTTACAGAAGTATTTCCTGGAAGGTGTGACTGTCGGTGCGGTGAAAGGTTAAAAGAGGATCAGGAACATGAAAATCAGTAATTATGATTCTTCTTATCGTGATGCGGTTTTTCAGCTTTGGAACAGTGCGGCGGTGAATCAGGGTTACGCACCGTTAGAGAAAGAAGATTTTGACACATTACTGACAGGACACAGATGCTTCTCTGAAAAATATGCCTTTGTGTTGAGGGAAGAAGACGAGATTTGCGGGTTTATCTGCGGTTGTGTTGAAAAGACTGCCTACATTACCTGTCTTATCCTGCGACCGGAGTATGATACGGAAGAGAATACAGAAAAATTATTACATAGGCTGGAAGAAACATTCCGCGAGGCGGGCGTAAAGAAGATTCAGTACAGTTTCTTTAACCCGATGCGTTTGCCGTGGATTATACCCGATACGCAGGGGTGCCAGCATAATAATGTACCGGGTATTGCCATTGATCTTCCCCTTTATGAGAGAGCTTTGTCGCTGGGCTACAGGGAGAGGACGAGAGAATGTGCGATGTTTCTGAAGCTCAAGGGGTTCCGGATTCCGGAGAACATCGTGGAAAAGGAACATGAGGCAGCCGGAGAAGGGTATACAATCGAATGGTATGACAGCAGGAAACATCAGGGTCTGTCTGTCATGGTGGATTCCATGAATAATCCGATGTGGAGTGTAGAAATTCCCTATGCCGCCGAACATATCAATATGCTTGTGGCAGTAAAGGATGGGTGCGTCGCGGGGTTTGCGGGGCCTGTTTACCCGGAAAAAACAGGTAGAGGATATTTCGCCGGAATCGCTGTCGCAAAGGAGCATGAAAAGCATCATCTCGGAACACTCCTGTTTTACAGGCTGTGTCAGGAGGAAGAGAAGGCGGGTTCCCGGTATATGTCATTGTTTACGGGTGTGGAAAATCGTGCGCAAAAAATTTATGTGGGAGCGGGGTTTCAAGTCAAACGAATCTTTGCCGTTGTGGAAAAAGAATTGGACGGTTAAAGTAGCAGAAGGGATAGTGTGAAAATTATGGAGCTGAATAAAATTGCTACAGAGCAGCGAAATGATAAAACAATGCATATCGATGAGTTGTCTACGCTGGAGATGGTAAAGTTAATCAATGACGAGGACAAAAGGGTTGCTGTGGCAGTCGAGAAGGAGCTGGATCATATCGCGCAGGCGGTTGATCTGATCGCGGAGAAGCTGCGGCAGGGAGGCAGACTGATCTATATGGGCTGCGGTACCTCAGGCAGACTCGGCATTCTTGATGCGGTGGAGTGTCCGCCGACCTATTCTACTGATCCCGATCAGGTGGTTGGTCTGATCGCGGGAGGAATGGGAGCAATTTTTAAGGCAGTGGAAGGCGCGGAGGATGATAAGGAGCTGGGAGTCGAGGATCTGAAAAAGATAAATGCCTGTGAAAAGGATGTCGTTGTCGGCATCGCTGCGTCCGGCAGAACTCCTTATGTAATCGGCGGAATGGAATATGCAAAGAGTCTCGGAATACGGGTCGTCGGTGTGACCTGTTGTCCGGGTTCGGATATTGATACATTAGCGGATATTGGTATTGCGCCGATGCCGGGGCCGGAGGTTGTCACAGGTTCGACGCGCATGAAGAGCGGAACGGCTCAGAAGATGGTTCTGAATATGCTTTCCACCGGGGCGATGATCCGGCTTGGAAAGGTCTACGGTAATCTGATGGTGGATGTAAAGCCTTCCAACGAGAAGCTGATTAACAGATGCGTTTCCATTGTACAGAGTGCAACGGGGGAGACGGCAGAGAAGGCAAAGGCAGTTCTGGAGCAGTGCGGTTACCACCCGAAAACAGCGATTGTCATGATACTGCGCAAGGTCAGCGTGGAGGATGCAAGAAAGGCGCTGGAACTGGCGGAAGGACATGTGGCAAACGCAATCAAGGCAAAGGCAGTCTAAGGATATTGAGATGGAAAGAACGAGACAGGGAATGGATTTATCCGTTCTGAGAGAAAAAGACCATAGATGGGTGATCGGTCTGATGTCGGGAACCTCTGCGGACGGCATTGATGCGGTGCTGACTGAGATTTCGGGATACGGAACGGATATTAAGGTGAAGCAGCTGGATTTTCTCTTTGTTCCTTTTGAGAAGGAGGTCAGGGAGCGTATCATCCAGATAGCAGAGGGCTCTTTCGGGGGAGCTTCCGAGCTGTGCAGAATGAGTAATCTGCTCGGAGAGCTCTATACGGAGGCGTGTCTTGAACTCTGTAAAAAAGCGGGAATTAAGCCGGAACAGATCGATCTTGTGGGAAATCACGGACAGACGGTCTGGCATATGCCGGTCGAGGAGAGCTATCTCGGCCATCAGGTGACAGGAACGCTTCAGATCGGGGAGGATGCGCGTATCGCGGAGGCGCTCGGCTGCCCTGTCATCGGTGATTTCCGGGTGCGGGACATGGCGGCGGGAGGACTTGGCGCTCCGCTCGTGCCGTATACGGAATATCTGCTCTACCGCAGGGAGGATAAGACGGTCGCACTTCAGAATATCGGCGGAATCGGAAATGTGACGATCTTGCCGAAGGCGTGCACGCTGGATCAGGTGACGGCATTTGACACAGGCCCGGGAAATATGATTATGGATGCACTGACCTCAGAGCTGACAGATGGAAGGCTGACCTATGATGATGGCGGAAGACTTGCCGCTTCCGGTACGGTTAATGTAGAATTATTACGATTTATGCTGCAAGATCCTTATTTAAGCAGGAAACCGCCGAAGACGACGGGAAGGGAATATTACGGCAGACAGTATGTGCGGAAGCTGATCGAATACGCTGTCGGAAAGGGAATCAGCCTTTTAGACTGTCTGACAACGGCTACCCGCTTCACCGCGGAGAGCATTGCCATCGGTGTCACGAGCTTTTCCCCGGAGAAGCCGGAAATTATGATTGTCGGCGGAGGCGGAAGTAAGAATCCTGTGCTGATGAGTGACCTTGCAAAATGTCTTCCGGGATGTCAGGTCGTGACAAATGAGGAGATCGGCTATGACAGTGACGCGAAGGAAGCGGTGGCGTTTGCGATTCTGGCAAACGAGGCGCTTTACGGTATGGCAAACAACGTGCCCTCCGTCACAGGTGCAAGACATCCGGTCGTAATGGGGAAGCTCTCCCTTTAAGGAGGATATATGGTTGCATTGGGAGTTGATCAGATCAGACAGTATCAAAGCTGGTTTCAGGGAGCAAGAGTCGGTCTCCTGACCAGTATTACGGGCAGGGACAGCAATCTCCGGTCTACCATAGAGGTGTTGCGGGAGGTCTGTCATCTGACTGCATTAATCGGGCCGGAGCATGGAGTAAGGGGAGACGTCGGAGCGGGCGAGGATGTCAGTACCTACATAGATGCTGCTACCGGGCTTACTGTGTACAGCCTGTATGGAAGTGCAGGAAAGCATTTCACGCAGGAAATGCTGGATCAGTTTGATATTCTGGTGTATGACATACAGGACATCGGAGTACGCTTTTTTACCTTTATTTCTACCCTGTATAATGCGCTTACGGATTGTGCAAAAGCCGGCAAGACGCTCGTGGTTCTCGACCGGCCGAATCCCCTTGGAGGGGAGCTGGTAGAGGGAGGCATTCTTGACATGGCGTACAGCAGCTTTGTCGGATGTTATCCTCTTGCCGCAAGGTATGCGCTTACCTCCGGCGAGGCAGCAGCGATGATGAATGAGGAACAGGGGCTTGGCTGTGATCTGAAGATCGTACCGTGTAAGGGATGGAAGAGAGATCAGCTTTTCAGTCAGTGGGGTACTGTCTGGCAGGCTCCAAGCCCGGCGTTGATGACCTTTGAAACAACATTGCTTTACCCCGGGCTGTGTCTGATAGAGGGAACAAATCTTTCAGAGGGACGTGGAACAGCCGCACCCTTCCGTATCATCGGCGCCGACTACATAGACGCCGAGAAGCTGATGAAGGCATTTAACGAAGAGAGGCTTCCGGGAGTGATTTCAACACCGGTCTGGTTCACGCCGACGGCGTCAAAGCATCAGGGCAAAAAGTGCGGAGGCATTGTGCTGCATGTGACAGATCAGAGCAAGATCCGTCCCGTGACGGTCGGAATTACACTTCTGGACATTGTGAGAAAGCTCTATCCCGAGGACTATGCGGTACTGCCGCCCTATCGGGAGGGTGGAAGACCAATGCTCGCTCTCTTATCCGGTTCGGATGCGTTGACGGGAGATTGGGACAGGAATGAAATTCTATCCCGTTATGAGAGGGAAAGCAGAGAATTTGCAGAGCGGAAAAAGAAATTTCATATCTATGAATAGGGGATCAGTATGAAGAAAATGGATTGGAAGGCACAGGTAGGACAGAGGTTTGTCGGAGGATTTCCGGGCAAGGAGATGAGTCCCGAATTTATCCGGCTGGTGAAGGAATATAAGCTGGGGAATGTCATTCTGTTTGAACATAACGTGGAGAGCATGCCACAGCTGAAAAGGCTTTGTCAGGATATTCAGAAGCTGGTGAGAGAGGAGACAGGGCACAGCGCTTTCATCACAATCGATCAGGAGGGCGGTGTTGTGACAAGACTGCCCGGAGACGGCTGCAATGTCCCGGGGGAAATGGCAACAGCGGCAACGGGAGATTCGGGGAATGCGGAGCTGCTTGCCGGAATCACGGCAAGGGAGTTAAAGGGGCTTGGAGTGAATTTTAACCTTGCGCCTGTCATGGATGTAAACAATAATCCGGCAAATCCCGTCATCGGCGTGAGGAGCTTTTCCGATCAGCCGGAGATTGCGGCAGAGTACGGCATCGCAGCGGTAAGAGGCTATCAGCGGGAAAAGGTGATGGCATGTGCAAAGCATTTTCCCGGACATGGCGACACAGCGGTGGATTCCCACCTTGGCCTCCCCGTCATAGATAAAACGCTGGAGGAGCTGGAGGCATTGGAGCTGATTCCCTTCCGCGCGGTTTTTGAAAACGGCATTCCTGCCGTTATGACGAGTCATATTCTGTTTCCGAAGCTGGAAAAGGAGAAGATTCCCTGTACAATGTCCAGACATATCATTACGGATATTCTGAAGGGAAGACTCGGATTTAAGGGTCTGGTTCTCAGTGATTGTACGGAGATGGATGCCATTAAGAAGTATTACGGTACGGCAAAGGGCGCTGCGGCGGCAATGGCTGCCGGAGTAGATATGGTCTTTGTCAGTCATACGGCGGAGCTTCTGGAACAGGCGATTCTTGAGGTATACCGGGATGTGGATGCCGGAAAAATTTCTCTCGATGAGATGGAAGCATCCGTTGACAAAATACTTTCCTATAAAGAAGAGTACATTGACGGGGAAGCTTCCGGGCAGGGATGCAGTGAGGAAGACAGGCGGACAGAACAGGAAATACGGAGGAAGTCCATTGTCCTGACGCAGGGTAAGCTGTTTCCGGTCGGGGAAAACACTTTCTTTACAGGATGCGCGGGATTTCGTGCAACACTGGCATCCAGCGAGAACAACAGGCAGGTAACTTTTGCGGAGTATATGGCGGAGAAATTTGGCGGAAGGGCATTGCTGACATCAAAGAACCCGGATGAGAACGAGATCAAGGCGGTTTCAGAGAAAGCTGCGGATGCAGACAGTATTGTCATCAGTACCTACAACGGACATTTGCAGCCGGGACAGCTGGAGCTTGTGCGTGCTCTCGCAGAAAAGCAGCTTCCTGTCGCAGTGGTGGCACTGAGAAATCCTTATGATCTCGCAGAGCTGCCGGAGAATGCAGTCGGAATTGCCGCATGGGATAATTCCCTGATGACATTGAAGGTTTTAGAGGAAATGTTCCGCGGAGAATGGCAGCCTACGGGAAATCTGCCGATCAGGTTATAGAATGGGTGAAGGAAAATGGTTGCAGGAATAGATGGCGGCGGTACAAGGACAACGTTGGAGCTTTGGAGGGGGAGCGGAGAAGATAGAACCCGCAGGACATTCGGCCCCTTTAATCTGAACAGTATCGGTGAACAGAAGTACAGGGAACTGTTATCGGAGATTTTTGAGGCGATTGCGCAGTCCGGTGAATGCAGCAAGATCTGCATCGGTGCTGCAGGGATCAGTAATCCCGATGTCGGCAGGATCGCGCATGAGGCAGCGGAGCAATACGGCTTCTCTGACAAACTGGTATTAAAGGGCGACCAGGAGATCGCACTCTACGGGGCAATGAGCGGCGGAGCAGGCGCAATTCTGATCTCCGGGACAGGGAGCATCTGTAATGGAAGAGACAGAAACGGCAGGACAGTGAGAGTCGGCGGATGGGGGCATCTGATTGACGACGTCGGAAGCGGTTATGCCATAGGCAGAGATGTTCTGACAGCTGTTGTGAGAGCATATGACGGGAGAGGCGAAGAGACGGTGCTGACAGAGCTGGTGCAGAATTACTGGGGCTGTAAGAGCATCGGAGAGATCATTGCGAAAACTTATTCGTCAACGGATAAAAGCACAATCGCCGCACTGTCTCATGCAGCGGAGGACGGAGCCTCTGCCGGAGACAGCACGGCGAAAAGAATACTGCGGAAAAATGCGGAGGATCTGTGTGAGCTGGCTGCCACGGTCTATCGCAGACTCGGTGAGCAGACCCTGCCGCTCTGTCTGATGGGAGGATTACTGACCCATCAGACCATATTTCGACAGGAAGTTGAGACAAGGATCAAAACCGGATATGAGGGCATCCTTCTGAAACAGCCGGATATGGATGCCGCTTCCGGCGCCACATTGTGGGCGTGCAATCTGTCTCTTTCTTAAATCACTCTTACGAGTTTCAGATTCTTATCGACAAGCAGGACATCGGCGCGTTTTCCAGGTGTCAGGGAGCCGACTTCATCAAAGATGCCGATACTCTTTGCGGGAGTGATCGTTGCGGCGGCAATTGCGTCCTCCAGAGGGATTCCGAAGGAGACAGCGGTGCACATACAGTCGTAGACATTTGTCGCGGAACCTGCAATCGTGCCGTTTGAAAGAGTAGCGCGTCTGCCGTCCACATGTACCTGCTGACCGCCCAGCTCATAAGTACCGTTTGCCAGTCCGACAGCCCTCATGGAATCACTGATCAGGGCAATCCTGTCGGGGAAGAGCTTAAAGGCAACCTTTATCATGCTTGCATGTACATGGATGCCGTCACAGATCAACTCAGCGACACAATTCTCATCCTCTGAGGCAGCAGCGATCAAACCCGGTGCGCGATGCTCCAGAGGATTCATTGCGTTATAGAGGTGCGTTACATGACACGCACCCGCGTCCAGAGCCTTTTTGCAGGTATCATAATCTGCGGCAGTATGTCCCAGAGAGATAACGGTCTCCTCTTTTAATGCCTGAATAAATTCCATTGCACCGTCGATATTGGGGGCAAGGGTGACAAGGCGAATCTTACCTCCGCAAAGCCTGTTACATTCCCGGAACAGGTCAATATCGGGATCTAAGATCCATTCCGGTCTGTGGGCGCCCCTTTTATTGACATCCAGAAAAGGCCCTTCCATGTTGATACCGGCTACATGAGACATACCCTTTTCGTCTTTCCAGTCAGCCATGGAAGAGAAAATTTTAGTCAACTTCTCCTTGTCCACCGTCATCGAGGTAGGGCAGTAGGTGGTGATCCCGTGGGAATATTCGTATTTCAGAATCTCCTTTAAGCCCTCTTCATCACCATCCGAAAAGTCATGTCCGACAGCACCGTGACTGTGGATATCGACAAGACCGGGTAACACATACAGTCCGCTTGCGTCAACCTCAGTAGTGTCCTTTACATCCTGAATCGAATGAACGATTCTTCCGTTTTCGATATAGACATCTCTCTGAACAAAATTTTTATTTTCCTGAAAGACCATGCCATTTCTAATTATCATAGCTGCTATCCTCCCATCCTGTCTTTTCACGGATCAGCGACAATGCCGGTTCATCTGCAATGACAATGCAATCGTTGTGCAGCTGCAGGATAGATGCTGGAACACCGGGCGTTACGGGGCCAAAGAAGGAATCGTACAAGGCCTTTGCCTTCTTTTCGCCCGTTGCCAGGAGCAGAATCTTTTTCGCGGACATGATACTCTTGATTCCCATGGTGAAAGCATGTGTGGGAACCTCGTCGATGGAGGTGAAGAATCTTGCGTTGCTCTGTCTGGTCTGCTCTGTCAGTGTGACGAGATGTGTTTCCCTCTCGAAAGCGGCACCCGGCTCATTAAAACCGATATGTCCGTTTCCACCGATACCGAGCAGTTGCAGATCAATACCGCCGAGCGACCGGATGATATTGTTGTAGCGTTTACATTCCTCCTCGGCATTTTCGGCAAGACCGTTCGGAACATTGGTGTTTTCCTTTTTAATGTTTACATGGTCAAAGAGATTGTGATTCATAAAGTAGCGGTAGCTCTGATCGTGATCTCCCGACAATCCCTTGTATTCATCGAGATTAATGCTGAGGGTATGGGAAAAGTCAATATCTCCCTTCTCGTACCATTCGATCAGCTGCTTGTATGCGCCGATCGGAGTAGAGCCTGTTGCCAAGCCGAGCACGGCGTTCGGTTTCATAATGACCTGTGCAGAAATGATGTTTGCCGCTTTTCTGCTCAAGTCTGCATAGTCCTTTGCTGCATAAATTTTCATAAAGTCATACCTCCGTTCAGTATCTTACTGACCTCATGATAGCACGACAGCACAGGTAATACAATAGAAAAAAAGAAAAGATTTTCAAAAAAATAGAAAAAGTGGAAATGTTTTTTAAACTGAACGATCAACTACGGAGGCTGTCGCAAGTTCGTTATTTTTAAAGGATTCCTCCGGGTTACGCTCATACATACTCTGATAGAGAAGATCGATCAGATACAGCTGCGCAGATTTTGCAGACATTGACCCTCTGTTCAGAGGCCCTTCCTTGGAGCCACACAAAAGGACGGCATCGCAGTAAGCCGTCAGAGGGGATTTCTGGAAATGGGAGATACATATTACCTTCGCGCCGCGTTCCTTAGCGAGCTTCGCTATCTGGATATTGTCCTTGGTAGAGCCGGAATAGGAAATAAGGAAGATCAGATCCTTTTCGGTTGAGAGAGAGGCGGCAACTGCCTGCATATGCGGGTCTGTGATGCAGTTTACCTTCGTTGTGATGCGCAGGAAGCGGTTTCTTGCCTCTTCCGCCACAAGAAGGCTGTCGCCGACGCCGAAAAAGTAAATGCGCTCCGCGCTTTCCAGCAGGTCAAGAGCCCTTTCAAAGGTGGAAGGATTCAGCAAATGATAGGTTTCTTCAATTGCATTTTTATGGGAGTTCATAATTTTTTTAGCGAAAGAGTCAAAGGCAGTTGTTGAAGTTTCAAAATCCGATACAGCTTCCTCCGAATGATTCGCCGCGTTCTGGCTCAGGGAAAATTTCATTTTGAATTCCTGATAGCCCTCAAGCTTCAAGGTTCTGCAAAAACGGTATACACTGGTGTCACCGACCTCACAGGCATCGGCAAGCTCGGTGATGGAAAGGTAGGGAATTTCATCTCTGTGTGCGAGACAGTAATCCGCAACCTTTTTTTCAGCCTTGGTAAATTGATTGTAGGAAGATTGTATCTGTAGGATCAGGTTCATGAATGTGTTACTCCTTGCTATAGGTTTTCTATGATTTCATAAAGGTACATGTTTCCTTTTTTGCCGACTCTCGTGATTGTCCCGACATGGTACAAGATATTCAGCACCGTCTGGGCAAGCGAGACCGGAATATGGGCAGCCTTCGCAAATTCCTTTGAAGTAAAGGCATCCTTTAATTCATAAGGGACGAACTGCATATAATCCTGCAGACAACGGATGTCGATTTCCTCTACCAGCTCGGTCGGTATTCTGTCGTAGCGGCTTGAGCCCTTCTTTTTATCCCTGCTCCAGCCGTTCAGCAGCTTATATTCCTCGAGGTCAAGCAGCACGAGACGGATGCGCAGGTTTGGGTTCTTCAGGAACATCTTGATCTTATAAAGCTCGGGAAATACCAGATACGGAGTTCCCGTCTTCGGAGACTTTCTGCCTGAGCTGCATTCGCCTGTTTCCTCGTCAATCCAGATGATCCGCTTCTGTCTTGGAATCGGATATACAATCGTCACGGGATAAAGGGGCAGAAAGGCATTGAGCTTTTCCCTCATCCGGTTAAACTGCGCGGTCTGAATCTCAATGATCTCACCGTCTGCGTAGATGTCCGCGACATAGTTTTCGATGGGAATTTCCTGATGGTCTTCATCGGGTTCATAATAGTTTTTCAGGATCGCGTGGACGGTTTTTTCGGAAAGTGTTCCGATTCCCAGCCGCTGTCTGTCAACACCGATTATTTTCTGTTTTGCTGCTTCAAAAGCCTTCTCGTCAGGCATGGTTTTCCTCGTTCTGTAATTCTGTATGATAATCATTGTAGCACAGGAAAGAATGCAACGGCAATATGATGAGGCATGTAGTTCATTGCTTTTTTTTATTCTCTGTGCTAGAATGAAAAACCGAGTGAATAAGAGCATTACAGGTGTCGGGTGAACAGCTTTGTTTGATCCGGTGAAAAGGGAATCAGGTGAAAGACATGAACGATCTCGTCGCTGTGATAGAGGAGCTGCATTTCCTGTTTCTGATAAAGGAACAGTAATGTCACTGAGGAACTGGCGGAAGCTACGGCAGGGAATCGGGAAGGCGAAATGCAGTGTTGATACTTCAGTCAGAAGACCTGCCTGTAGTGAGTACTGTGTGACCACGAGGACTTGGTTAGTACGATGGAAGCAGCTATCCGATTCTGTTTCTTTTTTGTGTGCATTTACAGGAACCTTTATTCACTGAGTAAATGTTGCAAAGCAACGAAGAAACGGAGGAGAAAAATGGAGACAAAGAAATCCAACAAGAAAGTCATTGTCGCAGTTGTCGTGCTGGTTGCACTGGTAGCGGCTCTGCTGGTGGTTTTCAACCTGTTTAAGGAAAAGCCTGTTGAGGGCAGCAAGGCGATCACTCTCGAGGTAGTGAACCAGGAGTCTGAGACGAAGGAGTACGAGGTTCACACTGACGCAGAATATCTGCTGGATGCAATGAAGGATGCGAAGGATCTTACGTTTGACGGTGAGACAGGAGACTATGGTTACTCTCTCTTTACCATCAACGGCGAGACACATGACTGGAATGTAGACGGTTCTTACTGGGCAATCTATGTAAACGGTGACTATGGCAACTACAGTGTTGACACCCAGCCCGTAGCAGACGGAGACGTATTCCGGTTTGAATATACTCCGCCCTATGTAGCAGAGTAGGGAAAAGTATGGAGAAGCAGAGAACAAACAGAAAGATCACGATCCGGGACATTGCTCTGATCGGCGCTATGGTTGCGGTCATTGTGGTGTGTAAGGAAGCCCTGAGCTTTGTTCCGAATGTGGAACTGGTGTCCTTCTGGATCATTCTGTTCACGCTATTTTTCGGATGGAGAATACTGTTTGTTGTGCCTGTATTTATCCTGATAGAGGGCTGTATCTACGGAATGGGACTCTGGTGGGTCATGTATCTGTATGTATGGCCGCTTCTGGTGCTGCTTGCCTATCTGAACAGGAAGCAGACATCCGTCTGGTTCTGGAGCGTGCTGTCTGGCGTATTCGGACTGTTCTTCGGTCTGATGTGCGCGATTCCCTATTTCGTGATCGGTATCACGGATAAAGGAATCAGGGGCGGTCTGTATGCCGGATTTACATGGTGGGTAGCGGGAATCCCATGGGATGTGGGACATTGTATCGGAAATTTTGTGATCATGCTGATATTGTATCACCCGGTTCGCAGGGTGATGAATCGGATACAAAAACAGGGATTGATGACAGAATAAAGAAAACGACGGGGAAGGCTAATCTTCCTCGTCGTTTTTTGCTGACAGGGGCAGTGAGAAGATAAATTCGCTTCCCACTCCCTCGGTGCTTATTACGTTAATGTGCTCTCCGTGGCAGTTGATGATCTCCTTGACAATGGAAAGTCCGAGACCCGTGCCCTTTTTATCCTTGCCCCGGGAGAGGTCGGATTTATAAAATCTGTCCCAGATGAGCTTTAAATCATCCTTCGGGATGCCGATGCCGGTATCCTTGACGGAAATGAAGAGCTTGCTCTTTTTCACCGAGGTCTCGACCTTGATTACGGAGTCGTGATGGCTGAATTTTATGGCGTTGTCAATCAGGTTGTACAATACCTGCTGAATCTTTCCCATATCGGCGTTGACATACATTTCGTCGCCGGTAAGGATCAGCTCGATCGCAATGGTCTTTTTCAGGCAGGTTCCCTCAAAGGAGGCAGCAGTATTGCGGATTACCTTGTTGATATTGAAATCGGTTCGGTCGAGCAGCATTCCCTTTGTGTTCAGGTTATTCAGGGTGAGCAGACTGTTTGTCAGCTTCGTCAGCCGTTCTGTCTCGTTCAACACGATCCCCAGATATTTTTCATGCATTTCCGGGGGGATCGTCCCATCGATCATTGCTTCCAGATAACCGCGGATCGAAGTCAGCGGCGAACGGAAATCGTGGGAGACATTTGCCACAAATTTTTTCTGGTCGTCCTCCGCACTGGCGATCTGGCTTGCCATGTAATTCAGACAGGCGGCGAGATAACCGATTTCATCTTCGCTTTCCACCTGAAATTCGTAGTGCATATTTCCCGCCGCGTACTGTTCCGTCGCATAGGTAATCTTGCGCAGCGGAATGTAGACGATCTCCGTGAAGAAAATCAGGATAATCAGGGAGAGCAGCAGCAGGATGACCAGTGTAATATAGGAAATATTCAGCATGCTGTTGCAGGAGGTCTGAATGTCATTCATGTCACAGAGAATGACAACATAGCCCTTCACCATATAGCTGGACGTGATCGGTGCAAGCACACTGAGCATGTCCGAGTCAAAGTTTCCGAAGAAATTATTTACCATATAATAGGAGCCGCCCGTCATGGTCGGGTCGAAATTCTCTATCATGACGACATCCTCAACGTTCAGCGGCTGGCTGGTGTCCAGAACCAGACGGCCGGAGGGGTTGATGATGCAGATCGTGGAATCCAGATAGACTGAAAGGAAGTCGAGCTGGGTCTTCACCGTTTCCAGATCCGTTTCACTGGTGTACAGTCCGGTGGCGTAGGTATTTGAGATCAGAGTTGCCTCGGAATAGAGCACCTCCGCCTTTTCCCTTACCAGATGCTCCTTTGTAATGCTCGGCACGAAGATCGATACCATGATAAAGCTGAAAACGCTGAATATGAAATATGCCAGTACAAATTTCAGATAAAGGGTCTTCTTCATCAGTTTCTTACCTCAAACTTATAGCCGACGCCCCAGATTGTGCCGATCTTCCAGTTGGCATGATCCTTGATCTTTTCCCGCAGACGCTTGATATGTACATCAACGGTTCTGGTATCTCCGATGTATTCATAGCCCCATATCTGGTCGAGCAGCTGCTCTCTCGTGAAGACATGGTTCGGAGAAGAGGCGAGGAAATAGAGAAGCTCGAGCTCCTTCGGCGGCATGTCAATTGTCTCACCGAGATAAACTACGGAATAGTTCGTCAGATTGATCGAAAGATCAGTGTATTCCACGCATTTGTCATCAGGATTTTCAGGAGCGGCAGTCGTCGGCTTATAACGGCGCAGAACAGCTTTTACCCTTGCAACCAGCTCCTTGGAATCAAAGGGCTTCTCGATGTAATCATCCGCGCCCAGCTCCAGTCCCAGAACCTTGTCAAAGACCTCGCCCTTTGCCGACAGCATGATAATCGGAACGGAGTATTTCGCACGCACTTCCCGGCAGACCTGATAACCGTCCATGCCGGGAAGCATAATGTCCAACAGGATCAGATTTGGAGAGAAGCTCTCCATGGAGGGCATCACCGACTCTCCGTCGTTGACAATTAAGGTCTCGAAGCATTCCTTCGTCAGATAGAGAGAGATCAGCTCCGCGATATTGCTGTCATCATCTACAATTAAAATTCGTTGTTTACTTACCATTTCTATTCTCCCTTACTTATTTAAAGGTGACGATCGTTACGCCTGCATCTCCCTCCCCGTATTCTCCGAGGCGAAATTCCTTGACGTATTTCAGGCGTTTCAGATGGTTGTGGACGGCACTGCGGAGAGCGCCGGTGCCCTTGCCGTGAACGACTCTGACACTCGGCAGATGGGCAAGGTAAGCATCATCCAGATATTTGTCAAGTGCAGGCAGAGCCTCGTCAACGGTTTTGCCAAGAAGATTGATCTCCGTGGAGACGGAGAGCGTCTTGGACATCTTGATCTTGCCTGCCCCGGTCCGCTGCAGGGTCGGGGTGGTTACAGTCGCTTCGTCAACCAGAACCAGATCCCTCACATTGGTCTGGGTGCGCATGATACCGCATTGTACGAAGAGAGCGCCCTTTGCATCCGGCAATGTGCTGACAGTTCCCTTCAGACCCATGGATACGATCTTTACGGTGTCACCTTTTTTCAGCTTTTTCGGGTCAAGAGTCTTTTTCTCGGGCTGCTTCTTATTTGCACCCAGAGATAAGCGTTCATTCTTCTCGTTGATCTTATCCCTGACCTTCTGGCGCTTCTTTTCCAGCTCGCGGATGTCTGTTCCGGCTCCCGCCTTGTTGAAATCACGGATGGTCTCATCCGCGACATCCTTTGCCTCCTGCAGAATCTCCTTTGCTTTTTCGTTTGCCTCTCTTAGGATGCGGTCCTTCGCCTGATCCAGCTTTTCATTTTTCTGCTGGAGCTGCTCCTGCAAGGTGCGGATGCGTTCCTTGTATTCCGCGATTTCCCGCTGCTCCTTCTCGATCGTGATACGGCTCTGCTCCAGATCGGAAATGACATCCTCGAAGCTCTTATCTTCGTTGCCAATCTGTTCTCTGGCGGCGTTGATGATCTCGTCGGAGAGTCCCAGCTTGGAGGAGATGGCGAAGGCGTTACTCTTTCCGGGAATACCGATGAGCAGCCGGTATGTGGGCTGTAAGGTCTCCACGCTGAACTCACAGCAGGCATTCTCCACAAAGGAGGTGGAGAGTGCATAGATTTTCAGTTCGCTGTAGTGCGTGGTCGCCATCGTGCGAATCCCTCTGTCGTGCAGATAGTTCAGGATGGCAATTGCGAGGGCAGCGCCCTCTGTCGGATCGGTTCCGGCGCCCAGCTCGTCGAAAAGACACAGGGAATCCGCATCCGCGTGCTTTAAAATGTGGACAATGCTCTTCATATGGGAAGAGAATGTGGATAAACTCTGCTCAATACTCTGCTCATCTCCGATGTCCGCATAAACCTCACTGAAAATAGAAAGCTCCGAGCGGTCAAGCGCCGGAATGTGCAGTCCTGCCTGTCCCATCAGGGTAAAGAGTCCGACCGTTTTCAGGGAGACCGTCTTACCGCCGGTGTTCGGCCCGGTGATGATCAACAGGTCAAAATCCTTTCCGAGGTTGATGTCGATCGGAACGACCTTTTTCCGGTCAAGCAGTGGGTGACGCCCCTTGCGGATATTGATATAGTGGTCTGTATTGAAAATGGGTGTCGTCGCGTTCATGTCCATGGCGAGCTTCGCCTTGGCAAAAATGAAGTCCAGCTCTGTCATGAGCTTCTGGTTTGCGGACAGTTCTTCCGTGTGCTCCCCGGCCATTGCACTGAGGGAGGCGAGGATGACACCGATCTCTTCCTTTTCTTCCAGTTCCAGCTCCCGGATCTTGTTGTTCAGCTCTACCACTGCCGCAGGCTCGATAAAGTAGGTTGATCCGGTTGCAGACTGGTCGTGGATCATACCGTTGACCTGACCCTTATACTCTGCCTTGATCGGGATGCAGTAGCGGTTGTTCCGCATGGTAATCACGGCATCCTGCAGGTAAGTGCGGTAGGCTCCCGCCAGCATGGAGTTGAGCTGGGAGTGTACCTTCTCGTTTGTCTGCAGCATGGAGCGGCGGATGCTTTTCAGCTTCGGGCTGGCATCATCGGCGATTTCGTCCTCTGCCAGAATGCAGCGGTTGATTTCGTTTGCCACCTGGGTCAGAGGGGTCAGCTGCTCAAAGTATTCGGTCAGGCTGTCATCCGGTGCGTCCTCTCTGTCCTTTTTTCCATAGGTCTTGATGCGGGATACGTTATCCAGCATGGATGCGATTTTCATCAGCTCGACAATGGACAGAGTGCTGCCGATCTCCAGTGATTTAATGGAGAAATTCAGGTCGCTGTTGCTGCCGAAGGAGGTGCTTCCCACCTTGAAGAGCCTGCCCAACGCGTCCTCGGTCAGCTTCTGGTTCCTGACGATTTCCTCAAGGTCTGTCGAGGGCAGCAGCTTCCGGCAAAGCCTTTTACCCGGCTCCGAATCCGCCTTCTCTGTCAGCATATCGATAATCTTATTGTATTCAAGTGTTTTTAAAACCTTCTGATTCATAAAGTGCTCCTATCTGCGTGAAAGACGCTCATGTCAAAAGTATAGCATAGTACTGAAAAAAACGCAAAATATCTTGACTTTTCTACGATTCAATAAAATAATCAGAGAAGATGAAAGGAGAATTTTTTTATGTCCGGGAAAATGAGTTACAAACAAACAATCACAGCGTGTTTTATCGCTTATATTGTGCAGGCGATTGTCAACAATTTTGCGCCGCTGCTCTTTCTGACGTTTCAGAGCACATATGATATTCCGCTCTCGAAAATTACAATGCTGATCACCTTCAACTTCGGGCTGCAGCTGATCGTCGATCTGGTTTCCGTGACCTTTGTGGACAGGATCGGTTACAGGGCATCCATGATCCTTGCGCACATTCTGGCGACAGTCGGGCTTGCCTCGCTGGCTTTCCTGCCGGAGCTTCTGCCGGACCCGTTTGTGGGCATTCTGATCTCTGTGACAGTCTATGCCATTGGCGGCGGACTGCTGGAGGTTCTGGTGAGTCCCGTCGTGGAAGCATGTCCTTCGGACAATAAGGAAGCGGCGATGAGCATGCTGCATTCCTTCTATTGCTGGGGGCATGTCGGTGTTGTCCTGATTTCCACAATCTTCTTCGCGGTATTCGGCATTCATAACTGGAAGATTCTGGCGGTGATCTGGGCGCTGGTTCCGCTCTGCAACAGTCTGGTGTTTACGAAGGTGCCGATTGCTCCGCTGATCGAGGAGGGGGAGAAGGGACTTACCATAAAGGAGCTTGCAAAGCAGAAGATATTCTGGGTATTTATGCTGATGATGCTGTGCGCCGGTGCGAGCGAGCAGGCGGTGAGCCAGTGGGCATCCACCTTTGCCGAGAAGGGTCTTGGCGTCAGCAAGACGGTCGGTGATCTGGCGGGGCCCATGTCCTTCGCCGTGCTCATGGGAACCTCGAGGGCTTTTTACGGAAAGTGGGGAGATAAGCTGGATCTCGACCGGTTTATGATTGGCAGCAGTATTCTCTGCATGTTCTCGTACCTTTGCATTTCGTTGGTTCCGGGGTCGGTTTTCGGTCTGGTCGGATGTGCCGTGTGCGGTCTTTCGGTGGGAATCATGTGGCCGGGAACCTTCAGCAAGGCTTCAAAGGCGATGAAAAACGGCGGAACGGCAATGTTTGCTCTGATGGCGCTGGCGGGTGATCTCGGCTGCTCCGGCGGGCCGACGGTGGTCGGTATGGTCTCGAGCGCCCTTGGCGACGACCTGAAGAAAGGGATTCTGGCGGCGATCTGTTTCCCTCTCCTCTTACTGGTTGGAATTTTGCTGTGCGGCAAGGATGGTGCAAAGCGCCCGAGCGCAGGCTGACCTTTACTTTTTTCCATTGATTTTGTATACTTAAGGGGCTGGGAGAGGAGAATCTATGCCGGAAAAAGAACAGAATAATCAGAGCGACTTTATGATAGAAAAGATCAAGGAACGACCGGTGAACAGGAAAAAGCTGCTCCGCAGAACGATCATTACGGCATCGATGGCGGTGATCTTCGGCCTGATCGCGTGTGTGACCTTTCTTGTACTGGAGCCCTTGATCAATAACTGGCTGTACCCGGAGGAGGAACCGCAGATTGTGGTGTTCCCGGAGGATCAGCAGGAGATGTCCCCGGAGGATATGCTTGCGGAGAACCTTCCGCCTGCGGAGACACCGACACCGACGCCGGAACCACAGGATGTGGTGCTGGATAAACAGCAGATCGAGGACATTCTTTCCGGGGTTGTGCTGGATAAGGATAATTACAAGCAGCTCTATACTGCCATGTCCGATTACACGACGGAGCTGAACAGATATATTGTCACAGTGACGGCGGTGACGTCCAACATCGACTGGTTCAATAATGTTCAGGAAAGCAAGAACCAGACGGCGGGCGTTATCATTACGGACAACGGGAAGGAGCTGCTCGTGCTGACGGCAGCAGGGCTTCTGCGCTCTGCGGAAAGTCTCACGCTCACCTTTTACAACGGCGCGCAGGTGAACGCATCCATAAAACAGCAGGACAGCAGTACCGGACTTGCAATTCTGGCTGTGGCACTGACAGATATTCCGGACAGTGTGAACAAGGAAGAGCTTGTTTATCCGGCGCTGGGCTCCGCCAACAGTAATAACATGACAGGCATACCGGTGATCGCCATGGGAAGTCCGATGGGAATCAGTAATTCTGTCGGCTATGGCATGATTACGTCATCGAGCCATATTTACTCGGCGATCGACAGGACTTACAGAATCCTTCAGACGGACATCAACGGCAGCCAGAATGCAAGTGGTGTGCTCTTTGATCTGGAGGGTCAGATCGTCGGTGTGATTACGGAGAACAAAACCGGGTCGGATGTAAAAAATGTGATTTATGCCTATGGAATAACGGATCTGCGCAGGATCATGGAGAAGCTCTCGAACGGAAATGCCGTGCCTTATCTTGGAATCAGCGGGGTGACGGTTTCCGCGGACATCAACACGGAGCTGGGAGTGCCGCAGGGAGCATTTGTGAGGAAGGTTGATATGGATTCCCCGGCGATGCTTGCCGGCATCCAGCAGGGAGATGTCATTACGAACATCGGCGGCAGAAATGTTGTGATTTTTAACGATTACTCCAACGCCTTGATGATGCTGGAACCGGGACAGACCATTAACATAACGGTCATGAGGAAGGTCCAGGATGAGTTTAAGGAAATGAATTTTGCGATTGAGGTCGGAGAAAAGACGGAATAAGAGGCATTTGCGAAACTCAGATTTCTGTAAGTGACGCTGCGCAAAATGCATAGACCACCGCAGGCACGCTCGCGCTACCTTCCGCACGCAACGGTGCATAACATGTCAGAATACGCCATGTAAGCACCGGCGGCTCCAGAGTGCGCTGCTTGTGGTCATATGCATTCTGTACAGCTGTTAATGGAAATTTTGAGTTTTGCAAATGCCTATGAAAAGAAATAATATGGAGGGAAAGATGAAGTACATTAAGGATTTGAAAGAGGGAGACAGAGTATTTGACATATATCTCTGCAAGCATAAGCAGGCGGCTGTGACAAAGAACGGAAAGCCTTATGAGAGCGTTGTTCTGCAGGATAAGACGGGAACAATAGACGCGAAGGTCTGGGAGCCGAATAACCCGGGGATCGGAGATTACGATACTCTGGACTACATAGAGGTTTACGGAGATGTGAATAATTTTCAAGGATCTCTCCAGATCAGTGTCAAGCGCATCCGTGTCTGCCGTGAAGAGGAATATGAGCCGTCGGACTACCTTCCGGTAAGCTCTAAGGATATTAACGGAATGTATGAGGAATTGCTGGGACTGATTAAGAGCATCAAGAATCCTTATCTGCAAAAGCTTCTGAATGCATTCTTTGTAGAAGATGAGGCATTTGCAAAAGCGTTTAAAAAATCCTCTGCGGCAAAGACAGTTCATCACGGTTTTGTCGGCGGGCTGCTGGAACATACATTGAGTGTTACGAAGCTCTGCGATTACTATTGCAGTGCATACCCTGTCCTGAACAGGGATTTACTCCTCACTGCGGCAATGTGCCACGACATCGGTAAGACAAAGGAGATTTCGCCGTTTCCTGAAAATGATTATACGGATGACGGACAGCTGTTAGGACATATTGTCATGGGAGCGCAGATGGTGGCGGAGAGAGCCGCAAAGATTGACGGCTTTCCTCATGGTGTGCTGTCGGAGCTGCAGCATTGCATCTTAGCGCACCATGGAAAATATGAATTTGGCTCTCCGAAAATTCCGGCACTGATCGAGGCGCTGGCCTTGAACCATGCGGATGACACGGATGCCAAGCTGGAAACCTTTAAGGAAATTCTGGAAAATAATCGTGACAATGCGGGCTGGTTCGGTTACAGCAGACTGTTTGAATCGAATCTTAGGAGCACGAAGAGCGGTAATTAAAGAGGTGGCTATGGAATTTCAGAAAAATGAGACAGTGTCGGTAAGAATCGAGGACATCGGTACAGAGGGGGAGGGAATCGGCAAGGTAGAAGGCTTTACGCTCTTTGTCAAGGATGCGGTTCCCGGAGATACTGTTCTTGCCAAGATTTTAAAGTGTAAGAAAAACTATGCCTACGCAAGATTAGAGAAGGTGGAGACACCTTCTCCTTTTCGTGTGGAGCCTGAATGCCGTTATTACAGACAGTGCGGCGGCTGTCAGCTGCAGTCGCTTTCCTATGAGAAGCAGCTGCAATTCAAGCAGAATAAGATTCGCAATAATCTCATTCGCATCGGCGGCTTTGATGCGGGATATGTCGATCAGAGGATGGAGCCAATTGTCGGCATGGACGAGCCATGGCATTACCGGAACAAGGCACAATACCCGGTGGGCACCGATAAAGATGGCAACCCGATCACCGGGTTCTATGCCGGAAGAACGCACTCCATCATTGCCAACACAGATTGTGCGCTCGGCGTACCGGAGAATAAGGAAATTCTGGAGCGGGTTCTGGAGTATATGAAGGACAACCAAGTCAGCGCGTATAATGAGCTGACAGGACAGGGACTGATCCGTCATGTGCTGATTCGCAAGGGCTTTACAAGCGGGGAGATTATGGTCTGCCTGATTGTGAACTCAGATAAAAAAACCCTTCCTAATCAGGAAAAGCTCCTCAGCCGATTGACGGATATTCCAAATATGACAAGCGTGTCAATCAGCATCAACAGGGAAAGAACGAATGTCATTATGGGTAAGGAAATCCACACACTATGGGGAAAGGACACGATTTCCGACACCATTCATGTCCGTGATATGCAGAAAACTGGCTATCCTTTCACCGGGCACGAGCTGACCTTTGCCATTTCGCCGTTGTCCTTCTATCAGGTCAATCCGGTGCAGACGGAAAAGCTCTACAGTCTGGCGCTGGAATACGCTGGGCTGACCGGGCAGGAGACCGTCTGGGATCTCTACTGCGGCATCGGCACGATCTCGCTTTTCCTCGCGGGAAGCGCGAAGAAGGTTTACGGCGTCGAGATCATTCCGCAGGCGATCGAGGACGCCAAGGCGAATGCGCAGAGAAATGGCATTCAAAATGCGGAATTTTTTGTTGGCAAGGCGGAGGAGGTTCTGCCGGCATTTTACGAGCAGCGTGAGCCGGAGGGCGCGGTGGGTGCTTCCGGTGTGACGGCGGCAGTAGGCGTCTCTCCGGCAGACACCGATGGGGCAGATATGCGTCATCCCGATGTTATCGTGGTCGATCCACCCCGCAAGGGCTGCGACGAGGCGTGCCTTGCCACCATGCTCAAGATGCAGCCAAGCCGCATCGTTTATGTCAGCTGCGATTCCGCGACCCTCGCCCGCGACCTGCGCATCCTCTGCGACGGCGGGTATGAGGTAAAGCGGATCAGGGGAGTAGACCAGTTCGGGATGACGGTGCACGTTGAGTGCGTGATAATGATGCAGTATTGTGGAAAAGAGAAGAAAAAGTAAGGTTTGACCACAAGATGTTGTGGTTTGCGGGTAAAAATTAGACCGAAAATTGGCTAGTTTTTGCCCGATTTTTTTGCCCAATTTTATAGATGCATAGGGCTGAAAAAATGGTTTTGGGAGTGATTTGGAGAAAAACGAAAAGGAGGGAGTGGTAAGCAAAGCTAAAAATGAATATGGGCAGGGATGAACGCAAGGCGGTACTTATTTTAGAAATAGAATAGGTGCCGCCTTATTTTTTTTGGAGGTGGAAATGTCAAAATTATTTTGTGTGAGTCCGGGACTTCGGGTGCTGGAAAGGCAGATGCAGCAGCCACCGGGTTACAGACCGAGAGGATATGGTATCTGTGTGATGGATGTGGACTGGAGGAGCAGGGGAAATTATTCTGAAATCGTTGACTGCGTTATCAGCAGAATGCAGATGGAGCATCTGAAGAAAAGGGTGGATGAAATTTTTGGTGAAGTGGATAAGGAACTGATATTCCGTAATCCAAAGCATAGAACTGATTTTTATTCCCTGCTGATGGGGAAGCGGGCAAAGACATTGCAGTATGCACCGGGATATGCTGCCGCTGTATTTTTATTGTCTGCCGATGAGATTTTATGGGAGAAGGTCCGCAAAAATGTTCTGGATACCGGGATTTACTTTGACAGGGTAAGGCTTGGAGGCGTGACACTGGAGCAGTATATTCTGTTTCATGCGGCCAAGGATGTTTATAGCGGAACAAAGCATATCCGCTTGTCAGAACTGACAGATCGGGAACTGATACCCGGTGGGATACTCCGCCTTATCGTGAATGCTTTTGTCATCGAGAAGTGCGGAGTGGAAATTATAAAGCAGGAGGTGTGGAATGCGGATTAAGGTGCTGAGTGGTGGCCGAAAAAGTATTGAACTGCCATTGTCGGATGCGGAATTAAATTTCCAGATGAAAAGAATCGGTATTGAAGAAACCGTACCTGTGTGCAGGCTGGTGGAAGCATCAGAGAAGGATAATCCCCTTTGTAAATTTGAGGGGCAGACCGTGAACATGGATGAGGTAAATTTTTTCGCCAAACGTTTGGATTGTCTCACGGAGTATGAGCGCAAGGTATTGTATTCCTATGTCACTGACTACGGTGTGGGAACGATGCAGGATTTGATCAATCTGACCTTCAGCATGAAGGGACTTTCTCTGATTACAGATTTTTCAGATGCGGAGCAGGTAGGAAAGCGTCTCTATCTGGATGAATTCATAGCCATGTCAGAAGAGGAAAAGCAGCAGACAAACTTTATAAAGTTTGCGGAAAAGACTTTCAAGGAAAGCAGGGTGGAAGTCCTGCCCTATGGAGTTTTCGTGGAGCATGGCTTTGAAATGCAGGAGGTATATAACGGAAAAACATTCCCGGAATACTTTGCATCCGATGAAATCGTGGCAGCAATCGAGGTACAGAATCAGGCAGGGGACACCGAATATCTGTATCTCCCTACCGATATCTGTTCCATGAACAAGGTGAAGGAACGATTGCAGGTCATGGATTTCTGGGAAATGAAAGTTACAGATATTCACAATATACGCCTGCCGGATATTCTGGTGCCGATGCCGGAGAACATTGCTTGTGTGGAGGCACTGACATTATTTAATGAAACGTGTCAGGCGGTAAGGCATTTTGATGAAGTGCAGATGAAGCAGCTTGCCATGGTGGTGGAATTTACCGGGTTTAGCAGTCCTACTGAGGTGACGAGCCTTGCAAAACTGCTTGGGGAATTTGAAGTAAATCCTTTCGTACACAACGATGAAGAGTATGGAAAGTACATGGTGGAGGAGTCCGGGTTATTTGATGTGGATGAGTTGTTGCTCCCTCACATCAATTATGCTTCCTTTGCAGCGGACAAGAGACAGGGGACACTTGTAACAAGCGGTTATGTGGAGGATGGTTTTGTGGGAGCCACCAGAGAACTGTCGGAGTACCAGCAGTATAATGGAGAGTTTGCTGATCCGCTGGAAATTGATGAAAGCTGCTATGAAACTTTCCGGCTTTACAGTCCGCTGACAGCAGGTTTATATGAGGAAGGATTCGAACAGGGGAAGTTATACCGCAGTGACCTGACACCATATGCGGAAGAAATTGCGGAAGCAATTGAAAAGGAATACTGCGTAGGGGGAGAACCAAGAGGACTCATGCATTATTTTGACCGGAGTCCGGCGGTAGCAGCCAAGGTAATGTCGGCTCAGCCGAAGGTCGAAATTGTGGACGGGGAGTTATACGGTGTGCTGGAGTGTAAAATCAGTGAACCGCTGACCGAGCATGACATCGAAGTGTTAAAGGAATACTGGACCGGACAGATGAGCGATGGCTGGGGCGAAGGCTTTGAGCAGAGTCCGATTACCGTGGAGGATGGGGAAATCTATGTCAGTTTCTGGAACAGTGAAAACTTCTGGAGTGTCATGACTGAGGAAGAACTGATGGGAGGACAGGTGCAGGGAATGAATATGTCCTGTTAAGTTAAAAGGAATCGAGAAAGGAGAAGCATGTTAAAGAGAGAAGAGATAGCACGGCTTAAAGAAAAGTATCCAAAAGGTACACCTATCCATCTGTACTGCATGGCAGGAGAAACTTCGGTGCCGCCGGGCAGCAAGGGCATTGTTGACCACGTGGATGACATCGGGCAGATTCATATGAAGTGGGAGAACGGAAGCTGCCTTGCATTAAATGTAGAGGAGGACCGGTTCGATATCATCACGAAACAGGATGAGATAGCAGAGATCAAACAGCAGGAGTTTATCAATAAGATAAATGAAATCTTGGAAAAGACAGATTTTAAGCTGTTAAATATGTCCTGCAACAGTGAGAATACCTCCTATGCTGCAGAAAAACTTTTTGCCATGCATCATGCATTTGAGGAAGTGTATGGCGAGGGATATGTGGAAGAAGGGTATGGAATGGTCATGATGCCTGCGGTCATAAGGGGCAGGGAATCCGGCATAAATGCGCTTGCAGTGGTAACACTGGACCTGGAATCATCGGGAGAGCATTGGGGGACTACGTTTTTATCACCGGGAGGTCCTTTGGCACAGGGATATGTTTACCTGACGGAAGAACAGAAGCAGGCCATCAAGGAATATTATGTCCCTTATGATTACTGGTACACACCGCTGGTGGAACGTGACCATCATGTGGACTTTACCGATATGCCGGATTCGGTTGCAAGTATCCGGAAGATGGTGGATGAATATCTGGTCACTGGGCAGTCGCAGACGATGGACGGACCAAAGTAAAGGAGGGCAGAAGTGAATTGAATAGTATTATCAGCTGGGTGGGCGGTAAGAAGGCACTCCGGGATCTGATATATCAGCGCATGCCGGTCAGCTATGACCGCTACATAGAAGTATTCGGCGGAGGCGGCTGGGTGTTATTCGGCAAGCCGCCTGATAAATGTATGGAGGTTTACAATGATTTTAATTCAAATCTTGCAAACCTCTTTTATTGTGTCAAAGAAAGACCAATGGCTCTGTTAAAGGAATTGTCTTTCCTGCCTTTAAACTCAAGGGATGAATTTGTGACACTGCGCAAATTCCTTTCGATGGAAGAGTTTAAGAGTGAGCATCTGGCTGAAGAGCTGGAGATAGCGACACATTTCCTGAAGGAGCCGGAAGCGGCAGAAATCAGGGACATCCTTATGGAACGCGCCAGCGTTGGAGATGTAAAACGGGCGGCGGCATTTTATAAAATCATCCGTTACAGTTATGGAAGCGGATGCACTTCCTACGGCTGCCAGCCGTTTGACATCCGAAAGACCTTTACCATCTTGTGGGAAGCAAACCGGAGGCTAAAGGATACGGTAATCGAGAATAAAGATTTTGAGGCACTCATCCGTCAGTATGACAGACCGAATGCCTTTTTTTATTGCGATCCGCCGTACTATGAAACTGAAGGACATTATGAGGTGGTGTTCCGTAAGGAGGATCATGTAAGACTCCGGGATACACTGGCAGGCATCGAAGGAAAATTCATGGTTTCCTACAATGACTGTGAATATATCAGGGAACTGTATCAGGATTTCCGGATAGAGGCGGTTACAAGAATCAATAATCTGGCACAGAGGTATGACAACGGAAGTGAATTCCCGGAGGTGCTGATAGCCAATTATGACATGGAGGAAAGAAGAAAAAGTCTGCCTACGCAGATGAATCTGTTTGAACTGTGTGGAGAACAGGAATCAGTCGTGTGGAAGTGCAGCAAACGGAAGGAGGATGAAGATGTTTCAGTTAGTGGAGATCAAGGGAAAAGTGAATGAAAAGGGGTGTATTGAAATCCCTGTGATATTGCTAGAAAAGACAGGGATAAGAACCGGGGAAGAGGTAAAACTTTTATACCTTGCGGCAGGAGAAAAGGATTTTAAGAATGAGTCGAAAGAGTTTCTGCTCGTTCGTGCAGGTGAAAATCCTGTTGGCGAGCTTATGAAAGAAGAAAACGTGGAGCTTAGACTGCCGCCGGAACTGCTTGCAGATGCCGGAATTCCCATGGATGCCGATCTGGATATTGTCTGCACGGACAGAAAGATTGTGATTCTGCCTACAGAGGATGTGGCGGCAGAAGAAGTGCCGGAGGAACTTCTTGGTATCTGTGAAGAACTTGGAATCCCGAAGGAAAAAGTAAATATTGTGTTACGCATGACAGAGGAAAACTGAAAGAAAGAGTTTCTTTCAGTTGGAGATTTGTGCTACGCACAAAGTCTCCGGGCTGAGAAAGGAGTGAGATTATCGATATGAAAAAGCCGGTGTATAAGGTGCTGGATGAAAAGGGCAGGGTGCTGATACCTCTTGAAATGCGGCAGAAAGCGGAGATGGAGAAAGGGGATATCTTAAAGGTTTCCATAAACTCCGGGAAGATTGTCATATCCAAGGTAGACATTCTGGAAGTAGGAAAGCAGGATGCAGAAGCTGTGGAGGCCTATGTGAATGCTGCTGTGAAAACCATGAGCCATGAAAAGCAGGTGGCACTTGCTGCAAGAATCTTAAGCCTCGCACAGCAGGAGGGAGGAAAGGATTGTTAAAAGGTAAGTACAGGGCATTTGAAATTCAGGATGATAAGGTAAAGGAAACACTGGTGGAGGGAAATCTGCCTGCCATTGCAGACTGTATCCGGGGATGCCAGAAAGACAGCATTATCCTGATACAGAACATGGAAGGAGAGCCTTTTCTGGTTGGGTTATCAAAGCTGTTTTTGTATTGCGAAGACAATGACTTCCTGAATACCCAGCTGCTTCCCTATCTGCATGGCATGTGAATGGAGATGCAGTATGAAAAACATATATTTTCGTAACGGAGTCCTTATTTACTATGGAAATCCGGCAGGGTATGTGTCAGATGGAAAAGTAATTCTGGACTCCATTTTTGATAAAGGGGAAATCAAAGAATTCCTATCAGAGAAGGAAAAGCTGGCAGTAGAGGTCAGGGAAGGAGTGTATGACCGTCTGTCAGAGGGTGGAGGGATGGAAGAAGTGAAGATACAGGGCAGGGAAAGGAGGATAAAAATACATCAGCTGAAACAGGGCAGTCCACTCATGATGCGGTTTATCAGTCTGGCAGAAAGGGAAAACAGGGGATATGGAAAACCGCAGGCAGAGGAGTATGCACTGGTTTATGAAGGAGAAGTGGAAAACTTTAGTCTGGAAGAGGTCTGGGAGAAGTTCGGAAGAAGAGTACCGAAGGATTTTGAAGGACACGCACTATCCATATCGGATGTTGTGGAACTGATAGAAGATGAGGCGAGCCGCTTTTTCTATGTAGAGCCGAAAGGATTTGCAGAAATTGTATTTCAATCAGAATAGCCGGGAGGCGGAAAGGAAGAACATGGCAGGAAAAGGAACAAAAA